>Ga0209536_100008174_pt1 | contig 15728 bp, 9 predicted proteins | sample DeeMarSeWOR28_12_FD_187461 | JGI IMG/M metagenome (GOLD analysis project Ga0209536, IMG submission 187461) | Marine sediment microbial communities from White Oak River estuary, North Carolina - WOR-2-8_12 (SPAdes) (version 2) | ecosystem: Environmental > Aquatic > Marine > Intertidal zone >...
CACTCCTTGCGGGTACAGTTTATTTTTTCCTCAAATTTTTCATTTGGCATGGGTCTCCTCCTAACCATTAAGTTCTCGCACCCCGACATACATGTCTCCATCCTGTCGACATGTCGGGATGAAATCATCCAAGAATTCAGCGGCGCAGGGGAATTTCTATTTATAGGCCACTGCTTTGAACCAGGTATAAAAAAAAGTACCGTCGGGAATTATACCTACCTTACTTAACTCTGCTAAACCGTTTTCCCAGATATCTTTATCTATAATTTTGGATGCCAAAATTTGATTTTCAGAAGCATGTACCATCGGCACAATGATTCGATTTACAACACCATCGAGTAAGTCAGGATTCGACCAATCTGCATAAACAAATCTGGGTGAGACATCTTCTATTTGGAAATTTGCCTCTGCAAGCAGAGGATACAGTCTTCGTCCTATGAGTGAATCGTGGCCAAGATCGGCCTGAGCCTTGATTAGTGCGTTCCAGGCGGTAAGAGCATCTTTGGTTAGTGGCGTCCAGAAACAGGAGCCATGATCTCCCTCGATAACAGTTATACTACCATTTGTTTTCAATACACGTTTAAGTTCCTGCAGCGCCTTTTCCGGTTCTTCCAAATGTTCAAGGACAAAGCAGACAAAAATATGGTCAAAGGTTTCGTCAGCAAAACTCAGTTCAAGTATATTTTCTTGTTTGAAAGTAACATTTGTGATGTTTTCTTGCCCGATCATATTTCGCGCCTGATCCAGGGAATCTTCTGAGATATCAACAGATGTAAATATTGAACGGGGATTTCGTTTTGCTAAAAATCGGGTTTGAGCACCCACACCACATCCTGCTTCCAATACATGCTCTAATTTTTGATACGATGTTCCATTATGAAGCAGATCCTCCAGAATCCTTGATTGATCCTGTAACCTCTCGGATTCCCGGGGTGAATAACCGTGTACGTAATTCATTGGTTTTTAATTGAAACGTTAATATAAATAATGATTTACGTTTGTTAATGTAACAACGCGATTAATTGCCTTGCTACGAAAATATGATAATTCAATTGGCGGAAATTGTATAATCACCTCTGATAAATATACCGCAAATATAAATAATGATTTCATTTTTTTTTTACAATCTAAATCTGCAAATTTACGATGTAAAAAACAATGACTGAAAATTGGATTTAGAGATTCAACTATGAAGTATAAACATGTCCTATATTATGCCATTCCAACGCTTTTAATTATCATCGTAAGTTTTGTGATCTGGACAAAATTGTCGACTCCTTCCCAAAGTACCCCGGCGATAAGTACATCTATTTCGGTTTTAAGTGCTGATTCTCTCGTATTTGTAGGCCGGCAAGCCTGTATGGACTGCCATAAAAAAGAATATAATCTCTGGCAGGACTCTCATCATGATCTGGCGATGCAGATTGTCAATGATACAACCGTCCTTGGCAATTTTAATGATGCCAGTTTTACTCATTTCGGTATCACCTCCAAATTTTATAAAAAAGAAGGAAAATACTATGTTTATACAGAGGGTTCATCCGGGAATTTAGAAGAATTTGAGATCGCTTATGTCTTTGGTGTATCACCCTTGCAGCAGTATCTGGTTGCATTTCCTGGTGGTAAATTTCAGGTTCTACCTCTTTGTTGGGATACGCGACCCCAATCTGCCGGCGGACAGAGGTGGTTTCATATATATGACCAGGAACAGATTAAATCAAATGATGTGCTGTTTTGGACACGCATGAATCAGAACTGGAACTATATGTGTGCTGAATGCCATTCGACAAACCTGCGCAAAGATTATGATTCTCAGACGGAGACCTATCATACTTCCTACTCCGAAATTGATGTATCGTGTGAAGCCTGTCATGGCCCCGGATCTGATCATATCGCATGGGCTAAACAATACGAAAAGGAAAAACGTGTTGCGGTCAAAGGTAATATGGGATTAAAAGTTCGACTGAAGGATCTGAATGATGGCGTTTGGGTATTTAATGATATGGAGAAAGGTAGTGCCGAAAGAACAGTTCCGGTGAGCTCTGATATTCAGATTGAAGTCTGTGCGCGTTGCCATGCCCGCCGATCTGCTTTAACGGATGATTATATTTACGGTGAACCTTTTCTGAATACGCATCGCGTTCCACCGTTAGAGGAAGCGTTTTATCATCATGATGGACAAATAAAAGAGGAAGTTTATGTCTATGGTTCTTTCCTGCAGAGCAAAATGTATCAAAAAGGTGTTGTCTGTAGTGATTGTCATGAACCACACAGTACCAAAGTGTATATACATGATAATTCACTCTGTTTTCGCTGTCACCTGCAACAAAAATTTGATACAAAAGAACATCATTTTCATAAACCTGATGATCGGGGTGGCAGTTGCATGGATTGTCATATGCCGGAAACTACCTATATGGTTGTTGATCCGAGGAGAGATCACAGTATCAGGATTCCAAGACCGGATTTGTCAAAAAAGATTGGTTCTCCAAACGCCTGTAATCAATGCCATCAGGATAAAACCATTCAGTGGTCAATTGATGCGATGAGAAAATGGTATGGTGCAAAACTTGAGAATAGACCGCACTATGGTATAGTTTTCCATCAGGCGCGAAGTGGTCATCCACAATCGATTGAACAACTGATTCAGATTATAAATGATGAGACACAACCTAATATGGTCAAAGCAACAGCGCTTACAATCCTGGGACGTTATTCAGGTGAACCATTGCTTGAAGTATTCCAGCGGGTACTGTCAGATAAAGATCCATTGATCAGGATGGCGGCGGTCAGTTCGCTTGATTTTCTGAGTATCGAAGATCGTTTTACAATGGCCAGACATTTATTACAGGATCCGGTAAAATCGGTGCGACTGCGGGCAACATACACACTGAGTCAGACGCCAAGAAATGTCATGACAAATTTTGATGTTGCTGTTTTAGAAACAGCCTTATCGGAATATGTGGAAACCCAGATTTTTAATGCAGATCGTCCATCCGCATATGTGGATTTAGGTGTTGTACAATTAAACAGAGGCAATCAGCGAGAGGCAGAGGAGGCTTATCGGAAAGCAATTACTATCGAACCGGCTTATGCTTATAGTTATGTCAACCTGGCCGATCTCTATCGCCAACAGGGCAGGGATGTGGAAGGAGAAAAGTTGCTAAGGGAAGCATTAACCTATAATCCTGGATCTGCAGAGATTTACCACGCACTTGGATTATTATTAACCAGGCAAAAGAGAAGAGCAGAAGCAATTGAAGCCTTTTACAAGGCAACAACCTTTGCACCGGAAAATGTGACACTTAGATATTACTATGCCCTGGCGATCATGGAAACAGGGCAGGTTGCAGAGGCCCTGGATGTCTTGGAAGAAGCGCACAAAATCAACGTTTATGATACAAATATCATTTTTGCTTTGGTTACAATAAACCGGGACCAGAAAAATTTAAATGACGCATTAAAATATGCAAAAATATTGTATGAACTCGCCCCACAGAGCCCAAGGGTCCAACAATTGTTAGCACAAATTGAGAGTATGATCAACGAGTAACTATAACCAACATCTTTCGAAAAGTAACGTCTGCAAGAGATGTCATCCCCGCGCAGGCGGGGATCCAGAAATACCCCAAATAAACTATTCGCTGGATTCCCGCTTTCGCGGGAATGACTTATCCAGGTTAGTTGCGTCGTCGCGACGTTGCGAGAGGTATACTAATCTTCTGGTGTGTTTTCGGCCTGGTATAGGCCCCGCTCGATATCCCAGCCCCCACCGAGGGCCTTATATAGTTTTACATAAGAATTGAGATAGAGTTGTTCAATCTCAGATAACTCCAGACCAACATTAAACGAAGTGCGTTGTGAATCTAGAACCTCCAGATAGCTGGTTGCTCCTTTATCATATCTTTCAAGGGATAGACGTTCAGCATTTTCTGCCGCTTTATACTTTCTCTGAAAAGACGCTAACTGGTCTCTGTAAGTTGTGACTTCAATCAGAGCATCCTCAATCTCTCTGAAGGCATTAAGCACTCTAAATTCATAGTTCAATAAAGCTTGTTTGGTTTTTTCCTCTTCAATTTCGATCCTCAGGGTATTTTTATTAAAATTGAAGAGTGGTCCAAAAAGCCCTCCCGAAAGTGTCCAAGCCGGATCATCAGAATTTACATCACTCAGTTCAGCAGTCGCTAATCCAAGAATCCCGGTTAAATTAATGGCCGGATAAAGCATCGCGGTGGCGACTCCGATTTCAGCATTTTGGGCTTTTAGTTGATATTCAGCTTCTGCGATATCAGGTCTCCTCAGTAAAAGAGATGACGGAAGTCCGACCGGAATTTTTGGTGGAAGCAAATGTTGGCCTAATTTTGGTGGTTTTTTTAATTCTATGGGTAATCGACCGAGCAATACACTTAAAGCATTCTGGGTTTGAGTGATTGATCGCTCATAGGCGGGAATGGAAGCAACTGCAATTTCTAGTTGAATTTGTGATTGATTCAGATCCAGTTCGGGGACGATACCTTTATTAAAACGTTTTTGTATGATATCCAGGCTCTTTTGGCGTGCCTCAAGGGTTTTATATGACAGATCCAGTCTTTGGTAAAAGTCAATCAGTAAGAAGTAAGTGCTTACAACGTCTGAGATTAATCCAAGCTGAACGGTCGCATATGAATAGTGAGAAGCAATTAATTGAGCTCTGGCTGACTCATTGGCTCGCCGAAATTTACCCCAAAAATCGATTTCCCAATTTAAAACGGGTGCGATATAATAATTACTTGCCGTTGTTGGTACCTGAACCCGTCCCACCATATTACCTCGCGATGCACCACCTTCAATATCCAACCTGGGCCAGGTGTCGGCTTTGACAAATCCCAGTGTAGCACGTGCTTGTTCCATTCTGCTGGCGGCAATCAGTAGATCTTTATTTTCCTGTAGGGCGATTTCAACGAGCGTATCAAGAATAGGATCTCCGAATAATTTCCACCATTGTAAGTTAATGAGTGTATCCGTATATGCAGAATCGACCTGGAGTGATACCTCACTTCCATAAGACTGCGGGGTTTCAACGTCCGGTTTTTTGAAATCAGGGCCGACGGCACAGCCGGTGATGAGAAGTAAGACTAGGATTATAAAAATTTTTAAGTTTTTTATCATATTTAAATTTTTACTCTCTTATTTCAAAAAATGTCATTCCTGCGAAAGCGGGAATCCAGTCAGTAGACTTGAATATGTATTATGGATCCCCGCTTTTGCGGGGATGACAGATCGATCAATTAGTTCCCGGATTCAATTCCCGTTTTTGTTCATACTTGGCAATCTTGCCGATGAATATAAATAACATTGGATACAGAAAAATCCCCAGCAATGTTGCCACGGTCATTCCACCAAGCAGGGCCATTCCCATCACCTGCCTAGCCTCGGCACCCGACCCTGAGGCGACGACAAGGGGAAAAACACCCAGTATAAAGGAAAATGCGGTCATCAGGATCGGTCTGAATCGGGCTTTGGCGGCTGTTATGGCCGCATCAAATAAACTCAAACCTTTTTTGAACTCCTCATTGGCGAATTCCACAATGAGAATTGCATTTTTGGCAGCCATACCAATAAGCATTACAAAAGAAACCTGCGCAAAAATATTATTCTCAAATGTGGGACTTATTAATCTGGCAATCCATAAAAAGAAGAGAGCACCAAATATGGCAAAGGGCGTGCCAAGCAGGATACTTAGTGGCAATGACCAGCTTTCATATTGTGCGGCTAAGATTAGAAAGACAAAGACCAGGGAAAATGTGAGAATAATCCCCAGTGATCCTGAGGCTTTTTTCTCCTGAAAAGACATGGCATTCCAGGCATAATTCATTCCCTGTGGTAATACCTCTGCAGCGACCTCCTCTAAAGCGGCCATCGCCTCAGCAGAGGTGTAACCCGGTGCCGGCCCCCCGGTTACTTCAACCGCACGATACAGATTAAACCTATTGGTATAATCAGGACCGGAAATAGGTACGATATTCGCCATTGTTGCCAGGGGCACCATATTACCGTCTTTGTCTTTGATGAAAAAATTATTGATCTGACCGGGATCAACCCGATATTGAGGTTCGGCCTGGATATAGGTTTTATACAGTCGACCGAAGCGTGTAAAATCATTGACATAGGCCCCACCCATAAAGGCACCGACTGTGGTATATAGATCACTCAGAGAGACACCGAGTTTTAAAGCCCTTTCTTTGTCAATGTCCATAAATCTCTGGGGAACAGTTGCCTGAAAAGTTGTAAATGCTCGGCCGATCTCAGGCCTCGCGATTGCCGTTCTGATAAAATTATATGTGTTTTGCGCGAGATAGGCAGGGGTATTTCCACCCCGATCCTGGATCATGATACTAAAACCAGAGCCATTACCCAGACCAGGAATAGCTGGGGGGCCGAAAGCAAATGCCTGTGCACCTTTGATTTTGGCTGCCAGTTCAATATTCAGTTTTTGCACAACCTCCTTTGCAGTCATGCTTCTCTCCCCCCAGTCGACGAGGGTTACAAACATGAATCCGTTGTTCGAAGACATTGCTCCCGACAACAAACTAAATCCCGTCGCGTTTGTTACAAATTTAACTTCCGGATAGGTGAGAATGATTGATTCAATTTCTTTTGCAATGACATCAGATCGTTGCAAAGAAGCCGCGTTTGGTAATTGCATATTAACAAAAAAGTAAGACATATCTTCCTCAGGGATAAATCCGCCTGGAACCAACTTCATAAATAGACCCACCCCAAGCGTCATCACCAACAGAAAAATAATGCCGCGCTTGATTTTACGCGTGACAATATTTGTATAACTCATATATGAATCAGTTGCTTTATCCAATCCCCGGTCAAATTTTCCAAAAAACTTTCCCAAAAGGCCTTTATATGCCTGGGGCTTTTTTAGTAATATTGAACACAAGGCCGGACTGAGCGTGAGAGCATTTACCGATGATACGATAACAGAAACGACAATTGTGATCGCAAATTGCTGATAAAGCAATCCTGTAATACCAGCCATACCGGCAACCGGAATAAATACGGCTATTAGTACAAGTGTAGTGGCTATAACCGGTGCTGTTACTTTTTTCATCGCATCATTGGTCGCTTCCTTGGCATTCATTCCTTTGGCGATGTTTACCTGAACAGCTTCTACAACGACAATAGCATCATCGACGACAATTCCAATCGCTAACACCAATCCTAATAAAGAAAGTACATTTATAGTAAAACCGAGAATTGGAAAGAACATAAAGGCACCGACCAGAGAAACCGGGATAGCCAGAGTGGGAATCAGAGTAGCTCTCCAATCCTGAATAAAAATAAATACAACCAGCACAACTAATATCAGGGCAATAATGAGTGTAACTACGATGTCCTTAATGCCGGCAGTGATCGGGGCTGTTGAATCAAGAGAGATGTCGTATTTGACAGTTTCCGGGAAATTATTTTTTAATATTTCCATCTGCTGAATAACATTTTCAGCAAGTTCGACAGCGTTGGATCCCGGTGCCTGATAGAGGGCTATTATGGCACAGGTTTCATTGTTCAACCGTGTAAACGCATTGTAGGTTTCAACCCCCAGATTTATTGTAGCGATATGTTTTAATTTAACCTGAGAACCATCCTCCTGGGTTCTAATGACTATTTCTCCAAAGGCTTCGGGTGTACTAAATCGTTCAGGCAGACGTACAGTATATGTAAATTCGGTGCCTGGTGGGGCAGGTTCAGCTCCGAATTTCCCACCGGGCACTATAACATTTTGCTGATTAATGGCATTTAATATTTCCGGAACGGTAATTCCCATTCGTGAAAGCTGGTCAGGTTTTATCCAGATTCGCATCGAATAATCTGCCGCTCCCAAAACATTCACACGGCCTATTCCTTTTATACGAGCCAGTTGATCTTTTATGTTTATCAGAGCATAATTACCTAAAAAATCCTGATCATAGCGTCCATCAGATGTCAGGGTAATTAACATAAGGATATTGGGTAACGATTTCTCAGTGGTAACGCCGTATTTTTTAACATCTTCAGGTAATTTCGCCGTAGCGGCAGAAACTCTGTTTTGAGCGAGAACCGTATTCATGTCCGGATCGGTGCCGACATCAAATGAAATATCAATCACCATAGTCCCGTCATTTGCATTGGTCGATTTCATATAGATCATATTGTCGACACCATTGATTTGCTGCTCAAGTGGGGTTGCTACGGATTCTTCTACATTGACTGCATTGGCACCAGTATAGGTTGCTCTTACCTGTACAATTGGTGGCGTCAGGTTTGGATACTGTTCAATCGGCAGACCAATCATGGAAACCGCACCAACGATCACGATAATGATGGCGATAACCATGGCGACGATTGGTCTGTTTACAAAAAAATTACCCATGTATTGTTTTCTTTTTATTTATACAAATCTCAAATTATCAATATTAATATACCGATTCTGCTTATACGGGCACGGTATGTCTTGCCCCTACAAGACATATGTGCAAATATTTTTTTTTACTCACAAAACCATAAATATTTTATATAGGCAAAGAACCGTTTTTGCTTTATACTCTTTTAATACACTATACCACAGGATACAATGCAATTTGATTTATTTCTATTGATTAATCGGTTCAACATCCTGAATGACCGGATTGACTTTACCCCCTTCATTCACTTTTTGTAAACCCTCATAGACGACTTTCTCACCAATCTCTAATCCTTCAGTAATAATCCAAAAATTACCTTTTTGGGGGCCGACTTTTACTTGTCGGGCTTCAACGAGGTTTTCATTATTAATGACCATCACACTATATTGTCCCTGTAATTCCGTAATACTTCTCTGTGGAACCATGATGCCATCCTCAATGACCGCCAGACGGGCTTTCACTTTCGCAAATTGACCGGGTCGTAATAATTCGTCCGGGTTCGGAAACGAAGCCTGAACCAGCATGGCACCGGTTGTCGGATCGACCTCTCTATCGACAAAGTCGACTTTTCCCGGATGTTCATAAATAGAGCCATCAACCAGTATCAAACGAAATTGTCTCTTGTCTCGATCATCATCATCATCAGCAGCATCAGCAGTAGATTCTTTTTCCTGCTGCATAAATCGTGCGATGGTCAGATATTGTCTTTCGGTTATAAAAAACTGAACGAGAACGGTATCAATTCGTGAGACGACATTGAGAATAACCGGATTTGGTTCACGGCCGACAAAATCACCGACTTTTGCCTGAGTTTTTCCTATGATGCCTGTGATCGGAGAATATATCTGAGTATAACTTAACTGTATTTTTGAAGCTCGTAGATTTGCCTGCGCTGCATCCACGGAAGCCACTGCTGCATCATATTGTGCAACTGCAGCATCCAAATCACTTTGACTGACGGCATTCTGTTCTGCCAGGGGTCGAATACGGTTTAGATCACTTTCGGCCTTGGCGAGCATCGTTTGAGCCTCTGCAAGACGGCTCATTTTGGCTGCCACATCCGCTTCAAAAGGCTGACTTTCTACAGTATATAGTTTTTTCCCTTTTTTGATTTTGGAACCTTCTTTAAAGTGGATTCCCTCCAGGAATCCTTCAACCCGTGCTCTGATTGCGATGTCTTTATACCCATACACTTGCCCGACAAATTCCTGATAAATATCAATTTCCTGGGCCTTAATTTCATAAACAGGTATTTCAGGCAGACTGCCGGTTGATTTGCTATCACTTCCGCAGGACAATAGCGAAAGTAAAGACATATACAATATAAAGAGGATTGTTTTTCTCATTTTTATCTCTGGGTTGTAGATGATGGATGTTGTATAAATATAATTTGGTTCTTTTGTAACTCGGTTAGGTAACTTAACGCTTCATTATTCTCAATTTATATATAACTTTAATATACATGCAAGGAGAAATATTCCGAGATCATTAATTTAAGCACCAAAGATATGGAATTTTGCATATTGATATTCCTTGATTGGTCGTTTATTCAGCAACTAAATCATTTAGGGGTACTGCAGAAAAGTCCGAATTTTCCCAGGATTCAACTGTTTAAATATGTGTAGGGGGGTAGCATTAAACAATAACACCTTAGTATTACAGGTGGGATGCGAGATACGGGAATCGGGATACGAGATACGGGTAAAATCCAGCATGAATGCAGAAAAGCCCTGTCTTACGACGCGATTAATCGCCACGCTGCAACATAATCCTCTTTAACTGTTTTGGATTAATTTCTTTCCAAATGTAATTATTATTGATTGTAGAATTCTTATTCTCTACATTTCAAAGATATATCATATTAAAGATAATATATTTAATCTAAACTGGAGGGATATCATGTTGAAACAAATTCGTAAAGCGACTGTTGTCGTAGTTGTGTTATCAGTTAGTATCTACTTTTTATGGGGATGTTCGTCCTTTTCATATAAGACGGATTTTGATCCCTCGATTGATATGAGTGGTTATAAAACCTATATGTGGTATGCCGGTAAAATGCCGGATGATGATGCCCTGAGCGCCAATCCACTGATTAAAAAACGCGTTGCCGCTGGTGTTGACAAAGTTTTACAGGAAAAAGGATTTAGCATAGGTACCGAAGATGCTTTTGATTTTGTCGTTATTATTCATGCCGGCAATAAGGAAAAAATGCAAATAACCAATTATGGTTATGGTGGATATGGATATGGCAGATATGGTGCAGGATGGGGTGGATATGGTGGTTATGGAGGAACCGATGTTTATCAATACGACGAGACTACCCTGGTGATTGATATTGTGGATGCAAAAGCAAAGGAAATGGTCTACCGGAGTACAGTTACCGGTATAGTCAAAGATGATCCAAGCCGGGAAGAACAGGAGCATAATATCCATGAAGTGGTGACAAAAATGCTCGCTGATTTTCCGCCGGAGAAGTAGTAGCGCGGTCTAAAAAGTATATGGGGGGTATAAGGGTATAGGGTATAAGGTATACGGTCTTCAATTGAAGATTGGAGATTGAAAATTGAGGATGAAAGATATTTGAATCTTCAAGATTGAAGATCTGCAAATCTTAAAAATATATCCTTCAGAATCTATGAAATTGTAGATACGCGATTAATCTCGTCCGTTGAGGCGTTACATTATTAAGATTGAATTATAGAGACGTTGCATGCAACGTCTCTACATACCAAGTTCCTTAGTAATAATAATTAGATCATTACAAGATTTCCGAAAATATATCTTAGATATCATAATTATCTCAAGTATATATCAAACCGATTAGCTTATCGAACCCTGAATATATATATATCGATTTTTTATTATCACCAAAAATTTAGAGGAAGTAAAATGAAAATATTTATTTTTTTGTTTTCGGTATTGATTCTTTTACCCTCCATTATTTATTCCCAGGAAGAGGAATTAACCTGGCCGCGAGAAATTGAAACAAAACAAGGCATTGTAACAATCTATCAGCCACAGATAGATTCATTTGTCAAGGACACGCTGCAGGGGCGGATGGCCATCTCCCTTAATCCATCAGATGGGGATATGGTATTTTGTGCCGCCTGGTTTAAAGGTGCTATGTCAACTGATCTCGATGAACGCACCGTTAGCCTTGAGACCATTGATATTCCTAAAATCAACTTCCCTGATATGGATGATGAAGCAAAAATCTCTAAACTTAAGAATTTTTTAATAAAAGAAATTGAATCCTGGGATGTTGTGATGTCACTAGATCGACTACTGGCCAGTCTCGATGAAGCCGAAGGTCTGAATAATCCATCTGTTCAGATAAACAACGATCCTCCGGAAATATATTTTAGAACGTCGCCCACCTCCCTGATCTCCATTGATGGTGATCCTATTATTAAGAAAATCGAAAACTCTAATTTAGAATATGTTGTAAATACGCCCTTTTTTATCGTCAAAGAACAAAATAAAAATGCCTATTATATCGTTGGAGGGAAGTTTTGGTATATCTCCGAGGAGATATTAGGAATCTGGGAAGAAACTGAGGATGTACCTTCAGATATTGTCAAGTTAGCAGAGGATAATATTGAGGAAGGGGAACCGGATTCCGTATCCGCTTCAATAACCGAGGCACCGGTCCTGATTGTTGTAACAAAACCGGCTGAACTAATCATCACCGATGGTGAACCAGATTATGCCCCGATTGAAGGGACTTCGTTACTATATGTGAAAAATTCTGAAAATGATATCATCATGGATATCAGTACGCAGGATCACTATATATTACTGGCCGGAAGATGGTATCATTCGAAAACGTTGAAAGATGGTGACTGGAAATTTTGTGAACCTGAAAATTTACCTAAAGATTTTGCCAAAATCCCGGAAGAGTCGGATATGGCTTCGGTCAGAGCGAGTATCCCCGGGACAGCGGAGGCACAGGATGCCTTACTGGAACAGCAAATTCCACAAACGGCTACTGTCAATCGCGCAGAAACAACCGTAGAAGTTAACTATGATGGTAATCCGGAATTCAAAAAAGTTGAAGGTACAGATGTCTACTATGCCGCAAACACAGATAAAACTGTTCTGAGAATTAAAAACAAATACTATTGTGTGGATGATGGTATATGGTTTGTTTCAGAGAAAGCGACCGGGCCATGGGAGGTCAGTGATGTCCGCCCCGACGAGGTCGATGAGTTGCCACCGAGTTCTGAGGTTTATAATGTAAAATATGTGTATATCTATGATTCCACGCCTGATGTTGTGGTTGTTGGGTACTATCCCGGTTATGTACATTCGTATGTCTATGGTGGTGTGGTTGTTTATGGAACCGGTTTCTGGTATCATCCATGGTACCGAACGGTTTATTACCCGCGTCCGGTTACCTGGGGATTTGGTGTGCACTGGAATCCCTGGACAGGCTGGGGATTTTCGTTTGGATTTAGAGTGGGATGGGTTGGCTGGCGCTTTCACCCATGGCACGGCTGGTGGGGACCGAGAGGATTTCACCACGGATATCGCCATGGCTACCGGGCGGGTGCCAGGGCAGGATATAGAGCGGGATATTATGCAGGACGTCAGAGTGCCTCGCGAAATGTGTATCGCAATCGATCATCGGGTGTCAGAACCGGAAATGTGAATAGAAAACAGGCAGCTCGTCCGACAAACACCAGAGCCAGACCGTCTACAAAACCAAATAACATGTATACGGATAAAAAGGGGAATGTCTATCAAAGAAATAATAGCGGTAACTGGGATCGAAAATCAAATACAAAAACTACCCAAAAAACATCAACTCAAAGACAAAGCAATGTAAGTAGAGATCAAAGTAAACAGCTAAACAAGTCTTATAATAACCGTAGTCGCGGTAATACAAATTACAATCGCTCGCGTAGTGCATCATCCGCGCAAACTCGTAGCAGATCCGGTGGGAGTAGAAGGCGATAGTAATATAATCTAAATTGCCCCTCTCCTCTTAGGAGAGGGGCTAGGGGTGAGGTCCTAAAATACTAAGTAAATCAAAGTTGTGAGACGGCCCATCGGGCCGTCTCTATGATATTTATCCCCCTGCGGCTTCAATCAATCCATGTGTCTTCCAAAATTTCTCCTTGTATTCCCACAACAATCGCTTTAACGGGTATTTTTCGATTGGTCATTTGCACTGCTTGTTGTGCAAGCATTAGGAGACCGCGGCAACATGGTACCTGCATAATCATCACGGTCAATGTGTTAATTCTTGCTTCATCGATCAAAACTCTGAGTTTTTCAAGGTAAACTTGTTGCTGACTGTCCAGCTTAGGACAAGCAATGGCTAGAGTTTTTCCTGAAAGATATTTCTGGTGAAAATTTCCAAGGGAAAAAGCCACACAATCGGCCGCCAGAACAAGATCCGATCCGGCAAATTGGGGAGCCATCGGTGAAATGAGGTGCAACTGAATTGGCCAGTGGGTCAAAGCTGACGGTGCATCTGTGGAGGCGATATTTTCCGGTGTCTGAATCTGGTCGACAAAGGCAATGTTCTGTGAACCTGGACACCCCCCGGAAGCACAACTGGAACTTTTAGTTTCATAGTCGGGAATAGCGATTCCATTTTCTTCTAAAAATGCAAGGGCAGTATTAAGAAAATCCTGTTCACCATGATTATATAAATGTTTGAGATGAGCCATTACAGTGTTCTCACCCTGTTTTACAATATTTTCCATCACTTTTACTTCATCATAAGGTTCTGCTTCCCGTTCAATAACGGTAATCGCTCCCTGAGGGCAGGTACCGATACAGGCACCAAGACCATCACAAAACAAATCACTGATCAATCTTGCCTTTCCATCGATGATCTGTATAGCCCCTTCCGGGCAACCCGGAATACACTGTTCACAACCATCACATAATTCTTCATCTATCTCTATAATTTGTCGTTTCATTTTATCTCCTTTTATTTAAATTACATGTAGCGACGCGATTAATCGCGTCGTTACTGATAAAATATCTTGTTTAAGATACGGTCAATCTAAAAACAATTCCTTGATTCGAGTCAAGGAATTTAAAAATTTGTTAATTTGATTAAAATAGTAATTATCTAGTATTATTATTTGAAAGGCACAATGATTTAAACACGAAGGACACAAAGTACACAAATTTCATTCGTGGAGCGTGAAGCATAGGGCATGCTGCAAAGTAAACGATCCACGTCTCACGCTCTACGCACTGCGGCCTACGGAATAAATTCGCTGCGCCGCTGCGAGGTGTAAAAAAAACTTAGTGTTCTTCCATCTCTTCGTGTCCTTCGTGTTTTATAAAAAGTGATCACTTAAGGATGATCTATGTCTAATATCGAAAGTTATCTGAGAGAAATAGATTTGTTTGATAATTTTCCGCCGGAAACCATGAAATCACTGGCTGCTATTTGTCGTAAGAAAAGGATTAATAAAAAAGAAATTCTATTTACGGAAGGGGATCCTGGTCGTGCTGTTTATTATTGCATCGAAGGCTATATCCAATTATACAAAAGTGATGAAAAGGGGAGACAAACGGTTATAAAGGTTATTCAATCCGGGGAGTTATTCGGTGAGGTGATCTTATTTGAGCGGGATATCTATCCGGTGACGGCAATGGCACTTGGCCAGGGTGTATTGATCGTTATACCAAAATCGGGATTTTACTCTCTCTTGGAAAGCCTGCAATTCCGAAATCAGTTTATCGGGGTCTTAATTAAAAAACAGCGATATTTAGTCGATAAAATCAGATCTTTGACAGCCATTGATATTGAAGAACGTATCTATCATTTTCTTAAAGAACAGTTTGGTGAGAAACTTGAAGTCGAACCAAAAATAAGTAAAAAAGATGTGGCTGCGGCTATTGGAACGGTTCCTGAAACACTCTCCCGTGTCTTATTAAGGTTAAAAAAGGAAAATAAGTTGAGTTGGGATTTCAATAAAATAGTAATCAGTCCGGATTGGAAGGGTCATTGACAAGTGAGCGAGAATTACAGAACCTCTCTTATTTTTTTGGCCAGGCGATATTATTACCCAGGACCAGCAGACAGAGTTGTATTATTGATTTTTTCTTTTTTTTTCTTGACAATTGCATCTCAATATAATAAATTGGTGTACATGTGTACACTATATTACAATGACAAATGACAAATGACAAATATCGAACACAGAACATCCAACATCCAACATCCAACATCCAACATCCAGCATCCAGCATCCAGCATCCAATATCCAATATCCAGTATCCAGTATCCAGTATCCAGCATCCAGTATCGAGTATCGAGCACCGAGT
>Ga0209536_100008175_pt1 | contig 15723 bp, 10 predicted proteins | sample DeeMarSeWOR28_12_FD_187461 | JGI IMG/M metagenome (GOLD analysis project Ga0209536, IMG submission 187461) | Marine sediment microbial communities from White Oak River estuary, North Carolina - WOR-2-8_12 (SPAdes) (version 2) | ecosystem: Environmental > Aquatic > Marine > Intertidal zone >...
GATGCTGCTCTATTTTAGCATGGAATTTCTGAATTCCCTGGCTTCCTCAAATCTTATAGCTGTCTCGATAATATACCAGCAGGTAGAGCTCTCTGAGCAGGTCGGATTCGTTGTGCCTTATGATTTGCTGCAAGAAATCATTATCCTCTGTGTAAAGGAAACTTTGCCATAGCAGGGGTACGTCTCTGCCGCTTATTACCGGTTCATTGAAGTAATGCTCGGCATGGGAGAACAACTCGTCCAGCTTGGGCCATTTGAGGGACAGTGCCTCGGCTTTTTCCTTCCAGGGCTGAAATAAGTCTACTCCTTCTATTTCAATCCCCTTGGCTTGAAGAAATCCTTTCTCAAAGGGGAGATTGTAGGCGTAGAATGGTGTGGGGAGCGTCGGAACGAGTGCAGCAAGCTGGGCTATGAACGGTGTTTCTTCTCTCGAATTACGGCAGATTATCTCAAGGTGACTTCCCTGAATATAGCCGAAGAGCACTATCTCATCATCGCCAATGTTAAGACCGGTAGTCTCTATGTCAATTAGGGTCCCCTGGGGAATACCTAGCATCAACTCCCGGCTGTATGAGGTGACCATGCCTCCCTCCTCTCGTTTCCTGCCCGTATTATACAGGCCGGATGAAACTAAGGATAGCATATAGATACCCACAGAAATTCATACAATATTATCTCCTCTATTATGCTGCCTCCTTTTACGGGAGTAGCCTAGACCTTTTCTCGATATAATCTAAAAAAGGAGGGGAAAAAGATCAATGGATTAATCCTGAAAAATTAGCTAATTAAAAATACAGAGGATGGGTGTTGACCGATTTCACAATAATTGATATTCTGGAATTAGGTATGTTGATATCACTACTCTATACAATGTTCAGACATACGTGTTAACAGCCCATTGAAGCGGATTCAATGGGCTGTGTGGTTTGGTGTCGGTAAAAGACAGTGATCAGATGAGCATGTCGGAAGGTTATGAAGAAGGGGTAACGGTAGTGGCCAGCCAATCGAATCGAATTTCCTCGCCCACGGGGAATATCCTGCGTGAAGGATCAGGTCGGTCGTGGGCGCCAAGCGACACCCCAAATCTTTCTGGGGTGGAGCCAAAAACAAAAAGAACAGCATCTAATTAAGAAGATAATTAGATGATTCATTAGGCAAATATAAAGGAGGTGAAAGGTGAAAGCAATATTCAGTTTGAGAAAACACTCTTACCTAAAGACAATCGGCACCTTATTGATTGCGGTAGCCCTAATTGCCGGCGTAGTAGGTTGTGAAGGGGAAGGCGAACGTCAGCACGATCTGGTGATAGGCAGCGGTGCGGGTGGTGCTGTAACCACCCCTGGAGAAGGGACATTTACCTATGACGACGGAGAAGCTGTCGACCTGGTAGCGGTCCCGGATTGTGGTTATGTTTTTGACAATTGGACCGGCGATACGGGCACCATCGACGATGTTAACGCCGCCGCGACCAACATTACCATGGACGCCGACTACGACATAAACGCCAATTTCAAGCCCATTCCGCCCGACCACTACAAGTTTTATGAGGTAGACTGGGAAGAACCGGTATACATAGGAACGGAGGTACTGCTGGAGGACCAGTTCGGGACTTTCGAAGCGACGGTGTTGGAAGCCGAGCTCTTCGGCAACCCTGTCGAGAAGGAGCACACTAGCCTGACGCCGATCCATGACCCGAACCGCCACTACACATTTTATGAACTGGATTTGAGCGAAGCAGATATGGTAATGCGGGATGTGGAGATATCCAATCAGTTCCAGGAGAAAGTGGAGCTGACACTATGGGGTCCGATCGCGCTGGCTGTTCCGACCCAGAAGGAAGACCACGAAATGGTGGAGTGTCTAAACCATTATTTGGTCTACTTGGTCGATGAAGCAGACTATTTAGAGTTCGACCCGGTTGATGGTGTGAATCTCAAGGACCAGTTCATCCCGGACGGGGAAGATGTTACGGTTAAAGGACCTATCCTGTTTGCCAACCCAGTCAAGAAGACAGTAGTTGGCGGCACTGTATCAGAGATAGAGAACGAGGATCTTCACTGGGTGTTCTATGATATCTATGACATAGAAGCCCCGTCTATCGACAAGAGGATACAGATTGCTAATCAATTCGGTAATGATCAGGTCCTGGACCTGACTACCCGAGAACTGCTCGCCGTACCTTCCCAGAAGAACGTGCCCCCGACGCCCCCGCTCGACCACTTCAAGTGCTACAACACAATTGGACCGGCACCAGACTTGTGGGTGGATCTTCAGGACCAGTTCCATGACTTTTATTTTGATGGAGAAGTGTTGGCCCCCCTGATGTTCTGCAACCCTGTCGACAAGGTGCACGGTACAGTGACGACAACTTCGTACCCCGACAACCATCTCACGGTATATAATCTAAATGCAGTCACTGATTGGTGGACCGTGACGGTCGACAACCAGTTCAACGATGCGGCGGTGCCGCAAACTCTGACAGTGTTCGGTCCGGTGGCTCTGGCTGTGCCAACGCAGAAGGTGGTACCCGGCGACCACGGCATGCCGAAATATGTAGACCATTATCTGCTCTACCAGGTCTGGGAACCTGTGCCAGTGGATGTGATTGTCGATCTGGATGACCAGTTCCCCGATGTCGCTTCAAATGTCTCTGTGGGTCCGCCACTTTACTTCGCTAACCCTGCCGTAAAGGGATACGTAGACCATTCGGGACTCTGGGACCCGGATGAGCATCTTGTATTCTACGCGATATCGGACAACACGGAATTCCTACCTTTGGTAGAGATTATGAATCAATTCTTCCCAGTGGTTCCAGTGCCCCTTGAGTTGATCCCTGTCGGGCAAATGCTCGCCGTGCCGTCCGTAAAAGTGGAGTGGGCTCCTGCGGATCCTCCCATTACGTGATTGAAGAGTCACCAATTATCACGATAATAGCGTCGCTCCCTGAGTGAGCGACAGGGGGTGGGGGAAACCCCACCCCCTTCTCTTACCAGTGGTACCGTATATATTTCTTATATTCGTACGTAACTCTGTGATATGAAAGACAACGAAAGATTGTCTGTCCAGCTTGTCCTTTATTACCAGATTCTTCTCGTTTATGAAGCCCAATTTCAATAGATCGTCCTACGACAAATCGGGAATAACCGTACCAATCACCATTGAATAATTTATTTAAAAAACTATTACGCTGTATTGCATTATAAGATAAAGAATGCAGGATTGAATCCATGAAAGGAATCGATATGTTAAAAACCCAAAAGAGCTATTGACAATACATTCAACGGTTTCTATCATAGTTTTAAGAATCTAATAACGTTATCTTAATATTTCCTTAACAAACGTGGTAGTATAATTTATATGGAGTGGAATGGTATGTGGGAGGGACACTGGGTCAGTGATTAACCGAATGTGTCGGAAGGTTCTTTGTGGTGAAATTCTGGTAGTGGTGGCTGGTAAATCGAATCGATTTTCATCGCCCATGGAGAGTATCCTTCATTGTAAACGTGGTCGGTCGTGGGCGCTAAGCGATACCCCAAATCTCTCTGGGGTGAAGCGAACGAATCAACAAAATAGAATCTCTTCTAAAATATAGCTGTTTGATTATTAAGGCAAACAGAAAGGAGGAAAAAATGAAGGCAATATTCAGTTTGAGAAAACACTCTCACCTGAAGATGATCGGCACCTTATTGATTGCGCTGGCCTTGATTGCCGGCATAGTAGGCTGTGAAGGTGAAGGTGAAACCTACACGGTAACCATGGCAGTGAACCCTGCCGGAGCCGGAACAGCAACCGATGAGACAGGAACGTCACCTTATACAGAAGGCACAGTAGTCAGCATAAAGGCAGTACCTGCCGCCGGTTATCAGTTCGTTGACTGGAGCGACAGTGGGATCGCATTTGATGATCCCAGTGCCGAGGAAACAAGCTTCGCCATGCCGGCTCGAGATGTAACCGTAACTGCCAATTTCGAGGCCGCACCACTGGATCACTTTAAGTGCTACTGGGTAGACCCTGCGGGCGGCCCCCCGGAAGAGGATGTAATCCTGGAGGATCAGTTTGGGTTATTTAATGCTGAGGTAAGGCATGCTGACCTGTTCTGCAATCCTACTGAAAAGATGCATGGAACCGAAACGACGCCAATTTCAAATGATAAAGGCCACCTTACGATCTACGACTTGGTACACGAAGGAGAGCCTGTGTTTCGCCGCGTGGAAATCACGAACCAGTTCGGAACCCAGAATCTGACTGTGGGCGGCCCAGTTGGGCTCGCTGTACCAACACAGAAGGTGGAACCTGGAAGCCACCCGGATTGTGTGGATTTCGAGGACCCGACGCTAGGAACAGTATTTAACGTCGGGGACACGTTTATGGACTCCGGAGTCAACATTGAAGTCGGAGAATTCTTCTGGTACAGCGGAGGATCGACAACTACCGGTACTGCCACGATTCAAAATACTGGGCAAGCCGGCGGCTCGGGGCAGGACATTAACTGTAACAACGTCAACTTGGATTTCGACTTCAGTTATCCACTGGATGGGCTATCCTTGCTCTACGGTTACTATGGCGGTGACCTCAACATCAATATAAACGGCGTCTTAGAGAAATCGTTAGACCCTGCTTCAATCCCATCGCCCATCAGCGGCGTTAATGTAGTCAATACCGATTTTGGCGGCGGTAAAGGAATGCTTACACTATCCGGTACTATTAACTCTTTCGCAATCGGCGGACAAGAGTTCTGGATTGACGATGTTTGCCCCGCTGTTCCATATGATCCGCCAGTTCTTGACCACTACTTACTCTACGAGGTTATCGAAAGTCCTCCCATGGAACCGGTCTTTGCAATCCTGAACGACCAGTTTGAGGTTGAACCAGATGCTGATGTGATCAAACCTGCTTTCCTCGCCAATCCTGTCAAGAAAACACACGGCGATGAGGTAACGGATATCCTGGATCCGAATACGCATCTTGTGTTCTATGATATTGAAGTATCGGGAGGAAACGAACTCGCCCCCACTGTGGATGTAGAGGCTAAAAATCAGTTCGGTGACCAGGACTTCGTGGCGTACGAATCAGCTTTTCTGGCAGTACCGTCCGAAAAAACCGTGCTCCCGACACCGGCACTCGGCCACTTCAGGGGCTACTGGGTGGATCCAGCAGGAGGTATCGAAGATACACCTATCCTGCTTGAGGACCAGTTTCACGCGGGCGACCCTGTCAGCGCGATAGTTATGTACGATTGGTTCTTCTGCAACCCTGTCGAAAAGTGGCTCGACGAGGAGCAGTGGTCTCCAATCTGGCGCCCCGACGATCACCTCTATATATACGGTATAGATTGCGTAACAGAATCTTGGCTAGTGGAGGTCAGTAACCAGTTCGGCAACCAGATTCTGGAATTATCTGGTCCGGTCGCGCTGGCTGTGCCGACACAAAAAGAGGGGCATGAAGCACCTGTAGATCTAGACCACTATCTTCTCTACACGGTCGTTCCCCCATCCCCTGAGGTGTACAAGCCAGTCTATATGGTTGACCAGTTCATTGATGGGCAGGAAGCCGTGGTAACTGTACCGCTTTTCTTCGCTAACCCTGTCCAGAAAACACACGGGCCTGATACAACACCGATAAATCATCCTAATGCCCATCTGGTATTCTACGGTCTGGATATAGAGGGGATCTTTGCCACCGACTGGATAACCGTTGATAACCAGTTCGGTGAGCAGGAGATCGTCGCGTTTTACCCTGGTGAGGGACCTACTATTCTCGGCGTACCATCCCACAAGTTATGGTGGGAAACTTATGAACCTTTGCCGTAATATCTAACCATATCTAGGTCTCTCTTTGCGAGTAGGGGCGGGGGATGTACTCCCGCCCCTATGAGTTAAGTCTGAGCGGGGGAGAGATTATTCTCGGAGCCTGTCCTGAATTACAGGATTCTTTCCGTTTACGAAGCCCAGTTTCAGGACACCACGCTACGACAAATCGGGAATGACGGTACCAGTTATCATTGAATGATTTATTTAGAAAACTATTACGCTGTATTGCATTATAAGATAAAGAATGCAGGATTGAATCCATGAAGGGAATTAATATGTTAAAAATCCAAAAGAGCTATTGACAATACCTTCAACGGTTTCTATCATAGTTTTAAGAATCTAATAACGTTATCTTAATATTTCCTTAACATACGTAGTATTATAATTTATATTAGGCGGAATGCTGTGCCGGGTAAAAACCCGATCAGCGATCGAGTGAGTGTGTTAACGGATTATGGAGAAACTTTAGTGGTGGTGGCCAACAAATGGAATCGATTTTCCTCGCCCATGGGGATTGTCCTGCGTGAAGGACCAGGTCGGTCGTGGGTGCCAAGCAACATCCCAAATACTCCTGGGGTGGAGTGAAAATGTGAACAAAACAAATTTTGTTTAAATATCCGACTATCTGATGAATTATGAAAACAGAAAGGAGGAAAAAATGAAGGCAATATTCAGTTTGAAGAAACACTCATACATGAAAACAGTCGGTGTGTTCTTGATTGCGGTAGCCCTAATTGCTGGCATAGTAGGCTGTGAAGGTGAGCCTGTTGAAGTTGACCTAACGATAGACAGCACTGCCGGTGGCGTGGTAACCAATCCTGGAGAAGGGACGTTTACATATGACGAAGGAGAAGTTGTCGACCTGGTGGCGGTTCCGGATTGTGGTTATGTCTTTGACAATTGGACCGGCGATACGAGCACCATCGATGATGTTAATGCGGCCGCGACCAACATTACAATGAACGCCGACTACGACATAAACGCTAATTTTAAGCCTATTCCGGCTGACCACTACAAGTTCTACTACGTAAACGAGTCGACAGCGCCGAACCCGGGAGAAGTGGTAGAGCTGGAGGACCAGTTCGGGAAGTTCACTGCAACAGTGGCTGAAGCTATAATCTTCGGTAACCCTGCCGAGAAGGAGCACGCCACTGGCGTATCACCTATCTTCAACGAGAACCGCCACTATACAGTGTACTGGCTAGACTACGAATACGTGGAATATCCTGTGAACCGTTCTGTAGAGGTCTCCAACCAATTCAACGATGCAGCGGAGCCGCAAACGCTTAGAGTGGAGGGTCCGATCGCGCTGGCAGTGCCTACTCAAAAGGAAGGGCATGAAATGGTGGAGTGTCAAAACCACTATTTAATCTACTGGGCTTATGAAGAAGAGTTCCCTGAGGTAGGTGTAAATCTCAAGGACCAGTTCATCCCGGACGGAGAAGATGTTGTGGTTTGGGAACCCAAACTATTTGCTAACCCCGTTAAGAAGACAGTAGTTGAAAGCGGGGATGTAGCGGAAATCGTAGACACCGAGTTGCATTGGGTGCTCTACGATATATGGGACGAAGGAGCCACATCTGTAGAGAAGACAATACAGATTGCGAATCAGTTTGGTAATGATCAAATCCTAGAGTTGACCGAACGAGATGTGCTCGCCGTACCTTCCCAGAAGAACGTGCCCCCGACGCCCCCGCTCGACCACTTCAAGTGCTACCCGGCAGAAGGGCCTAGCTTAATAGAAGTGTATGTGCGTCTCGAGAACCAATTCGGCGGTTACGAATCTGTACCCGTGTTTGCACCCATTATGTTCTGCAATCCTGTCGATAAGGTGCACGGTACCATTACGACGTCTTCGAACCCTGATAACCATCTCACCGTCTATGCCATAGGAGAAGGTAGTCAGTGGTGGGATGTAACCGTCAAAAACCAATTTGGGGATGACCAGTTGCTGAGAGTGACGGGTCCGGTTGCGCTGGCCGTACCAACGCAGAAGCAGGAACCGTACTACCACGAAAAGCCGAAGTATCTCGACCACTACTTGCTCTATACGGTGGTGGATGCTGGGCCCATGAATTTAACGGTTGATCTGGATGACCAGTTCCCCGGAACTGCGGCAAATGTTACGGTGGGATATCCCACATACTTTGCAACTCCCGCCATTAAAGGATATCTGGACTATGAGCCGGGATTCTGGGACCCTGAGGGACATCTGGTATTCTACGCGATCTCGGACAACGACGAGTACACTTCATCGGTATATGTTAAGAATCAGTTCCACGAAGCCACCCTCTTGCTAGGAGACTTCAACGAACTTATCGCCGTGCCTTCCGAGAAGTTAAGTTACGTACCGGTACTCTAAATAAGATCTCGCCATATTCGGTATGTTTGTTTGACAAAGGGGTGGGGATAGTCCCCACCCCTTTTCATTATCTCTCGATGGAGAAAGATTATCTGCCGAGTTCGTTGTCCATTGTATAATTTTTGTAATTCACGAAACAGGACTTCAGCGTGCCACACTTCCGGTATCGTATGGGTTTTGGGAATTAGCTCAACTAAGTGCTATGGGTATACACCCTCTGCTTCGAGTACCAATAAAGAGTGACAACTATCGAAATGTGCGTGTGGGTTCCCTAAATAATTATGCGTAGGACCATAAATGAGGTAGAATTGATAGCGGGTGAGGTACATGGATTTTCAAGGTGTAGGCAAGATTCTAATCCTCAGCGGGACTTTTCTCGCCTCCCTCGGTCTGCTATTGTTCTTCTGGCAGCGAATTCCCTTCCTGGGAAAGCTTCCCGGCGATATATTTTTGAATAAGGGGAACTTTCAGTTCTTCTTCCCCATAGCAACCTGTATCGTAATAAGCATTGTTCTTACCATTATCCTTAACCTTGTCTTCCGCCTGTTCAGATGAATACGACAGTGCCCTAACAATAAGAAGAGCGAGCCCCAAATCTTGGAGCTCGCTCCTGAATATTGCTATTCAGTTTCTAATCACCCCTACTCTTCCACTTCATCTTACGGCTGAACTGCCGTTGCCCCTTTATTGGAGCCTTACCTTCTATACGAAGAGCTCGGGGCTTCCATGTGCCCTCGAGCAACGCACACGAACTGTCCCAACCATCTCCTACCTACGCTGCCAGAGAGCTCCGATGAGGAAACACCCATCGGCACAACCAAGCCTCTCTGCGTGTCATGCCCCACCTCCTTGCTAGGCATCGAATTTCACTGCCTAACATTTATATGGTAGCACGATATAGACGTAGTGTCAAGTATATGTATTGCCTTCTGTGTATTTGGGTAGCTTTCACATCGCCCCGGTGAGTTGGTAACTGGGGTTACAATGCTCTACCTGGTGATTCGCGTGCCAGTTTTGCCCTGGAGTCCTACCAGAGCCCTTTCAGGAAGAGTTATGATTACCTCAGGTTCGCACCGCTTATCAGAATTCGCCTCCTCTAAAAACATCATGGCTGCCCGTATCTTCGGCTCCATGCTTCCCTTGCCGAATTGGCCCTCTTCTAAGAGTTTCTTTGATTCAGCCACACTGAGGCTCTTCAAAGCTTTTTGATGAGGTGTATCGAAGTCTCGATATACATGTTCCACCGCAGTGAGAAAAAACAGAACATCGGCATGTATCTCCATAGCCAGACGGGCCGAGGCGTAGTCCTTGTCAATTACGGCTTCAACGCCGTGCAGGTTGCGATTGTCCTCTCTGGTGCAGGGGATACCGCCGCCACCTACGGCGACCACTATCTCACCGGCATCCAGCATACTCTTTATGATTCTGGCTTGCTGGAGGCTGACGGGCATAGGTGAAGGGACCACACGCCTGTAGCCGCGGCCGCTGTCTTCAATGACATTCCAGCCCTGCTCCTGACGGAGTCGTACTGCTTCGCTCTCATTGTAGAACGGGCCGATAGGTTTGGACGGGGTTTCAAAAGCGGGGTCATTTCTCTCCACGACAACCTGACTCACTACGGTAGTGATATTGTGCGGCACCCCCGCCTCTCTCAGGCAGTTGGCCAGCGTGTTCTGAATCATGTAACCTATGAAGCCTTCAGTGGCGGCTACACAGATGTCCAGGGGCATAGGTGGTACCGTATCTTGCGCCATTGTGCTGGCCAGGAGCAGGTTGCCTACCTGGGGCCCGTTCCCATGAGTGATTACGATACGGTTACCACTGCTGAGCAAGCCCAGCAGCTGTTCGGCAGTGCGCCGCAGGTTTTCATATTGCTCTTCGATGGTTCCCTTTTGTTCTGCCCTGAGAATGCAGTTGCCACCGAGGGCGATGACAAAGGTCTTGGTTTTATCCGCGGTCATTGACTCTTCTTTCCCGGCGATGTCCTGTGGTGAGTACGAGTGGCACTCCGGTTCCTATTGTTCTTAGGGCGAAGGACGAGGTTGTGAGCATGTACAAATTCTGATAATACCTCCTCTAAATTTGGGGTTCCCAGTTCCTGGAGTTCATAAGACACCCTTGTGTGTGGTTTTTTAATGTCGATGATCCTGCTTAAGTTGATGGGCGTTGCCACCAGTACTGCATCACAGTCGACCTTATTGATAGTTGTCTCTAGGTGTTGCAGCTGACGTGTACTGTATCCTATAGCCGGTAGAATTGGACCGATACTCGGATACCTCTTGAAGGCTTCAGCGATGCTCTCGACCGCGTAGGGTCTGGGATCTACGATTTCCGCTACGCCACCTTGCCGGGCAGCGATGGTGCCCGCACCATATGCCATTCCCCCGTGCGTCAACGTTGGCCCGTCCTCGATGACCAGGACTCTCTTGCCTTTGATAAGCTTTGGATTCTCTATTTGAATCACCGACGCAGCGTTGACCACCATCGCTTTGGGATTTATTGTAGTAATGCTCTCACGCACCTTTCGTACATTCTCCGAAGCTGCGCTGTCGATTTTGTTGATTACCACTACATCAGCCATACGCAAGTTGATTTCCCCCGGGTAATAGGCGATCTCATGGCCGGCGCGGTGAGGGTCAGCAACTGTTATCATCAAGTCGGGCTGGAAAAACGGGAAGTCGTTATTACCTCCATCCCACACGATGACGTCACAACCCTCCTGGTCTGCCTCGGTAGCCTTTAGGATGGCCAGGTAATCGGCACCGGCATATACAATGGTACCCCGCGCTAAATGTGGTTCATACTCTTCTATTTCTTCGATGGTGCAGTTGTGTTTCTTCAAGTCTTCCAACTGCGAAAGGCGCTGTACCCTCTGCTTGGTCAGCTCGCCGTAGGGCATGGGATGACGTATAGCGATAGCTTTCAATTTATTCTTTTTCAGAAGCTCTATGATTCTCCTCGAGGTCTGGCTCTTACCTGCGCCTGTCCTCACCGCACATACTGCCACCACCGGTCTGCTGCTCTTGAGCATTGTGTCCTTTGGGCCGAGCATGATGTAGCTTGACCCGGCTGCATTCACGATTGCACCGATGTGCATCACGTGCTGGTAAGAGACATCGCTATAGGCAAATACACAGTCATCAACACTAAGCTCTTTTATCAAGCGCGGCAATTCTTCCTCCGCATAGATTGGAATTCCCTCCGGATACAATTCACCTGAGAGCTCAGAGGGATATCTTTTTCCTGAGATGCCCGGTATTTGTTGGGAGCCAGTGAATCCCACCACATTGTAGCGTTTATTATTTCTGAAAAACGCATTGAAGTTGTGGAAGTCTCTACCGGCTGAGCCTATGATGATGACATTTCTTTTTGCCATAACGATTATTCTCCTTCAGGTTTCCTTGTTCTGTTTTTATGAGAAACCAAGATATTAGCACATCCCGTCCTTCTATGAACAGTGTCACTTGTTAATTGCACTAGCAGCCCCCAATATGATTCGTGACAGCGCAGTACTGATCGTGATATGTAGGGGGCTACGGTTGACATAAAGTATCTTTACATTCGCTCTTGCTGAGGCTATCATATGAAATATGTAGACCAGCATAATCTCGGCCCTAGTATTTGTACATGATAGAAATAGTACAAGGATAAACGGAGGTATTCAGATGTTAAAGGGCAATAGCGTTATCTTGCGACCGGTGAAGAGATCGGATATTTCATATTTTCTGAAATGGTTCAACGACGCTGAGGTAGTCCAATATCTCGCTATGTATCTGCCAATGACTGAAATGGCCGAAGAGAAATACATTGAGGAGTTGGGTACTACAAGAGCGAGAAGCCATGTTCAGTTTGCCATCGAAGTGAAGAAGGGTGCCTCAACTGAGCCGATCGGCACCTGCGGGCTAGAGGGGATCAACTCGAAGGACAACCACGCCACTTTCGGAATCGTCATAGGGGAAAAGGATTACTGGAACAAAAGTTACGGTATGGAGGCTGCCCGACTGCTGATTGACTATGGTTTCCAGCAATTGAATCTGCATCGGCTCTCATCGACTGCACTCGCTTTCAACGAGCGTAGCATTAGATTTCACAAGAAGCTTGGCTTTCGGGAAGAAGGCCGTATGCGGCAAGCTATGTTTAAGAATGGGCAATACCATGATCTTGTGCAATTCGGCCTCCTGAGGGAAGAGTGGAAGGGATTGTGAGGGGGGGGCATTGTACCAACTGGACTAGTGATTCCCGCCTGCTGTTATGAGAGTAGTTGGTAGCTTATTGATGGGATGGGGATAAACACATACTTCGGCTCCATAAACCATCTTGATATTGGGTGCCGTTAGTATGTCGAGTGGCGTTCCTTCAGCGTAAACTTTTCCTCCATTGAGCATGACCATCCAATCGCAGTATTGCGCGGCTAAGTTCAAATCGTGTATAGCTATAATGACGGTTAAACTCTGTTCCAGGCAAAGGCTCTTGATCAAGTTGAGAATCTCGACCTGATGGTTTATGTCTAGATTGGCGGTCGGCTCATCGAGGAGCATCGCCTTGGGCTGCTGGGTAAGGGCCCGGGCAATAACAAGCCGCTGTCTCTCTCCACCTGAGAGTTCACTCACTCTGCGCTCAGCTAAGGATTGAGTATGTGTTGCCTCCATGGCCTGCCAGGCGATAGCCAGGTCTTTCCCTCCCTCGTAGCGTAGAAGCCCGAGGTGTGGTGTTCGTCCCATAAGCACCACTTCAAAAGCAGTGAAAGCCCCGGGCAAGGCGGGACTTTGCGGCACCGTAGCAACAACCCGGGCCAGTTTGTCTGGCTTAATAGTTACTATATCCTTACCGTCAATAAAGATATGACCGGAGAATAGATCAATCACCCCCGTCATGCCCTTAATCAATGTTGATTTCCCCGAGCCATTGGGGCCAACCAGCCCCAGTATTTGGCCGGGCCCTGCTTTTATGATTACATCGCTCAAGACGGCTTTATGATTGTAGCCGAGGCTGACATTATCCAGTTCAATCATACTGTCTTATCCTTTTTAGAAGAAAGCAAGCCCCTTCCTTCTCCGTAACAGGTAAAGAAAGAAGGGCGCTCCACATAGAGCGGTAATTATCCCTACGGGAATCTCAGTAGGAGGAATGATAGTGCGAGCTAAAGTATCGGCCAGTATGAGAAAGATAGCGCCCACCAGTGTGGATAGAGGGAGCAGAAACCGGTAATCGGGACCCCAGATAAGCCTTACTGCATGAGGTATGAGTATCCCGACAAAACCGATAAGACCGGTAAAGCAAATCGCTGAAGATGTGATAAGCGTGGCAGCAGTCAGTAGAATGATCTTGACCCTTTCCACATTGATGCCCAGTTGTTGGGCTTGCTCTTCGTCAAGCTGCATTACGTTGAGAGGCCGGGCATGAATCCAGATTACTACAAGGCCGGCTAACACACATGGGAGGACTATCCACACCTCGGACCATTTAGTAAGGTAGAGTCCACCCAGCAGCCAGAACACAATCCCGTGTAGTTCTTCACCGGCAATAGTCATGAGATAGGAGGTGATAGAGGTTAGAAGAGCGCTTAGGGCTACACCAGCCAGGATAATCGTAGTAGCGGGCAGGGTTTTACCGACACGAGCAAGCAAGTAGACGATAGTCACGGCGCCTATGGCGCCAATGAAAGCAAATAGCGGAACAGCCCCAAAAGCCATCCAGGCCACTGCAAAAGGAGTAAGCATGGCAATGGCAGCCCCCAACCCGGCCCCTGAGGCCACACCCAGAAGGTAGGGGTCGGCCAGGGGATTGCGAAACAGTCCTTGATAAGTGGCGCCGGCTACTGCCAGAGCTGCTCCTACCAGACCAGCCAGAAGGATTCGCGGTAGCCTTATATCGAGAATTATCGTTTCCAGAATTTCCAGGCTCAATGGTGCCCCGAAAATTTCGGGTGAAGCAGGCGTAATATCAACGAAGGGTAGTTGAGAAAGAAGGACCTGGAAAGTAGTGTTGAACGGTATGGGAACACTTCCCAGTGTCGTGACGAACACGATTACCACTACCAGCAGTGCCGCAAGTCCCAGTAAGGAGTAAACTCTACTGTGCCAGCGGATGGATAAGGGGATTGCAGGCTCGCTGAAGACCTCAGATACGGTACGCGCCATCGTTTTAGTATTCGATGCCTTTTCGGCTTTTTATTCCTTGACTATAGGGGTGCTTTACTTCTTTCACCTCGCTGACCAAGTCCGCTTTTTCTATTATCTTGTCAGTGATGCCCCGACCGGTTAAGACGAGCTCCAGCTTTTCGGGCTTTGCTTCCAGAAGGGAAAGGACCTCTTCCTCTTTCAGAAAGCCGTCACGCACAGCTATGTTTATCTCATCCAGGACCAGCATGTCCCAGGACGGGTCACGGAAAAGCTCTTTAATGAATTCCAGTCCGCTGGAGCACTCCCGGCAAACATCGTCGAGATTAAGTTCCTTATAGAAATGAGGATGCTTTTTAGCGAAGAGAAAGGTCTTTATCCCCAGCTTTTCCAGGGATTTGTATTCACCATACCCGAATGCCTCGGGATCTTTGAAAAAGGTGACTAAGCCGACCTTCAAACCGTGCCCGGCAGCACGTACCGCCTGTCCGATAGCCGCGGTGGACTTTCCCTTGCCGGGTCCAGTATAAACTTGAATTAAACCTTTCTTCATATCAACCGTCCCTTCTACATCAGAGGGAAAATAACTTTGCTTAGCTAATCCTCGGGCTCATCAAACATCTCGGGATGAATAAAAAAGGCAAACCACTCCAGGCCATCAACCAGTCTGGGGCCCGGACGTTGAACTATATCGTCATCGCAAGTGAAGATTCTATCTGTTTGGCTTGCGTTGGTAGCCGCGAGGTCAGTTGAATTTATCGCCCAGTCATATGACAATTCAGTGGTTATAATCACTTCGGGGTTGTGGGCAACAACGTCCTCAATTGAGATTGTTGAATAGCCGGTGATATTTTGACATATGTTTACCCCGCCTGCTTTTTCGATTAACTCGTGGATGAAAGTATCTGAGCCAGCAGTCCACAATGCACTGCTTTCATCTCCCCAGACGATATAAAAGACCTTTGGTCTTTGTTCCAATCCTGCGGTCTGGTCCGTTATTGCCTGGATCCTGCTTTCCATTTCAGATGTAAGTGCCTGGGCTTCCATTTCTTTATCGGTTATTTCCCCTATCGTCCTAATATCGTTTAGCACGTCATCTAAATCAGTGGACTTTATACCGAATACGGTGAGCCCCAATGCTACCATGCCATCGATGACCTCCATGCTGGTACCGTACGAGACCAGTATGAGGTCGGGATCGAGTGCAACTATCTTCTCCATATCCGGTGTGTCGTATTCTCCTACCTGTTCCTTGGCTAGAGCTTCCGGTGGATAATCACACCAACTTGTAACTCCCATTACTTTGTCCCCCAGACCCAGGGCAAACAAGATTTCAGTGTTAGATGGAGCCAGGGAGATAATCCTTTCAGGCGTTCCGTTAAAGCCGACCAGCCTGCCCAGGTCATCGAATACATACTGTGTCGGTATTTGC
>Ga0209536_100008176_pt1 | contig 15722 bp, 15 predicted proteins | sample DeeMarSeWOR28_12_FD_187461 | JGI IMG/M metagenome (GOLD analysis project Ga0209536, IMG submission 187461) | Marine sediment microbial communities from White Oak River estuary, North Carolina - WOR-2-8_12 (SPAdes) (version 2) | ecosystem: Environmental > Aquatic > Marine > Intertidal zone >...
CCGGGCAAGGTAACCTCCGGAAGTATTACATCCGATCCCGATGTTGAAATTCTCGATCCCAACGTTCATATCGCCACAATAGGTGAGGGGGGCGAATTAAAGATAGAAATGCGCGTCAAAAAGGGGCGCGGGTACGTTCAGGCGGACGAGAATTTTGAAGAAGATCTTCCTATGGGCTACATCCCTCTTGACAGCGTTCATTCGCCGATCAAACGGGTCAATTATTCGGTGGAAGCTGCCCGACTGGGCCAGACTACAGATTACGACAAACTCGTTCTGGACGTCTGGACAAACGGCTGTATCTCGCCGCAGGATGCCATCGCTCAGGCTTCAAAGATCGTTAAGGATCACATGTATATCTTCATTAATTTCGAGGAGATGCCGGAAGAAGAAGAGGAAGAGGTCGATCGTGAATCCGAGCGGATGTACGAGAATTTGAAGCGCTCCGTAGAGGAGCTGGAGCTGTCCGTGCGGTCCTATAACTGCCTTAAGAATGCGGATATCAAGACCATCGGCGAACTGGTCGTAAAGACCGAGGCGGAAATGCTAAAGACAAAGAACTTCGGACGAAAATCCTTGAACGAAATTAAGGAAATACTTTCCGAAATGGGCCTGTCGTTCGGCATGAAGCTTGATCTGGAGGGCAGACCGCTGAATGCCCCGAAAATGGATTAGGCTCAAAAGATTGAGTTTACTCAATCTTTTGAGTGTGAAGGGCTGCTGACGCAGACGGAGATTGGACTCAATGAGACATCGGGTTGCTGGAAAAAAATTAGGGCGAACAACGGCCCATCGAATGATGATGTTCAGAAATATGGTTACGTCACTCTTGGATAAAGAGCGTATCCAGACGACACTGCAACGCGCGAAGGCGGTTCGACCTATCGCGGAACGGATGATCACGCTGGGAAAGCGTGAATCGCTCCACGCTCGCCGCCGGGCTTTGGCATTCATCAAGGATCCGGAGGTTGTTACCAAGCTTTTCGATACCATTGCTCCTCGATTCTCCCAGAGACCTGGAGGATATACTCGGATTATCCGTCTAGGTAACAGAGAGGGGGATGGAGCGCAGAAAGCTATTATTGAGCTGCTCGGAAGCGAGTACAAACCTGACAAGAAAGAAAGCAAAGGAGCGAAAAAAGCCACGAAGGAAACTGCTGCCGTAGACGAGAAGAAGGAAAGCAAGGGAGCGAAAAAAGCCTCAAAGGAAACTGCTGTCGTAGACGAGAAGAAGGAAAGCAAGGAGACGAAAAAAGCCTCAAAGGAAACTGCTGCCGTAGACAAGAAAAAGGAAAGCAAGCGTACGAAAAAAGCTTCAAAGGGAGCTGCAACCGTAGACGAGAAGAAGGAAAGCAAAGGGGCGAAGAAAGCTTCAAAGGGAGCTGCTGCCGGAGACAAGAAGAAGGAAAGCATGAGTACGAAAAAAGCTTCAAAGGGAGCTGCTGCCGGAGACAAGAAGAAGGAAAAGTGAACGAAGTAATGAATAATAACCGGATACAGCAGCATTTATCTACATCCATCAATTTTGGCAAGGTTCCAAGCGCCAAATTACCCACACAACTAGGTGATTTCATCATCTACGGCTTCCAGGATCCCGATTCCGGTGAGGAAGCTGTTGCTCTTGTGTCCGGAAATCCGAGTCCCGATTCACGGACACTGGTCCGAATCCATTCCCAGTGCCTTACGGGGGATGTTTTTTCCTCCAAGCGATGCGATTGCGGAGACCAGCTTATGGTTGCCATGGATCTCATAGCCAAGTCGAAAGCGGGTGTGCTGGTCTATCAACAGAAAGAGGGACGCGGGATTGGTCTGATAAATAAAATTCACGCATATGAACTGCAGGATAAAGGCCTTGATACCGTGGCAGCAAACAAGGAGCTTGGATTTGATGCAGACCTGAGGGATTATAGGATGCCCGCCGAAATTTTAAAATACCTTGGAGCTACACGCATTTATCTGCTTTCGAATAACCCTGAAAAAGTCCAGGGATTGGAACAGGAAGGAATCAAGGTCGAAAAACGCATTCCCCTCGAAATCGATCCTCACTCACTCAGCCAGGATTACCTGAAGATCAAGAAGGAAAAGCTGGGGCATATTCTAGACAAAGTCTAAAACGCGAAGACGCAAAACAGCACAACGCAAAGACGCTGAGAAAAACTTAACGCAAAGGCGCAAAGCTCAATAAAAACAACTTAACGCAAAGGCGCCAAGACGCAAAGACACAAAGAAAAACTCAACGCAAAGACGCCAAGGCGCAAAGGCGCAAAAAAATATATATTAAAAACGGGGACATGGTACTTGATACGCTCCATTAAGGACTGTATCCCCCTTTTTGTGTTTCAATAGGCATCGTGTTGCCGGGACTTCATCGGAGGAGTGTCGAGCAAGCGGTCGCATTCCTCGCTGAGAATGCCACCGGTAATTTCCGGCATCAGTTTTCCGTTGTATGGATGATTCTCCAAAATAGCGGTCCCTCCCCTAATGGATCGATGGAGCCGAACACGACGCGCGCTATTCCGGCGAAAGCTATGGCAGCAAGGCACATCACGCAGAAAACGTGTACACACACGTGTTTTCCAAGAACAGCTTAACGCAAAGGCGCAAAGCTCAATAAAAACAACTTAACGCAAAGGCGCCAAGACGCAAAGACTTTATATTCAAATAAGAACCATGATACTGAATTTGAGTAAACATCCGATTGTCCATTAACCCGCATTTACATATAACAAGCACTACGAAGACATAATACCCAATCCCACTGAATTAAGTATTGTGCTGCCGTTTTTAATATATATTTTTTTGCGTCTTGGCGTCTTTGCGCCTTTGCGTTAAGTTTTTCTCAGCGTCTTTGCGTTGAACTGTTTTATAGAGCGTCAGGGAGTGACGGTAACGGCAATGTCGTCTTTGGTGTCAAAACGACCGTCAGGACCGGCTGAGACGACAAGAATGGAATTTTGGTCTGTGGCTGTCGCGCGCAACGGATTCCTCCAGGAATCGAGCCGTATCAGGGGATCGAGGTATTTCGGAGCCAGTATGTCCGACAGCGCGACATAGTCTCTGAATTCCGGCATGCGGCCTGTTTCTTTGTAGTATTCCTTAACGGCGGCTTCAATCCTGTCCAGCATTAATCGGGTTTCCGCAGTTTTGACCTGCGCCAGGGCCGATGCGAGGTCCTCAATCTTCTCCCACTGGCCGTGCCCGATGCGTATGTCCGTGACGACCCATTCGTCGTTGATTTTCTGAAGGCGGAATGCGGTCTTTACGCGCGTTTCGGCAACGGCCGACGCGCTGCCTATCTGGGTGACGTAGGTGACGTCGATGTCCTCTTTTTCCAGGGTTTCCTGGGGCATTGCGATAATAGCTTTCTGCGCGGTGCCGGGCGTGATATCGCGGCGGCCACCGCATGCGGTCAGAATAAGAATCAGGCAAATGGATAATGAATAAAATCGCATCGCGCCATTTATAACAGATGACCCCTCCGGACGCAATTCCGAATAATAGTCCTGAGTTCGAAGTTCTGAGTTTTGAGTTCAAGGTTAACAGGTAATGGGATGAAAATTAAAGTATCCTCACTCAGAACTCAGAACTCAGAACTCAGAACTTTGAACTTTGAACTATAATACCGTTATGAGCATGGACGAACCGGTTGGAATCCTGGAAGGAATTGGACCGCAAAGGAGCGAGGCACTCGCAGCCATCGGCGTTAGAACTGTAGGTGATCTTCTCGCTCATATTCCCTTCCGTTATGAAGACCGCACCCGATTCCAACCCATTTCTTCTTTGAAGGACAATGAATGGGTGCTGATCTGCGGGGAAGTATGCAGCGCCACGGGATACAGGACGCCCCGTCGAGGCTTTTCAATATTTGAAATACTGGTGCGGGACGGCAGGGGGGGCATCCGGGTGAAATTTTTTAATCAGCCTTATGCCGGGCGAATGTATCCGGTCGGTGCCCGCCTGGTTCTTTATGGACAGGTCAAAAAAGACAAGTATTCAAAAGGCGCCCTGGCGCTCATAAATCCTGAATGTGAAATCCTGGACGGAAAAAACGACCGTGAGTCGTTGCATTCGGGCCGCGTTGTTCCCATCTATAGGAAGCTTGGAGATCTGCAGGGCAGGATGCTTCGAAAGATTATGTACGGGGCGGTTTCCCGAATCCCCCCCGAAATCCCCGATGCCATCCCTGCTTACCTCCGCAGGCGATTACGCCTTCCGGCGAAATCAAAGGCACTCGAGCAGCTACACTTTCCCAAACTCAGAAGCGGCAGCCGGCAAGCCAGAGATAGGGAACTCAGCCTCCTCCATGCGGGTATTTCTCCTGAACATAAAAGGATTATTTTTGAAGAGCTGTTCGAGCTTCAGGTCGGGATCCGTATGGCGCGTGAATATCGCGCCCGATACGGGAAGGATCGCAAGTTTCTGCTTAACGACACCGTGCGCGGGGCTATCAAGAGAATTCTCCCCTTCCACCCTACTGCGGCGCAGAAACAGGCACTTAAAGAGATTGCGGCAGATATGCGTTCCTCTCCTCCAATGGGCCGGCTGCTTCAGGGTGATGTCGGGTCGGGGAAAACCATTGTCGCGGCTCAGGCGGCGGTCATAGCCGTAGAAAACGGGTACCAGGTTGCCATAATGGCTCCTACCGAGATTCTGGCCGAACAGCACTATTTTTATATGAAGCAGCTTTTTGCGCCTCTTGGATATGCAATCGATCTTTTAAAAGGAAGCCTGCCCTCGGCAGAAAAGAAAAAAATTCAGGAACGGATTAAAAGCGGTGAAACCCGGATTGCAATCGGAACTCATGCACTGGTTCAGGATGAGGTTGTCTTTAAGAATCTCGCGCTGGTTATTATTGATGAGCAGCATCGTTTCGGAGTCGTACAGCGCGATACACTCAGGCGCAAGGGGGTGCGCCCGGATGTCCTGGTTATGACGGCTACGCCTATTCCTCGTTCACTGGCACTGACGCTCTATGGAGATCTGGATGTTTCTGTCATCGATGAAATGCCGCCGGGGCGAAAACCCATTAAGACGGTTTGGTACGAAGAAAGAGACCGGTCCAAGGTCTACGAGGCAATTCGCAAGACGACAGATGCCGGATGTCAGGTCTATATCGTGTATCCTCTGGTCGAAGAATCGGAAAAATTGGACCTGAAGGCGGCCCGCGAAATGGCACAGCGCCTGGATATTCAGATCTTTCCGGATCTTCGTATAGGACTGCTTCACGGTAGGATGAAGGGACCGGAAAAAGAATCCGTGATGCGGGAGTTTTCGGCAGGCAAGATCCAGGTGTTGGTTTCAACGACGGTCGTCGAAGTCGGCGTGGATGTGGCCAATGCAACGCTTATGATTGTTGAAAATGCGGAACGGTTCGGTTTGGCCCAGCTACACCAGTTAAGGGGGAGGGTGGGGCGCGGTCTTGTACAGTCGTGCTGCATACTGGTAGGGAATGCCGGTCAAAGTCCCAATATAAGGCGGCGACTGGAAATCATGTGTGAAACCAATGACGGGTTTCGGATTGCAGAAGTGGACCTGGAATTGAGAGGGCCGGGTGAGATAATGGGAATCCGGCAGTCTGGAGCCCCGGTTCTGCAATATGCGGATATTGTACGGGACCATCGAGCCCTGGAACTGGCGCGCGTTGAAGCGGACCGTTTCCTCCAACTTCTGAACATCCGCCCCGACCGTGAGTGCCGCCGGGCGGCCCAGTTGATCCGGCAGCGATGGAAAGACCGTGTCGGGGCCGCCATGTCGGGATAGCCGGGATTGTGAACGAGCGGTCGATTGAAGGACTGTTTTATGAGAGTGATTTCCGGGAAGTATCGAGGGCGTCGGCTTAAAGGGCCGAAAGGGACAGAATTGCGCCCGACGGGAGACCGTTTGAAGGAAACCCTGTTCAATATCCTGAATCCGCAGATTTCCGGCGCGGTCGTGCTGGATGTTTTTTCAGGTACCGGTGCTATAGGAATTGAGGCGCTAAGCCGCGGGGCAGACAGAGCTGTTTTTATTGAAAGGGATCGATCTGCTAACGCCCTTATCCAGCGGAACCTTGAGATATGCGGTATAGAGGATGGTTTTTCCATCATACGGCGGGATGCATTCACAGCATTGCGATCCCTGGCCCGTCAGGAATTCAGGGCGGATATTATCTATTTCGATCCGCCCTATGACTGGAAGCCCTATTCGGATTTGCTAAAACTTGCTTTTAAGCCTGAACTGGTATCCCGCCATGCGTGTGTTGTCATCGAGCACAGACGCAATGCCGATCTCCCTGAAACCGGGGAGGAGTATCGCAGATTCCGTGTTGTACGGCATGGCGACAAATGCCTCAGCTTCTACCAACAAAACGTCTAAGGTCCAAGGTCGAACGTCCAACGTCGAAAACCTGAATTGGTGAGATTTGGATCGTTGATGGATAAATGGTAAGGGCCGTTCACAAGTTTGAAGTTTGAAGTTCAAAACCTGCTTTTGGAATATGCGGGATGTTGATGGATAAATGGTATAAGACACTTCTGTAACGTCCCAATAAATGTCCCGATGGCTGCAAAAATCTCGCATCAACCTATCCTTTGCCATTCATTAATCATCTACCGCTATATCGTAGTTCAACGTTCCACCGTTTTTCAAGTCATTCGCTCCTTGTAGGGCTTGCTCTAAGTCATTGTCTAAAATGGACTTACGCACTTGTTAGTTGCTGTCGGCCTTTGCGGGACTTTACCATTCATCCATCACCTTTTCGTATACCATCAACGATTTCTTCAAACTTCAAACTCCAAACTTGAAAACATTTTCAGCCATTCATCCATCATCTTCCGATATACTGTAGTGAAGGCTTTTGACGTTAGACGTTCGACCTTCGACGTTCAACCTATTCTTCCTCCAAGGCTCGCTCCAGAAATATCCGCATTTTTTTGAGTCCCTGCTTGTTTCGATGCCGTAGAGTCGAGTAGGGTATTTTATGAATTGCTCCGATGTGGCGGATCGAATGCCCATTGGATTCCAGTATTGTCATCCGCAAGGCTTCCTCCTGTTTCGATGGGAGTTGTTTCAATCCATCCTCAATCAGACCAAGCATCCTATTCTTTCGATAAGCCTCTTCTTTTTCTTCCATGCGAATATCCGGGCTGGAAGTTTCTGAATATAGAGGAATAGATTCCCGCACCGGTGTATTTCTCAGGCGGTCCCGCTTTCTGTTGTTGTACATTTCGAATGCCGTATTGCCGATCGCCCGACCAAGATACATTCTTACCTGATCTTCAGAGGGGAAGGACCGGTTGCATGCCAATACGCGACGAACAGCCTCCTGGATCACATCTTCAGCATCAGCCTCATTCTTGAGTATGCCTAAAACAAATCTGAACCACATGCCGCTGTTATGGTGGATAACCGATTCTAAGGATCTATGCAGCGCTGCGCTATCGGATTTTTCTCCTGTTTGCATATTTTTTCGCTCAAAGATGGTTGTAATGATTAGTAAAAGAAAACGCCTCAAAGAAGGGGAACCCTCTGTGAGATTTTGCCTGCAGGACACTCCTAATGTTTCATGTCGGGCTTATATATTTCAGGGAAATTTCAGTGAATGCTGTCCAGGATTTAAAAATAACCGGTTGCGGCGGACATATTCTTAAGCGAGAACTGCTGCTTGCCATGGAAACGGCCAGAAGCCGTCTTGCAATTGCAATTGCAGAAGAATCAAAATACACTCCATGGAATCAAAGGCAGTATTTTCTGGATACGGCCGATCGTATGCGGCGCAATATTGCCAGACTGCGCACTGAGAAAAGCTCTGAGGGATTTCAATTGCAGGAATGGATTCTGGCTCTGGAAGCGCTGAGGGAAATTCCGTTAAATGATAGAGCCCAAGCCATCTGTGAGCGCCTCCGTCGAATTATAACAATGCTTGGATAATACCAATCTTTCTCTTATTTAAATCCACGTCTCTGTCTTTCCAAGAAGCCATAAAAAGAGATTCACTTTCATAATTCTCCGCCCCTTCCCTAAACCCAGAATCCGCAACTCAGAACTTTAAACCCTGAACCCTGAACCCTGAACCTGCGTAGGGTGGATATTGAGGTATATGTGGAGACTGAGCCTTGAATTTACCGGCGTCTTCCACCTATAATCCGACTTTGCTTATTTTTATTCTCGTTATAGCCTATGCAAACTCGAGCAGTTTATCCCGGATCCTTCGATCCTGTCACCAACGGTCATATCGATCTCATCGAGAGGAGTGCCGCGCTCTTTGATAAGGTCGTAGTGGCGATACTTCGAAATGCGGATAAGACTCCGCTGTTCACCGTTGAAGAACGTGTGGAGATGCTGGAATTGGCCACGCGGCATCTTGAGAACGTAACGGTTACGTCCTTTACCGGACTGCTGGTGGATTACGCGACCAGAATCGAAGCTTCGGTCATTATCCGCGGTATACGAGCCATATCCGACTACGAGTACGAATTGCAGATGGCTTTAATGAATCGCCGCCTTTCCAGTACAATTGAGACTGTTTTTATGTTACCTGCTGAAGCATATTCATATTTAAGTTCCAAGCTTATAAAGGAAATCGCACAGCTTGGCGGTTCCATAGATGGACTGGTTCCTGAAGATGTGCGAAAGCGACTTGCCGGTAAGTTTAAGCAAAAATAGGGATTTCCCTTTTGATTACAGCAGGGGCAGTTATTTGACTCACAATTTGACGAGAACTCCGAAATCACCCCGAAATTTTTTAGGACCGCTTATCTTTCTTTTGATCCTAGTTCCCCTATTGGTCATTATGGTCGTTCAGTTCAGCGAGTTGCATGAGACGATACAGGAGGAAATAACCCATACGCCCACTGATTTGCCTCCCCAGAACGCACGGGATATTCTGCGCAAAGTTGACGGGATCATTGAGCCGAATCAGACAATTACGGAAATACTGACCGGCCATGGAATTTCGGGGACCGAGGCGCAGAAGATCATTGATTGTGCGCGTCCGGATTATAGCCTGGCCAAAATAAAAGCCGGCTATTCCTATCAAATTCTTTTCGACAGCGACGATGGGTTTCGCGATTTTCAATATCCGATCGATTCCGACCGGTATCTTAACGTTTATCTTGATGTAGACGAGGATAGCCTCGTTTCCGAGATTAAACCATTCCCCTTTGAAACACAGGTGGAAGAGGTTTCCGCAACGATAGACTCTTCTCTGTTTGAGTCTATCATGAACATTGGAGAGAAGGATGCGCTTGTCCAGGACCTTGAGGACATATTCAGCTCCGATATAGATTTTTATATAGATATCCGGAAAGGGGATTCATTCAAAGCGATTGTTGAAAAGAAATACCTGGAGGGAGAGTTTGTCAAGTATGGAGTGATATGGGCAGCTTCCTTCCTGAACGATGGAAAAGAAATTTTGGGGTTTCGTTTTGAGAACAAAAACGGCAATCCCGCTTATTACGATCCCGAAGGGAAAGCCCTGAAAAAGTCGTTTCTTAAATCACCGCTGAAATATACCCGGATCAGTTCCAGGTTTTCCTACAGCCGAAGACATCCCATAACAAAAAAGGTGCAACCGCACCTGGGCGTTGATTACGCAGCCCCTGTCGGAACTCCGGTTCGAGCTGTAGGGAGCGGCAGAGTGATTGCCGCCGGGAGTGATGGAGCTAATGGAAAGATGGTTCACTTGCGACATTCCAGGGGGTATGAAACCCTGTATCTGCACCTGTCGCGAATTGCAGTAAAACTGAATGAAAGTGTCAGCCAGGGCCAGTTGATTGGATATGTCGGCTCATCAGGACTTTCAACCGGTCCGCACCTGGATTTCCGGATCCGTCGGTATGGAAATCCCCTGAATCCGACAAAGATGATTTTCCCGCCGGGAGATCCTGTGCAGCCCGAAAAATTCGAGCAGTTTATCGAAGTCCGGGATACATGGATGGATCAACTTATATCTGAATGACGGCAATGCAAACGTGTTGGTACAAATTCGCGTCATTCTATTTTCGCAGAGGATGCCTATGAGCAAACGATATTGTTTTGGATCCGCTTCTGTTTTTATATTAATCCTTTTCTTCGCCATTCCGTCACAGGCAGCCGATTTGACCTTTTATGTCGGTGGTATCAATCCGGGTTCGATAGAGTATCGGGGCGAACAAGTGTCTCTGGATGGCAGCCCCGTATTCGGATTCCGGATAGGCACCGATTTTGTTCCTTCTTTCGGCATAGAACATACTGTTGCTTTCAGCTCGGATTTCCTGTTTCCTGAAAATGTTGAAGGCGTTTCGGATTCGAAAGGATTTTTGTTCAACAGCAATTTAATATTCAGCCTGCCGACCGGGAAGGTTGTGCCGTACTTTACGGCCGGGATTGGATTGGTTCACCAGTATGGGAGTTCCGATCTCCCGGTGGGGACAGATCCTGCTTTCAATTACGGTGGAGGAGTAAAGGTTCACCGTATTAAAGGGCCTTTGGGATTACGATTCGATGTGCGCGGATATAGAGTCGGTTTTGTAACGGATACTTTAAATATGCTCGAGATGTCGGGCGGAATCATTATCTCCACAGGCCGATAGAAGTTTTAATTAAATATGAAAGCCGTCATTATTGCCAATCCCACTGCGGGCGGCGGGAGGGCGTATGCCAAGATCCGCCGCTACACCCAACAATGGAAGCATCCGGATTGGATTGTCGAAATCCTGACGACAAACGAACGGGGCCAGGCGGGGAAAATAGCGCTGGAACTGCTCGAAAATCCTCCCGATCTTCTTGCCGTATGCGGGGGGGACGGAACCGTCAATGAAGTTGCCTCGTACATCCCCTCTCCTCCTTTCCCGATAGTCGTTCTGCCTACAGGAACCGCAAATGTAGTTGCCAGGGAATTACGGCTGCCTTTAAATCCCATTAAAGCCTTTGAAATCGGTCTGAAACGATCCGTGCGGAAGGTCGATCTCGGCGAGTTGGGGCCGGGCTGCAGGCGCCGTTTTGTCTTTGTCGCCGGGATCGGATTGGACGCCTATATTGAGGCTAATGTGAACCCGGGCCTGAAAGCAAGGTTCGGGATGGCAGCCTACGCCCTGGCGATACTGCGCTGCCTGCAGTCATACCCTTTCCCGGAATTTCATCTAACGGCCCATAATCGGACCTTTACGGCGACCAGTTGCATCATAGCCAATGCCAAAAGCTATGGGGGAGGATTGCTGTTTTGCCCTCAGGCGGACATGCAGGACGGTCTTCTGGATATTCTGGTCTTCGAGCAGCGCAACAGGATTAAACTGGCGCGTTTTCTTTTCCATGCCTGGCTGGGCCGACTGAAACGCTATGATTGGATCCACCGAATACAGGCCGACAGATTGACGATTGAGGGACCGGAAGGAATATACGTTCAGGCGGACGGCGAACTTGCAGGCGAACTGCCTCTCGAAATCAAATTACTCCCTTCTACATTTCCACTCGTTGTACCCTGTTAGCACGGTCCGTTCACCTAAAACTCACCGCACAGACGCAGAGAGCGCAGAGGTTCGCAGAGGGGATTTTTTTTATAAAATTCTTCTTATTGGGACGATTCCAAACCACGGACTTGGGAAATATCTTCACAGGGCGTAAAATATAGCGTTTATTATTTAGCGATAATAGGTCGCAGGCATTTCTTCAAGTGAGAATGCTGTGGCGCATTAAGGATTCTTGCCGGGATATGTATAAAATAGCCATTGTCGGCAGGCCAAATGTAGGGAAATCCACGCTTTTCAACCGCTTCTGCCGGATCCGAAAAGCCATTGTCGGAGACGAGCCGGGCATTACCCGGGATCGTATCTATGGTTCCATCCAATGGAATGGCCGGTCTATCGAGGTCCTGGATACCGGGGGGCTGATACCGGAAACCCACGATATTATCCCTGCGGGGATTCTGAACCAGGTGGAAAAAGCCGTCTCGGAATCCCACCTTGTTCTCATGGTTGTGGATGGGCGTACCGGAATCACCCCTCTGGATGAGCAGTTGCTTCCAATGCTGCGAAGGACCGGAAAGCCGGTCTGGACCATTGTGAATAAAATTGATAGCCCCGCGATGGAAATGCACGCGGCTCCATTCTATGCCTTGGGAACGGATGCGGTATACCCAGTGTCGGCTGAACATGGCCTCGGCACGGCTGAACTGCTCGATGCTATCGCCGAGAAAGCCGAGGCACATTCACCGGTGGAAAAAACCGACACGGAGATCGGACAGGAAGATGAAATTCGAATCGCCGTCGTCGGCCGTCCCAATGTCGGCAAGTCGTTTCTAGTGAACCGTTTGCTTGGATTTGAGCGTTCCATTGTTACCGAAATACCCGGAACGACTCGCGATTCTGTCGACACACTTCTGGTTCGCGAGGGATTCCGGTATCGCCTTATCGATACCGCCGGGATACGGAGAAAAGGCAAGGTTTCACTGAATCGTACGGAGAGAGTCAGCGTTATCATGGCGCAAAAAAGCCTGGAGCGTGCCGATATCGCCCTGTTGATACTGGACGCAGAGGAAGGTGTTACCAAGCTGGATGCCGGCATCGGAGGACAGGCTAACGAATCGGGATGTTCCATCATTGTTGTTTTCAACAAGTGGGATATGGTTGAAAAGAATCCTCAGGTTCTCAAAGAGTATACGGAAAGCGTGTATCGGCGGATGAAGTACCTGTCTTATGCGCCGGTTCTAACCGTTTCGGCGTTGACCGGGCAGCGTGTGTCCAAACTGTTCAAGATGATTCGGGATGCGAAGGAGGCGCGACATATGCGGATTCCTACCGGCACTCTGAACAATATGTTTGTACCTGACCTGTCGGAAACATACAAGACCCGGGATTCCAAGCATAAACTTGGGATACGGTACATTACACAGGTCAGGACGGATCCGCCAACATTTGTGGTTTTTACATCCGGTCGCGACCGTTTGCATTTTTCAACTGAAAGGTATGTGGTGAATCGCCTGAGGGAACAGTTCGGTTTTTATGCAACACCAATTCGAATCCGGCAGCGCCGCAAGCTTCGTAAAAAATAGGCTCATTATTTTTCCAGAATCCATTGGGCATTGATGCGAACTCGGGGTATAAAAAGATTGAAGATTGAAAATTGAAGATTATGGCCTGAATTACAGACTTGGACGGGTTTTGTATTATGAATAAAGACGAAATCAGTAAGAAAGTTTATGAAGCACATGGCGGTTTGGCTTTTGCCGATGCCAGGAAAGTTGTAGATCTGATCCTTGATACGATCAAGGGGCGATTGTCTCAGGGAGAAAGGGTGGTTCTCAGCGGCTTCGGAAGCTTTACCGTCCGGCGGCGTAAGGATAAAAAGGGTATCAATCCTCAAACAGGAGAGTCTATTATCATACCGGGTAGAAACACCGTGAAATTTAGACCGTCCAAGTATTTAAAAACAGTTTAACGACTATGCCGTTTGTTCCTAATAAGCTTTATTACAAAATCAGGGAAGTAAGTGAGATTGTGGGTGTGGAGGCACATGTCCTGCGATTCTGGGAGACTGAATTTCCCACTCTTTCACCGCCCAAAAGTAAATCCGGCCAGCGAACCTACCGTCCAAAAGATATAGTGCTGCTGCTTCGAATCCGGGAACTTCTGTACGACGAGGGATTTACCATCCCCGGTGCGCGGAAACAACTGGGAACCAAATCCCCTGCGGTTACTTCAGAAACCGAGCCTCCGGTGCGCCGATCAAAAAGTAAACAGAGGCGAACGGAATCGAAAGGTATAACCACACCAAAGTCGGATCGCATAAACAAAGTAAAGTCTGAACTTGAGAACATATTGACTTTGCTGGATCGTGGATGATACGTTTGAACCTGCGGTCGGGACGTAGCGCAGCCAGGTAGCGCACACGCTTGGGGTGCGTGTGGTCGGTGGTTCAAATCCACTCGTCCCGACCATTTATTTTTATCGTGACTGTTATTCTGCTGACAAATGATGATGGGGTTGAATCTGAAGGGCTAAGGACTCTGGAGAAGGCTCTGGAGGGCCTTGGTCGCCTTGTTATAATTGCGCCCGACCGTGAACGAAGCGGTGTAAGTCATGGCCTGACAATTCATTCCTCACTCGAGATCAGGAAGATTGAAGAGGATCGGTACGTCCTCAACGGCACTCCGGCCGACTGTATCATTTATGCGCTCCAGCATCTTTTTGATATATTCCCCAACCTGGTAATTTCCGGTATCAACTGTGGCGCCAACCTCGGGGACGATATTATGTATTCGGGAACCGTCGCTGCCGCGCGCGAGGCGTCCCGGCACGGGATTCCTTCGATAGCCGTTTCCCAGGCTTATGACGACAGACAGGTGCGTTTTAAAGAGTGCGCCGCTTTCACACGGGAACTGGTTTCCTCACTTCTGCAGAACGGGCTGAGTGGCGAGCTATGCCTTAATGTAAATTTTCCTATTCGCAAAGTTCGCGGAATGAAAATCACCCGGCAGGGCTGTTCCCAGCACATCCCGCACTTCGACTCTCTGGATAAAAACGCGGAATACAATTTGTCGTCTCAGAGTTCCGAAGAGCATCAGAAGACCGATTTGTGGTCCGACCGCAAGGCGATTCTCAATAATTATATATCCATTACGCCACTGCAGCGCGACCAGACCGATTACGCCACAGTCAAAGCCCTGATGAGCGAAGCTGAGAATCTGTTCTCAATAAAAATGTAAGTAGGGGCGAACCTTCCGCCTTCGCCCTACGGGCTTCGGCGGACAAGTTGGTGTTCGCCCTCTGAACCTTGTGTTCACTCTTTTCCATCCCAACAGTCTGGGAGATTCGATTAAAGACCCTTGATCGAAGGGGGGAATTGCGCTAGCATTTTTGTTTCCGGCCCGGATCCGCCACCGCAGTACGACGCTGGTGAGACATGCGGGCAGGGCGGGGCGTGGCGCAGTTTGGTAGCGCGTACGGTTCGGGACCGTAAGGTCGGAGGTTCAAATCCTCTCGCCCCGACCAGAAATTAATAGGCCGGCTCTCAAGCCGGCCTATTAATTTCTGGCCCGGCGAAGCTGGCCGAATCGAAGATTCGGCTATAGCGAAGCCGAGCCGTCAGATAAACCTCCACTTCCATCAGTCTATAGAATCGGCACCTGTCTTCGGCAGTTCATTCTGAACACATAGGCAAAACTCACCATCCAATTCAAATTGTGTATTGTAGAGTGGAGATATATATAACCGCCACACACTCCCAGATGGCTTTCAAAGTCCCCCTGCAAACAAGCTTTGCATTCCGCCGCAGATTCCATATAATGACTTCAGCTCTATTAATTTCTAGTTAAATCTGATGATTCAGTATCCGAAGTGTTCGGCAGACTATACTCTAGGTGCAGCATGCTCGGAGGAGGATCGGTCTAATAGAATGTTCTTCACAACGGAAACGCGCACGAGGTCGCCCCAGGGCCCAATACATTACCTTCCAACAAGGAACGCCTGTGAGGAAGGAGTGCTTGGTTCGAAGAACAGTGAACCCATGCAGTGACAGGCAACTGGAATGGTGGTAGCACGACCAAGTGAGTCAATTAGGGGGTACGAAAAATGAGTAATTTACGACAAATAACAATGGTGATCATGGTCGCCTATGCAGCGGTCGTAGTCTGTATTAGTGTCACTCAAGCAGGTCCTTCCATACTTAAGGATACCGACCTACCGGGGAACGACTTTCGAGACTTCCCGGTGTATGCCGTCTTCGACATGTACCGGCCTGGCGAGATCGCAAGATATCAGGAGCAACTC
>Ga0209536_100008177_pt1 | contig 15722 bp, 10 predicted proteins | sample DeeMarSeWOR28_12_FD_187461 | JGI IMG/M metagenome (GOLD analysis project Ga0209536, IMG submission 187461) | Marine sediment microbial communities from White Oak River estuary, North Carolina - WOR-2-8_12 (SPAdes) (version 2) | ecosystem: Environmental > Aquatic > Marine > Intertidal zone >...
CGCTGCCGATCTGCCGGGGCCAGTTGAAGAGACCAGGACCATATGCCCCTACTGTGGTGTGGGGTGTTCCGTCGACATCCTGACCAAGGGTGACACAATCGTCGGTGTTCACCCGGCGATGGACGGGCCGGCCAATCTGGGGGCGCTCTGCGTCAAGGGTCAGTTTGCGTTCGACTTCGTACACCATGAGGACCGGCTCTCGGTTCCGCTGGTTCGCGGCGACGACGGTGAGCTGCACGAAACAGATTGGGACACGGCACTCGATCGCGCTGCGGCGGGGTTCAGCAACGTTGTAGCGAAGCACGGAAGGCACAGTGTGTACGCCGTCGCTTCCGGGCGCGCGCCGAACGAAGCCGCGTACATCATGCAGAAGTTCATGCGGGCCGGATGGGGCACGAACCATATCGATAACTGCAGCCGTGCGTGACACGCTCCCACGGTTGCCGGTCTGGCAGCCACGATCGGTCGGGGCGCCATGTCCAACCCACTCGCAGACATGGAGAAGCCCGATGTGATTTTCTGCATCGGCACCAACATGACGGAATGCCACCCCGTCGCCGCCACCAGACTGAAGCGAGCACTGGCACGCGGTGCCAGTATGATCGTGGCAGATCCCAGACACATCGGTCTCGCGGATCTAGCGGATATCTACCTCCCGCTCCGCGTTGGATCGGACGTCGCTCTACTTCTGGCAATGGCGCACGTCATCGAGCGTGACGGCCTGATCGATCCGGATTTCATCGCTGCTAGGACGGTTGACGCCGAGCAATTCCTGCAGCATGTGAAGCAGTTCCCACCGGAATGGGCGGAGGAGATAACGGGCGTCCCAGCCGCGGACCTAGAGGCCGCCGCGCGATTGTACGGCGGTGCCGAGCGCGGAGCGATCTACTACACGCTGGGCGTCACGGAGCACATCTGCGGTGTCGATAACGTCCAGAGCATCTGTAACTTGGCTCTCATGACGGGTAACGTCGGGCGCGAGGGTACTGGCATCAATCCGATGCGGGGACAGAACAACATTCAAGGCGCCGGCGATAGCGGTGCGTTGCCCAACAACTACCCGGGCTTCCAACCCGTTACCGAACCCAAGTTCCAGGACAAGTTCAGGAAGCTGTGGGGCACCACAGTCGATATCGAAAAGGGTATGACCAAGGTCACGGCTCTGGCTCACGCCGGCGATCAGATCAGGGCAATGCTGATAGACGGGGAGAACACGCTGATCACCGATCCCGACCGGGATCACTGCGAGCAGGCCCTCAAGCGCCTGGATCACCTCGTGGTAGTCGACATCTTCCTCACCGAGACCGCACAGCTCGCCGACGTCATACTCCCTGCCTCGGCGTGGGGCGAAACCGACGGGGTCTGCACCAACACGGAACGTCGTGTTCAGCGGCTGCGAGCAGCCGTACCACCGCCGGGAGAAGCCAAGCCAGACTGGTGGATCCTGTGCGAACTGGCAAAGCGACTCGGATTCAAGGGATTCGATTTCGAGTCACCCAGTGAAATCTTCAACGAGCTGTGTGACGTGTCGCCAACCTATCACGGATTGGATTGGGATAGGATCGAGCACGGCGACTACCATTGGCCCGTTCCGGAGAAGGGGCATCCGGGCACGCCCCGTCTCCACGAGAACGAGTTCCCCAATGGCAGGGGTGTTTTCAAGATCATCAACTACCGAGATCCCGCCGAGACCGTGAGCGCAGAGTTCCCAATCTGGCTCACGACCGGCCGGCGCCTGGAATCTTACCACTCCCGCACTCAGACCGGCCGCTCTCGAGGAATCGATTTTCTCCTACCCGAGGAGGTTCTCGAGGTCCACCCGGAAGACGTGGCACGATGGGGTCTTCGAGACGGTGGATGGTGCCGGGTCACCAGCCCCCGTGGCTCGGTGAGAATCAAGGTGAAAACGACCCGCCGGTCGCCTCGCGGAACGGTGTTCGCCAGCTTCAGTTTCAGCGATGTGCCGGTCAATGTTCTCACTGGTTCGGGCTACGATCCGATCACCGAGACAGCCGAAGTCAAGGTCTCCGTGGTGCGAATCGAGCCCTGTGACTCGAGCAGCGTCGCTTCCTGAGTGAGGGTATGGGAGCCCCCCGTCGAGGTGGGCTCTCACCGCTCGCGAACCAGACCGACTTCTCACTCACACCGCTAGTAGTACCCGGTGGCGTGGGATATCTTGCTACGCTCTCCACTCAACCAGCGAGCGAGGTATTGCCACGCGATGACTAGCAGCTTCAGTCCCGGACAGTTCGCGCAACTGCGTGCAGGCGTCGTGGGTATCGACCATGAGGTTCCGTTACTCGATGGCTCCACAGTGCCGTATGTGAATCTGGACAATGCCGCGACCACGCCACCACTGCGCGAGGTTGTCGAAGCAATTGAGCATTTCCTCCCCTACTACTCGAGTGTGCACCGGGGCAGCGGTTTCAAATCACGCCTGAGCACAGTCGTGTACGATCAGGCACATGAGATCATGGGTCGTTTCGTCGGGGCCGATCCCGATACTAATACAGTCATTTTCGGGAAGAACACGACCGAAGCGATAAACAAGCTGTCCTATCGTCTCAATCTCGCGCCAGACGCGGTCGTGCTCACGACTCAGATGGAACACCATTCTAACGATCTGCCATGGCGGGACCGCGCCAACGTCGTACACGTGAGGTCTACACCAGACGGGATGCTGGATGAGGCCGACTTCGACCGCCTCCTGGCACGGCACTCACCGCACGTTGCCCTCGTAGCGGTCACGGCCGCCTCGAACGTCAGTGGCTTCGTGCAGCCGATCCACCGGCTCGCTCGAAAAGCACACCAGGCCGGAGCCATGATATTGGTAGACGCGGCACAGTTGGTCGCTCACCGAAGCCTGGACATGCGGCCCGACGACGATCCCGAGCACATCGACTTCGTGGCCCTTTCGGGGCACAAGATGTATGCACCGTTTGGAACTGGAGCATTGATCGGTCCCCAGCAGGTCTTCCTGCGGGATGGCCCGGAATACAGCGGCGGTGGAACGGTCGACATCGTGACATTGGATGAGGTTCACTGGACGGGGTTGCCGGATCGGGAGGAGTCCGGCAGCCCCAATATCATTGGTGCAGTTGCAATGGCCGCGGCGGCGCAGTCTCTCATGGCGCTGGGAATGGCGAATATCAGCGCCCACGAGGACGAGCTGATCGCGTACACGCTGCGACGCTTGCAGTCGATCCCCGAGATCAAGGTCTACGGCAGCTCCGATCCCCACAGGTCCGGCGAGAAGGTGGGAGTGGTACCGTTCAATGTCGCTGGCTTGTCGCACTTCCTCGTGGCAGCAATCCTGGGCTACGAGCACGGAATCGGTGTGAGGAACGGATGCTTTTGCGCTCACCCCTATGTGGTCCACCTGCTGGACCTTTCCGAGCGGGAACAACAGCTCTGGCGCAAGCAGGCAGTCGATGGAGACAAGACGAGCCTACCAGGGATGGTGCGGGCCAGCCTCGGCTGCTACAACAACGAGGAGGACATCGACCGTCTGGCCGAATCCTTGCAGATGATCGCCGGGGGAGAATACCGGGGAGACTACGTGGTACATCAACCCAGTGGTGACTACATCCCGGCAAGCTACGACGAGCGTTTTGCCGACTTCTTCCTGCTCCGCCCGTATGAGCCGACCACCGAGGTCGGGCATGGGGCCTGTGGAAACTGACGCGGACCGTACTCCAAGTGTGATGCAGATCACAGAGATTTAGGAAGCGTACTTCACGTGTTCCAGAAACGAACATTCTCGGCTTTGACGGAACAGCCCCTGAGGATCCATGCCCTCGGTTAACTTGTGTCGGTGTATCTAGAAAGGGCCGAATGATACTGACCAGTGGAATCGAGCCCCTGGACCGGCGACTGGGAGGGATGCGCGCCGGTGGAGTGTATGTGATCGCGGGCGCACCCGGCAGCGGCAAACTCACCGGTGTAATGCAGTTCCTGAACTCCGGAATCCAAGCGGGCGACCAAGCCGCACTACTATCAGGAGCACGACCCGAGCGACTCTTCGAACGAGCAAGGCACTGCGGTCTGGAACTGGAGCAAGCCTGGAGGGAGGGTCGGTTGCGCCTGCTCGGTTTCACACCCGATTTCGAGCGGCGCCTGGTCAGTGCACCGGACCCACAAGATGTATTCGATGAACTGAGCGAGCTGGCCGGGCCCAATGTAACGCGATTCGGCATCGACCCTGGCAAGCAGCTTTGGGAGACCAGAGCCGGCACGACCCTGAGCAGCCGGTTCGTCCAGTGGGCGGAGAAGTCTGGAGTGACGACGTGGGCGACGCTGGCAAGTGACCTCAAGGACACCCTATCACCGGCCACGGAGTGGATATTGCAGTCCGCCACCGGGGTTTTCAGGATGGAGCGGCTCCCGACTGGATTACTGCAACTTTGGATTCACCGAAGCAGCCCACCGGTCGACTCGCCGGGACCAATAACGCTGGAGTTGATTCCTGGAAGGGCGCTGCAGGCCCCGGCTGCACGCCTCGATCGCCGTCGCACCGATGCACCACTCGGGAGCGAACGACGTATGGCGTTGCTGCAACTTGCGGAGCAGCTTCCTCAGGAGATCACCAGCTGGGCGCGGAGTCAGTACGATCTGGTGATGGAAAACCAGGCATTGCGCCTGATCACGCGACTCCAGGACGGTGCTGCCTTCGGATCCATCCTAGTTTACATCGACAGGAAGCACGCCGGCGAAGCAGTCGAAGCTTGCAGGGCAATCCGGCCGCTGACAGCAGCGCCGATCATAGTGGCAGCCGATGACAGGCTGCGGGCAGTCGACCGGACGAATGCGCTCGACGCTGGGGCCAACGACTTCGTCAGCGACAACTTCTCCTTGGTAGAGCTCGCGTCACGATTCGAGAGGGCGACCCTGGCTGGCCGTGGTCTGCCATCCCAGCGCCAGTCACGGAGCGAAGCTGAGCCTCCTAGGGTCACAGCGCTGCTGGATCGAGCTTCGTTCGCACGGGCGGTAGACGCACGTCTGGGAGAACCGGACGGTGCTCTCTTTACGCTTCTCATCATTCGGCCTCCCATGGCAGCGGGCGCTCGACTGGGAGAGGTGTTGCTGCAACAGATCAGAGGGGAGGTGGGTGACTTGGTCGGGGAGACTGAGGGCGGGTACGGAGTGGTGCTTCAGGGGGCCAGGCCGAGCCAGGCGGGTTCATTCCTGGATCGGGTGAGCGGTGCGCTGAAGCGGTTCGGCATGAATGGCCGGGAACTCGATGTCGAGGTCTTGAGCGGTGCCACCGAAGCTGACCGCATCTCACTGGTGTTGCCGGTGGATCCGCAGTGAGCCGCGAGACCCACCTGCAGAACACCTGATTCGCGCGCATGGCCAGGCCTCGGATGCGGGCAGGGAAACGGTCACGGACACCGTACTGGCTGCGTTTCTCCTTGACGCTGCTGTCGTTGGGCGGAATCACTTCCGCCTTCGTGCTGGTGGTTCTGCCACGGCGATTCGTGCTGCAGGCGGGTTTGGTAGAATCCGGCGTCACTTTTCCTGCGCACGCTCCCCCTTTCCGTCCGCCCCGCAGCGGTCCCGTCGTCAGGCCGGCTCCAGGTGCGACCAGAGAAGAGATTACGTTGGGTCCGGCCCAGGTCTTCTGGAACGACGCTGTGCCGCTTCTGGAGGCCGGCCTATACGAGAGGGCTCTTCCGTTATTCGAGGAATATCTGGCCGAATACCCTGCCGATTGGGACGTATTGCGGGAGTATGCCGCCACACTTGCCCGGGCCGGCCGAACGCTCGAGGCGGAGGCGGTCTACAACCGGCTGCTCGCTGTTGCGGACGATCCCACAATCGTGCGCGAACTGGCTCGATCGAAGCGTGATCGAGGAGATTTCGCCGCTGCGTTGGCCCTGTACGAGCAGCTGATTGCGAGCCACCCGGAAGATCTCGAGCTGCAGCTCGAACTCGCCCGCACTCTGCTCTGGGCGCAACGCTACCGCGCGGCCCGGCGCATCTATCGCAACCTGGTGAGGTACAACCCGGAAGACTATGACCTGCGCCTGGAGCTCGCCCAAGTACTCTATTGGGACGACGATCCCCTTGCCGCGTACCTGGTGCTACGCGACCTGCCAGACGGCGCCGAGGAGTCGCACGAGGGAATGGAGCTGCGGCTTCAACTGGATTCACTCCTACTAGCAGCAATGCCGCCGGGTCTATCCCCACTGGATAGAGCACGTAGGGCCGCTGCGCAACAGGATCTGGTACAGGCAGAAGCGCTCTACCGTCGAGTCCTGGCAACCCAACCAATGGACCCTGGCCTCTGGCTCGAGTGGATCGATTTCCTGCAGTACCACGTCGAAGACCTCGCAGCTGCACGACGTGCTCTGTTGCAGTTGCAGGCACTGCGCCCGCTCGAGCCAGATGAGCGGTTTCGGCTGGCCCAGCTTCACGCCTGGACCGGGAACGAGCTGGAAGCGCAACGGGGTCTGGAGGATCTGGTGCGGGACCAGCCACAGCGCGCCGATGCATGGGCGCTGCTTGGAGATCTGTACCAGTGGAGCGGATCGCGTCTAGCAGCGCGAGACGCCTATCAACGGGCCTTGATTTCAGCGCGGGATAACGCCCAAGCACTCGCCGGTCTGGATACCCTGTACGCGCAAACCTATCGAGCGATCGCCGACTACGAAGACCGCAGTGTGGGAACCCGGCTACTCTTATTCCGAGATTCCGATGACTTCAGCCGCATCGACGTGACGGCAGAGGCCGCATTTCTGCGCCGTGCTACTGCCCTGGTTGTCCGGGCCGGCTACAGGAGGATGGACGGAATCCGATTGCAGGGCCAAGCCGAGGCGGATCGCGGCCCGTTCGCGGCGCTGGAGCTAGCCCACTGGTGGCGCCTCGGGACCGTCAGAGCATCACTCACCGCGGGCATCGAACAGTTGGACGCGTTTGGAACTCAACCCTCGCTCGAAGCGCGGCTCACCATCCCCAACGCGTCCGGTACGGGGATCAGCGCCCTCTATCGCCACGGCCCGGCCTATTCGCAGACGGTCACCTTCGAGAGCATCCAAGCCAGCTTACTGTCCGACTACGTGGAGGCGGCCGCCTATCGCCAGATGGGGTCCTCTTGGAGCCTCGCCGCGAATGGGACGGTGGGTTCACTCCACACTAGTGGCGAGGGTAACCTCCGGGCCAGCGTGGGGGCTGCCGCCATCTACGACATCTCTCGTGTTCTCAGGGTGGGATTGACCACGCAGTACCTCACTTTCGCCGATTCGGCACCGCGAGCGGAGGGACGCAGACTCTACTGGGATCCCAGAGCTTTCTGGGCCAGCAGCGGCATTCTGCAGCTGAACACGGCCCCAGGGTCGAGTTGGGACCTGTACGCCCGGCTGAGTCCGGGGGTGGCATTGAGCAGCGAGCGCGACGGACTCGGCTCTCGTTGGGTGCCGCAGCTCGCTTCCGAAGGCGGTGCCTCGTTCGAGAACAGCCGCTTCATCGTGGCGGGAAATCTCGCGTACCTAGTGGGCCGCGAGGGTGATTACAACTCGTTCGGGGCCAACCTGCGTTTCGCGGTCAAGTACTGAGAATGCCAGTCGCGCGCAATCGAGCGTTGATTTCGATCCTCGTCATAGCCGGAGTCGTGGGCACGTCCGGTCTGTTCATCTACTGGGCCGCCAATTCGCCGCTGCAGGTCCAGCGATTTCTGGTGCGCCTGGTCTTGATCAGCTTGATCATCTTCCTGGCAATTCTCTTCATCCGCTATTTCGCATTGCTCTGGTTTGGCTACCTACAGCATACCGAGAAGACGATCCGAGGACGAGTGATCAGCGACTTTGCTCCTCCAGTGACGGTGATTGTCCCAGCGTACAACGAAGCGCGCGTGCTGGATGATGCAATTGCGGCGTTACTCGCGCTCGAATACCCGACCTACGAAGTGATCATCGTGGACGACGGGTCTACTGACGATACCACATCTGTCGCACGGCGGTGGGAAGGACGATCCGGTAACGCGGCGGTCCGCGTTCTCACCAAAGCAAATGGTGGGAAAGCAACGGCGTTGAACACCGGTATCGCGCACGCGAAGTACGGCTTCGTCTTGTGCATGGATGCCGACTCATGGATCGAGCCGCAGACGCTGCACGCCGTCATGCATCATTTCGCGGATCCGTCGGTTGGCGCGGTCGCAGGCAATGTGAAGATCATCAACCGAGAACACTGGTTGACGCGGCTTCAGGCTCTCGAGTACATCGAGGGCCTCAACATGCCGCGTCGAGCCCAGGGCTTCATCGGCGCCGTGAACATCGTACCCGGGCCGGTCGGTGTGTTTCGGATAGAGGCTTTGGAGGAAGTCGGTGGTTATGACATCGATACGTTCGCTGAGGACGCGGACCTAACGCTCAAGCTGATCACCGCAGGGTGGAAGATCATCTATGAGGACAGTGCGGTCACTTGGACCCAGGGCCCCACCAACATGCTGGACCTGATTCAGCAACGTTACCGCTGGACGCGCGGCATCCTGCAGGCGATCCGCAAGCGGAAGCAAATCCTACTCCGCCCGTTTCCAGACTTCCCCTTGTGGCTTTCGGCGATCGAAATGGCGTTTGAGGGTATCCTTTGGCCTGTGCTCAACGTGTACGCTCATCTGTTCTTTGCCATCGTGGCGTTGCTGTACGGTATGGGTGAGTTGCTACTGTATTGGTGGATCCTATTGACGTTGCTCGACCTGGTCGTAGCGCTCATCACGGTTTCTATGGAAGAGGAATCTCTCAGCCTCGTGCCCTACGCGATCATATATCGCTTCTTCTTCATCCTCTTCTTGGATGTCACCAAGACGTTCGCTGCCATTGAAGAAGCCCTGAACCTTGGCATGGATTGGGGTAAGTTGCGGCGGATCGCGTTGGCACCTGGTGGAGAGGACGGCTCACGATGAGCACGTCTGAGCGATGAAAACCAATCTCTGCACAGCAAGTGGGCGTGAGTGAAATGAATGTAATAGACCTACTCATCACCATCATCGTTGTGACGATCCTCGTCACTATCGCACTTGGTGTGATGACCTACATTGCGTACAAGCTGCGGTTGGCACGGCGCCCTAGTCAGCTGAGCGACGACTCGTCAACCGCTCAGTACTTCGTCCTGCACGAGCCACCTGACGGATCAGAGCCTGGCGAGGCCGATGCCACCTAGACGAGATCCGGTACCGCGAGCTAGGTCCGCCTTGCATTGGCTCACCGGGATTCTGATGCTGGGCGTGATAGCCGCCGGAGTGATCGCAGCCGGAGTCAGGCTGTGGCAAGACATCGACATCCAGCGACTCACACGGACCGCCGCATTGGCAGATCCCTCCTCCATCCCCGCTGCGGCTGCGGCCAAGCCTGCTACCTTCACTGGCGACTCGTTTTCAGTAGCGCTGTTCTACTCAGACCGCAGTGCCGGATTCTTCCCGGATCCGCTGTACTATCGAGATCTCGCTGACCGCTGGGAGCGTTTGATTGCCGAGGTCGGTGGGCGAGTAACTCGCGTACGCAGCGCCGATGAGATCCAAGCTCTGACATCCGATTACTTGGTGGTTGCGCCATCGTCCGTGTGCATGACCGACCGGGAGGTAGCCGCCCTCCAAAATCACGCTCATGGGGGCGGCGGCCTCGTCATCAACTGGGCAGCGGGAGCGCGGGACTCCTCCTGCACCTGGCTCGGGTGGAGGACCGTCCGCCAATTGACCGGTGTAGCCGAAATCCGGGAACTGGAAGCCCGGGATGCCCTGTACTATTCGGTACCTGCGGGCATCCCGCTCTCCCTGGGTTTCGCCCCTGGGACCCGTGTGGAGTTGCGGTTCGAGTCACAACTAGCCGCAGCGATACCCGGCAGTCAGATATACTGGTCAGATTGGGCGATAAACGCTGCGCCTGCTGCAGACACGGAGGATGCCCACGCGGCCGCCCTCGTGAGAGTTACCGAGCGGGGCGGTCGGATCGTATGGTTCGGCTTCCGAATCGGGCAGGGAGCCACGCCTGAAGACGAGGAACATAGTCTCCATCTCTTCGCCAACGGGGTCTCATGGGCGGCAGGCCGGCCTGCTGCAGAGATCGACGCTTGGCCGAATGCCGCCCGGTCAGCGCTGCTGGTGACGCAGGATGTGGAATCCCGCTTCAGCAATACATTGGCGCTAGCCGATATAGCACGCCGCAGGCAGGCGCCCGTCACGTTCTTCGTCGTCTCACAGTTGGCGTTGGACCACGCCGCGATCGCTGATTCGTTGCGGAACGCTGGAGAAGTCGGCAGTCAGACGTCAGATCATTCCGTGGTGGCGGATCTGCCTTATTCGGAACAGCGTTCGCGGTTGAGCCGCAGCTGGACGGAGATCAGAAACTGGACCGGCGTTTCGCCTTTGGGGCTTCACCCACCGGAAGAGCGATTCGATGAGAACACGCTGAGGGCGTGGCGGGAGTTGGGTGGAAGCTATGTCGTCGCTGTCAACGATTCCCGCACGGCCAGTCCCGAGATCTTTGATACCCCCGAAGGCAGAGTGGTTCTTCTGCCCCGCATGATCAAAGACGACTACAACGTCTTCGTTCAGGAGGGCGCCCTGCGCTCCAGACATCTCGCGGAGGCATACCTCACCGGCATGGCCAAGGTACGGGCTGTCGGTGGGTTGGCTGTCGTGTCCCTCCGGACTCAGGTGGGTGGAGAGCCCGGCAGGGTTGGCGTGATCGGAGAGGTCATAGACAGCGCGCTGGCACAGGGCGAGTGGTGGATGACGACCGGCAGGGAGATAGCCGAATGGTGGCTGGTGCGACAGGAGATGGAGCTCAGTTTGAGGCGGTCATCCAACGGTGCCCTGGAACTGCGAGTCTCCACTCCCACTTCTGGGGTTCCCTTGACGGCCTGGCTGAACGTGGTCTTGCCCGGAGACCCGGGCGATTGGGTCCCTGAGTCGAACGGCCTGCCTTTGAGCTATGCCGAGACCAATTGGGGGCTGCGAGTACCGGTACCAGACCTGATTTCCGGTGAGACGGCGATCATCACACTGCGGCGATCATTGGCCCAACTATGAACCACACCACCCACAATGGTATCCCGTGGGAGCGTAGCTCACCAATGCCTCACGGACCGCCTTCGATCGCCTCGATCTGATGTGGCACGTCGCGCAGGGTGCCAACGCGTGAATAACGGTACCAGGTCGGGACCGGCCCATCCAAGAGTTCGTGCTTCCATTGGCCGTCATAGGGAACATGGATCGCACTACCGCCGGCTTCGAGCACAGGTAGTATGTCTGACTTGAGTGAATCGCCAACCATGACGAACTCCTGGGCCGTTACACCACATTTCGCGATTATGGCGTCGTAAGTCGATCTGTCTTTCTCGGACACCACCTCCATCGCAGTGAAGTAGTCTCCCAGGCCGGAGCGCGCGAGCTTGGCCTCCTGATCGAATAAATCACCCTTCGTGACGATCATGAGCCTGCGCGATTGGGCCAATTGTCGTATAGTCGGTTCGGTGTGCTCGAGCAGCCTGACAGGAGCTCGGAGCATTTCTTTTCCAAAATCGAGAATTTCCCGAATCTCACTGCCCGTCACTCGCCCTTCCGTCAGCTCGATCGCCGTCTCGACCATAGAGAGAGTGAAGCTCTTGATGCCGTAACCATAGTGACGGAGGTTTCTCGTCTCCGTTTCGTACAGTCGTTCCTCAATCCAATGCGGTGAATGGTATGCGGCCAGCATTTCTCGAAATCGTGCCGTAGCATCGTCGAACAGCGGTACGTTGTGCCAAAGTGTATCGTCGGCATCGAAGGCAACGACTTCAATCATCGGAATGGCTCATACAGCACGCTCTTGCTCCTCACGCCCGCGACTTCGAGGCTGGATGACCGATACTGAATATGGGGGTTGCCGGCAAGCACACTTCCGTCCTGACACTTAAATTACCCGGCCATGTTCGAGTCGCCTAGGTTACCCGAATCAGCACCCACGCGTGACTGATCGCAGAAGCTTCATCGCATCGGTCACCGCATTTGGCGGGTGGCTGGCTGCCCCGAACTGGATCGACCGCGAGGGCGCAGTGCCGCGCGTGGACGCCTTCTCCACTGTGCTCTACGCGCAGCCGGATGGATCACACAATCTAGTTCGGTTCATCGTAACGGGTCTGGACGCGCCGGCCGGCCGTCTGCGTGTATACGACAGGGCCCGCAGGCTTCTAGGAACTGCAGGAGTACTGCGTCGCGAAGGGGGGCTGTACGGTGAACTCTGGCTGCCACTGATCGATGACACCACCTTGATCTCCGAACTGGAGGCCCCAGGTCTGGGTAGTCCGATCAGGAACTCGCACAGCCTGGCCCCACCGCGGCGGTGGACGCTTCACTTGCTTACGGCAGCCGATCCCGTGGAGTTGACTCGAACGCTGCATTCTCTGGCGCCCGTCCGCCGCTCCCTCCAGGCCGCCAGCTACGTCGGCCACCAAGTCACAGTCAATCCGTTGCCCTATTCGCCCAGCGATACGCACCTCGAGCACGTGCCTTTCCTGAGAATGGCCAGTGCAGCCCAGGAAGTGGAGCGGCAGTTCGGTATTCCAATGAGCGACGCCGCAGTCGTCAGACAGGTAATGCTACAGGGTACCGCAATCCTGGCGCTCGCAGGTTCGGGAGTACAGGTCGTGTCTCTGGAGCACACGGCGGGTGACCCCTTCCAGTGGTTGGTCGGACCTGACGGATCGCGGCTCCTCGCCGTGGTGACACCCCCGGGTGGCAATACGACGGAACTGGGGTTCACGCAGTCGTCGGAAGTAATGACCCAGCGAATCGAGGAGTGGCTGGTGGAGGCCCCGCTGTTCAACTCGCCGGGATACCAGAAGAATGCCGCCGTCATCGTGAACACAACCTCCGACCGAGAACTGGCACAGCTTCACAGATCCATTTCGTCGTGGAACTCACGCTTCGCCTATCCCAGAATCACTGTCGGCCGGAGTGATCCGTTGCTGCAGTTTCTCGAGGAAAGCCGCGGTGCCGCGATTCCCGAAATCAAGCCTGGTCCCAGACTGCGAGCCTCGGTCCCTTCACTAGACCAGCTGTCCGACATCGCCGCGGCAGTCCATGAGGCGGCAACCAATCGGTCGAGCCAGATGTTCCAGATCCTTGCCGGACTACTCGGACCCAACGAGGCAGGTATGGAGGCCATCGCTTCCGCTGTGGCCGCCGTCGTCCCGGGAACGGTGGTCTTCAATCCTTCACCGTTTTCCCGATCCGGTCTGGTCACGATGACGGACGGGACTGAGCAATTGGCCACAAACGTGCCAGGATTGGGATACGCGTACTTTCCGGACACCAAGAATCCGGGAGGGGCCGGGGGTTGGACGGAGTCTGACGACGGTTACAGCATCGAGGGTGAGCGGTTTCGAATCACGATCGATCGAACATCCGGGTCAATCGTGTCGATGATCGATGGCGACCGCGGTCGCGAATGGGCTCGCGACGGAGGTCGCGGTATCAATGGCGTGGAGGCGTCACGGCTGGAAAGCATATCGCGGTGGTCGCTCTCCGGCCTCGCACAACGATTGGTCATGCGCCGTTGGTCACCCGGCCGAGGCAACCTCCGAACGACTGTGACTGTGTACGACCACTCACCCTGGGTTGACATCGAGAATGACGCGGAGGCGGTCGGTGCCAGGGCGATGGAATACCGGTTCGACCTCGCCGTCAGCGACCCGGTAGTATCCTGGGAAGTGCCAGCCGGGAGCGAAGCCGCCCCGGCACCGGTAGAGCTGCTGGAGCATCTCCGTTGGCTGCGTGTGTCAGAGGGCGAAGATGCGATGCTCCTACGATGCAGCGATGCCCCCCTCGTCTCCATCCGGTCAGATGGGTCAATCCTCAGCCACGCACCATCGGGTCGATCCCGCTACCGCCTCGTGTCAGAGACTTACTACGAGAGTTTGGATGCTGCGTGGGTCTTCGGATGGGGTACCGAGTCCTTCTACACCGCCCGGTTCGAACCCGGTGATTCGGCGCGGCTTCCAACATTCGGGAACATCCTGGACATAGAACGTGTAGGTGTTGCGGTACTCGGACTGATCACGGCGGATGACGGTGCCGATGTGATCGTATATCTCCAGGAATTGGCGGGTGTCGAGCGGCGGATATCCGTCGCGTCCGGATTGGTTCGTTTCAGTAGCGCCCAGGTGGTCGACTACCTCGAGCGAAACGGCGGAGCCCCGCTAGAGCCGAGCGGCGGGAGAGTCCTGGTTCCGATCAGGGCACACGGAGTCGTCGCAGTCCGGTTGTCGGGATTGGAACTGAATACGGATTGACCGGTGTTCCCCATACGTTACCCCAAGGGCCGGCACCAGGCGGGCGGCGGGCTCAAACCGTTGGGCGGCTGGCGCTCCGTGTTCCCGATCCTGCTGCGCCCCCCGTGGGCCATTTTTGCTGAAACTGAGGATAGATGATTTCACAGCCAAAGACTCTAGGTGAACTCAAGCGGACGGAGTGGGGCGATCCAGAACGACATCTGCGTTCCGTGAAGGACGAGATGCGTAACAACCTGATCTGCATGCTGCGAGAAGGGCACACCGTTTTCCCTGGCGTTGTCGGATACGACGACTCCGTCGTTCCACAGGTAGTCAACGCCATTCTTGCCCGCCATAACTTCATCCTCTTGGGTCTCAGGGGTCAGGCAAAGAGTCGCATCTTGCGGTCCCTCGTCAATCTGCTCGACGCCGAGCTGCCGATCTTGGCCGGTAGTGAGGTCAATGACAATCCGTTCCATCCCCTTTCCAAGTATGGCAGGCAGCTGGTGGAGGAACAGGGTGACGAAGCAGCTATTGAGTGGGTGCACAGAGAGGCGCGCTTCGTTGAGAAGCTCGCAACACCCGACGTGACGGTCGCGGACATCATCGGTGATGTCGATCCGATCAAAGCTGCCCGGGGTGGCCATGTGCTGTCGGACGAACTCACGATCCACTTTGGCCTGTTGCCGCGTAGCAACCGTGGGATCTTTGTTATCAACGAGCTGCCTGACCTAGCAGGCAAGATCCAGGTAGCGTTGTTCAACATCATGCAGGAGGGTGACGTCCAGGTCAAAGGCTATCCGGTTCGTCTCTTGCTCGACGTCGTGATGGCCTTTTCGGCCAATCCGGAGGACTACACCGCGAGAGGCAAGATCATCACGCCCCTCAAAGACCGTATCGGCAGCGAAGTGTCCACCCACTACCCGCTGACAGTGGAGCACGGCATCACCATCACGCGTCAAGAAGCGTGGATCAATCGTAACGGACAGGCCCTGTACGTTCCCGACTTCATTGCGGAGATGATCGAGCACATCGCGTTCGAGGCGCGTAAAGACAAGCGGATCGACGGCCGGTCCGGAGTGAGTCAACGGCTCCCCATAAGCGTGATGGAGAGCGTGGTGTCAAACGCCGAACAACGTGCGATTCTCCTGAAGGAGAAACGTGTAGTCCCACGTGTCTCGGACATCTATGCTGCACTTCCCTCGATCACCGGAAAGATCGAGCTGGAGTACGAGGGCGAGATGCAGGGCCCTGAAGTCATTGCCAGAGATCTCATTGTTCGGGCCGCAGGGCGGACCTTCGACGAGCGGGCCGGCGGTGCCGACTGCGGTGCTGTAATTGAATGGTTCGAAAGTGGCGGAGCACTCAAGGTGTCGCAGAACGAGCGCTCGGACGTATGTATCAGAGGCTTCTCCACAGTGGACGGTCTGATCGCGCCGGTGGGACAGGCGGCCACTGCCAGTGGGATCTCACACATA
>Ga0209536_100008178_pt1 | contig 15721 bp, 14 predicted proteins | sample DeeMarSeWOR28_12_FD_187461 | JGI IMG/M metagenome (GOLD analysis project Ga0209536, IMG submission 187461) | Marine sediment microbial communities from White Oak River estuary, North Carolina - WOR-2-8_12 (SPAdes) (version 2) | ecosystem: Environmental > Aquatic > Marine > Intertidal zone >...
CAGATACCAGAGGGAAGGACGACGGAGACTAGCCAGAGAAAGACAATAGGGCATTTCATCTTAATCCTCCGGACTTGGTGGAGAAAGCTGTCTCGCGTTTCCTCGGCCGCTTGCGGGACCTTGGTGCATTACCCATCGCTGGGTATCCACAGGAGGTCACCTGAGGGTTCCAGCGTATCGCGATGAAGCTGTCTTCGTCCACCTGCTCTCTTCGCGGAACCATGGTCATCCGCCTTAGCTCGGGTTTATAGTACACGACGTCCCCCAGAGATAGACAAGCCCCACTGCCAGCGCATCCAACGTCGCCCCGAGAGCGAGGCCCGTCAGAGCGGCGTCTTTTCTTGGAAGTACCACTATACGTTCGATAGTCTCGGTGGGGATGAGAAGAGACTGCGCATCAGCTGAGATCACCACAGACGACATGGTGCAGATTCTACCCTCCAGAACGAGTTGCCTCAGCGTGTCTCCTACCAGGATCTCTCCCTCCGCTGCCTCCACCGCCAGGACGGCGTTGAGGGGAAGTGTGCATGTATCAGAGCGCTCTGCATCTTGAAGCAGGAGCGAGCCCCTGTCAATTCCGCGAAACCGGCCGACATGGTCTTTAACGGAGGTTCGGACGATCACACGCTGGTCGAGGTTGAGTCTCAAGCCACTGTAGTCCGAGGCAAGCAGGGAGCTATCGTACTCGCGGACGTATCGTTGGGATGAGTACTTTTTGATCCCTGCGAAGATGCCTTCACGAGATGTTCCGTCGCGTTGCACGAGCCTGATAAAGCTGCCAGCCTCGATGCTATCAAGCGCTGTGTGGTCGTAGGAGTGCCCATCAGGCTGCGAGGAGTCGCTGATGGCCCCGATTGTCAGCCCGATGAGACTGCAGCCCAGGAATTGTGCCTGGGGTAGCAGGAAGGCAATCACGAGCAGCTTCCAGTGAGTTCTCAGAGGATTCACCGCAGATCTTCTCATTGGATGTTCACTTCTGTGGGTGTACAGTGCTGTCGGCAGGCTCTTGCGAGACAAACCGGTAGACGTCGGGGTGCGCCAATGCCGCGGCGCCGCCTCCGATGCAGCCTCCTACACCACACGCCGTCATGATTACTATTGCCCTCACGTTCCTGCGCGAGATGCCCCAGCCTCTGCCACCCTCTGTATGTTCCTGCGCGGTTGCATCTGCAAGGATGCACCCGGTCATCGCACCCCCAGCAAAGCCCAGGAAAGCAGCTGCCATATGTCTGCTCCGGCCAACGGGGGTCAGAACCCGACTGAGGGAGTCGACAGGGATGCTCTCCAGGATGTCCATGCCATGAGGCTGATAGTACAATGCCGCAGGAGTGAGACCCCGAATCATCCCCTCAGACTCTTCCCCCTTCAGCGTGACAATCGTGGCCCTCATCCCGGTGAGCATCTCTGCAGTCTCTTCAATTGACATCCCTCCAGTGCCACCTCCTACTTGGTAGGACGAAGTGCACCCCGCTGCCAGGTACGGTAGAATCAGGATATCGGCGAGCCAGCGTTTCATGACAGGCTTCGGACTCTCTCTGGTGAGAGGTTCCCTGTCTCCTCAAGAGAAACCTAACGCCGGAGAAAGATCGGCGTGTCATGCAATTGTCAAAGATCTGTCCTGCTTCTGCCCCGATGGCCCCGCCCTCAGGTTTCGCAGTCCAGGGTGAAAGAGCGAGCCGCGAAGAATCGATGGGCGATACTGGTGAGGAGCATCTGCCCACGGAGCCTCTAGGCTGGCCGCAGATAGAGTGGGAAGAGCAGCGCGGGGGAGCAGACCTTGAGTGGATGTGCACTCTCAGCTCTGCGGCAAGACCACACCACCTGCATCGACCCTACCGGGAGTCTATTACATCTCGCACGGATTGGCTACCGGTGGTGTAACAATCTCTGACGGTCCTGTAACGTGTGAGAGTGATGATGGCCAGGGGCCGTCCCCGAGCCACGGGCCCGGTCCCAGTCGACTTGCTGATGTCTGAGGCCACTGCCGGTCTACCTCTTCGTGGATCTCCATCGGACTTCAGACGGGGTGAGACTTCTGGGACTGCCCAAGGGATGCGGTCTGGGAATTCCACCGAACATCACAATGGAACAGCCAGAGCCCATCCCGCCGGCCGCAGCAGAGATTATCAGTTCACAAAGCCAGCCTTGCGCAACCGGTTTCAGGGGTACCTGAGAGTCGCTCTGCGAGCGGAATACAGCATGGAGTCAGGTAGCTTGAGCTCCTTAGTTCCGTCACGAGGGTTTCCCTCACAAGCAGAAGACCTGCCCTGCAGGTCGATTTCCGCGGCCACAAGGAGCGCGAAAACCTCCTGCCACACTCACAGCAAGACTGCCGGTGCTGTGTCATCAACGAAGGGAAGCTGCAGCGCCCTGCCGCCGAAGGGTTCACGGAGACTACTCTCTGAGGCCGTCCACTGCGGGGAACAATCCCATCGGCTTGACGTTCGCCCGTCATCATACTATTGTGGTTCCATTCATCAGCCGGCGGTCGGCTTCGGTCCCACCACAAGCAACAATCCTCGGGTGATCATATGGAGACGCTCAAGCCAGGAGTTCCCAGCGCATCCTGGGCCAAAGTAGCTGTTCTCTCGGGAATAGGAGCGGCATTCTGCTATTTCTCTTCAGTGGTCACGAGTGTCTTCCCGCTTGCGCTGTCCCGTGTACTCTTTTTCGCCATCGGACCCCTCTCTGTCGTGTCCGCCTTGGGAGTCTATCATGCGATCCGGTCCTACCGTGACAGTATCGCTCTTCAGGTGGGAATACTACTGCTTGTCATCGCGGGCGTCCTCGTCAATGTCATGGCGGTTGTCCAAGCGTCGCAGTTCACCGCAATCGGAAGGCAGATTCAAGAGGCTCCGACCGAGGCTGCAAAGGAGACGCTCACACGTGTGCTCTGGGGGGTGAATACAGTCCAAGCGGGGCTTGACGTCAGCTGGGATATCTTTATCGCCCTTGGAACTGCAGCGCTGGCAATTGCCCTGATGCGGCATCCCCGATTCGGATTGGTGATCGGGTGGGTCGGTGTGGCGGTGTCGCTGACCGGCCTTCGGTTCAATCTCTCCACATTCCCGACCTCCCCGGCAGAAGCTGGCCTCGTTGATCTGGGTCCGGCGGTGGGGCTATGGTATGTCGTGGTCCTCTTGCAACTCCTGCGGTCACTCAGCTGGATCAAGACGAGCTCCAGCGGATGATACTGGCTAGGGGGAAACCGCAGGACTCCAGAAGAGGCTTCGGCTCTCCCTCCGCGCAAGACGTACTGCCTGCCTGTTCAATCGGCTCTGCAAGGAACGGCTCCGTACATACGTATCAAGGTAGATCCTTCGACGCGCGGCGAATCCCTGAGAGCACCAGGAGGGATTCTCAATTCAGATGTGCACCGAGATCTCCAGCCATCTTTGAGCTGAAGCGCAAATGATCTGCTGACCCTGGAACAGCCACATGAGTCGACCGTGGCTGGAGTGCGGAGGCTGGTTGAGCATTGCAGCTGGTGCCCCCTCTGTGCAGTCACCATCAGCCACACACAAGGCTACGCACACGTAGCAGAGTCGATGAAATCTCGCCGAGCGCTGATAGACATAGCAGTTGGGCTGAAAACGCGACGGCGGAACCCATGAATGCCGGGACCTCCGCCCGGGAAATCGTATTTCTCCCCCCCCGCCAGTTGAATTGACTCCCGCGAAGATTCCATTTTCCTGAGGGAGGGCGACCCTCAAGCTGCGTTCCTCCACCTTTTGGCCTTCCTCCTCAGGTCAGGTTTCTGTATCTTCCTCTACCCTTTCTGGTACAACTGAGACCTCCCATGAACCGACTTCTGGTCGGACTAGTGTTCGTCTCGTCTGTCGCTCAGGCCCAGAGCATTAACTGGACGGACATCACCGCGGACTACCAGCTTCCCTCAGGCGTCCAGTTGTATCGTGGTGAACAATCGACTCCCTTACAGAAGTTGTTCTATGTTGATGTCGATCTCAACAACCCCTCCGTTGTTGTTCGCCCGTATATCTCCTCAGTGCCTGAGGGCAAGGAGACGCTTGCCCCATTCCTGGAGCGTGTCGGTGCACTGGCAGGGATCAACGGCGGGTATTTCGGTGGGACGACCTCATTCTCGGCCGTGGTCTATCCTGGGGAAGTCAGGGCTCAAAACATTGCAACCGTCACGCGACCGGCGGGAGTCTATACCGTCACCCGTGCGTTCTGGGGGTTGAGCACAAGCCGGAAACCAGAGACCACGTGGATCTACCATTTCGGTCCCGCGGTGGAGGACATCTACAGGTATGATGCACCCACGCCGAATACGCAGACTGTCCCTGCTCCCGCACCAAGCACAGCGGAGGGCTCACCATACGACAGCCTGCTTGCAGGCATTGGAGGGGGACCGATGCTCGTCAAAGCCGGATCACTCCAGTACACCTATGACGAAGAAGTGTTTTTCGGTTCCGGGATCGAAGGCGACGTGGCAAATCCGCGCACCGCGGTCGGCGTTACGGCATCCAATCATATCATAATGCTCACCGCTGACGGGCGTCAGGCCACCAGCACAGGAGTGACTCTCCCCGACCTTGCCGCAATCATGATCTCCCTAGGCTGCGTGGAGGCAATGAACCTGGACGGAGGCGGGTCTACACAGATGGCAGCCAGGACATCGACGGGATACGCCTATGTGAACATCCCGAGCGAAAGTCGCGCCGTTCCGACGATTCTGGCGGCAGTCTACTCCGACTCGTTACAGGGCGCAGCCGTTCCGCTGTTTGAGAAGATTATCGATACGGGTGATTCCACACTCTGTGGCTTCACCGGAAGCTGGTTTCCCTCAGCCAATCCTGGATGGTGGGGCACGACGCCGGCACAACTGACCGCTGTTGGAAACGGAGAGAGTTACGCCCGTTTCACTCCTGCTCTTCCCCGTGAAGCACAGTATGAGGTCTACGCATGGTGGGTAGCTGCAAGCAATCGGTCGACTGCAACACCCTTCATCCTCTTGAGACGCAGTGGAGTGGACACCGTTCGTATGGATCAAACACAAAACGGCTCCCGGTGGGTGAACCTGGGAACATTCGTGTTCAGCGGGGATTCGAGCGAAGCGGTGATCGTCTCGAATGCAACTTCTACTGGCTCGTATGTGTGTGCCGACGCACTCCGCTTCGTCTCGTTCGATGATGTCTTTACCGGAGTCAGCACTCATGTGTCCACCGATCCTGGCTCCTATGTGCTGGAACAGAATTATCCTAACCCGTTCAATCTGGGGACAACGATAGGCTTTAGCCTCCCTGCCGGCCCACTGTCTGGACAATCAGGGGGTTCGGCCACGCCGCCCACTTGGGTGAGACTCGCCGTGTACGACATCTTGGGGCGCGAAATTATGGTCCTGATGGACGAGAGAAAGCCACCGGGAACGTACCGTGTAACGATCGATGCCACAGGTCTCTCGAGCGGAGTGTATGTGTACCGTTTGAGGGCGGCTTCCTTTGTGCAGGCGCGTACAATGCTGCTGCTTAAGTAAGTTGGTCGAGGCGGGCGATGGAAGGTTTGAGGCGCTGGCGTCAGTCGCCAGGAGAGGAGAGGTAGCCTGGACTCAGGGCGAGGTGGATGCTTGAAGGGACAGACCTTCCCGACCCCCAAAAATTCAGCAATTCCTTAACAGCGTGCACCCCTCATTGACTGGATCCTCGTCAGCTGGGCGCGACAGGAGAAGACAAGCTGTCACGATTCCCAGATCGAGGTGGACAGAGAGACAAAAGGCCCGTTCGCACGGGCCTTTTCACATTCTGAGGTCTCTTGCTCAGCGGCTGATCAAGGACAGCACATTCTTGAAATCCACCCTTTTCGCCCAGGCCTCGATTTCCTCCGCAGGGCCATAAAACGACATCGTCGCTGTCAGCACGGTCGTCCTTTTCGTCACGCCCCTCTCTGGAAAGTCGAGTGATACTTTCGACAACTGCTTGGTGTCCTTGAGCGTCACGGGGTCGAAGTAGATCCTCACCTCACCCCGCTCCGGCGATGCATCCAGGCTCTTGAGGGCGATTACCCCCGACTCTTCATGAACAACGGCGTCAGGGTCGATGGTCGCACTCGCTCCAAAGTTCAGTTCAACGCTTACGTTGATCGGCTCTACTTTCGCTTCTTCCGTCTTGAGGGAGAGCTCGCCCGCTTTCTGCTGCATCTCCTGAGCGAGTTTTCCCATCGCCTCGTAATCCCCCTTGGCCTGTGCTTCGAGGATCTTCTTCTTGTATTCCTCCTCGAAATCTTTCGACGCTCGTTCCGAGCTTTTCCTTGAGCCGTACTCCCTGGATGCGCTGGCATCGGTGGGTCGATAGTTTGGACCGCCATCGATCAGGTATGCATCCGTGGGGAGATTGTAGGACTCACGCTCCATGGAGTACCCCGACGGCGGCTGACCGAGCGATTCAAACATGGCCACGAGTTTCTTCTTGAAGACCGTAACCTCATCCCGTGTCAAAGACTTCTCATCCTGCGCCTGTGCATGAACAACAATGGCACTGAGGGCAGCAAACAGCAACGGACGCGCGAGCCTGGTCATGGTGCTCCCGGAGAATATGGTGAATGGATAGAGTTATGAAGCTGTCCGTAGGGATCCAGGGTGGCAGAATATCCACATAGTTCCTGAGATTCTCAACGCCAAGGCATTCCCGGCGAGAGATCTCAGATCCAGACGCATGCGCCGTGCCATGCAGCCTTCACAGCTCCACGCGAGACGTACTCCCACTCCAGTTCATGAGGGTCCGGTACATCATCATGAACCTGGGGTCGTCTTTTGACACATCAAGGTAGAGCTCGCCCAGCATCTCTCTGAACCGAAGCAGCTCCTTCAACCTAGGTTGCCATTTCGGGTCCGTGGTACACAGGTCGAGGAGTTCAAACGCCCGTTCGTAGCACTGCATCACCTCGCCCTTGATATCGTCACGCAGAAGATTCTTCGCGCGTGCGAACTCGCTTCCGATCATCAGGATCTGCCTGTCAAGCGGAAAGCGACGCCATTTCTCGGCATCCATAGATTTGTGCCAGAGAGTCATCCCAGGTCCACCCATTCATGGACAATATCCCGTACAGCAGCCCGAACATGGTCAAGCTGAATGTCCATCCCGTAGTTGTCTACAGCGGGGCGGATATTGATTAGAGAGATAAACTCGATCCGGGGTGGGCGATCCCACGGCCAGAGGTTCCCCCCCCAGATATCGGCCTGAGTGGACCCTGCGCGGAGAAGCGCTTCCTCTGCATCAGCGTGCATCTCGCCTCCCAGGGCGATTCTTCTGAGACGCAGATCCACAGTGAATTTGATCATGTTCCCGAACGGGGCGTTGCGGAACCGCTCCAGGTCCGGAATCTTCAGTTTCTCGGTCGGGATGAGTATGGCCTGGTCCATAGGTTGTCCGGAGATGCACAATACGTGCTCACAAGGTAGCCGGATGTGGTGGCCGATGCAAGCTGAACTGACACAGATTTGTGAGAGGCATGCGTTGTCCGGGATGGTTGTGGGTCTCCCCGAAACCCGATGGCCGGGATTCTCAAGCAGACACCCATAGGTGAGGCGGAGCCAGCCTCTGGCTTGATCCGAGCTCGATCTTCCTGAGCAGATTCTGAAAGCGCGGGGGCGGAGCGTAACTTACCCCCATGATGTGGCCACCCCGAGCGCTTTCGCCGAGGTGTTCGAGGGTCGGGATCCCTTCGGTCCCTCCAGGAGCGGGCAGCTCGGGCATTCGAGACCTCGTGGCCCTACTATAAAACTCGGCGCTACTCTCTGGAATCGTGAATACCGGTTACAAGGGTAGGATAGTTGCTGAGGATCCCGTCGATTCTCTCCATGTAGCTTACGATGCTTTCACGCAGGTCCACAGTCCACGTGAACACCCTCTTGTTCGCGGCACGCATCGCGGCAACATCCCCGGGAGTGATATTGCGAGTCCAGGCCGGTGCCCACACCCTGCACCTCGGCAGCGAGAGCGCTGTCTCCACATCAAGTTCAAGCAGCGCATCGGACGAGTCCCTGAATGGAGTGTAGGCGTTCAGTACCTCCTCAGACGGTATGCCCAGTAGAATGCTCAGGCTGTCTCTCCCCCTGGTGGAAGCGTAGGCCATGATTTCCTTCTGGATCTGAACTACTTGAGGGACCGCCAGGGGATCTTTGATGTCCAACCACACAAGGGATAAGTCGGTCTCATCGACGACAGCAGTCAGTGCTTCAGAGAGTGTCGGGATCTGTTCTCCATGGATGAGCCGCCCAAGCGATCGGATGTGCTCCAGGTCGAAATTCTCGACTTTGCCCAAAAGATATATCCCCTGGACGGTGCGCGGAGAGAACGAATCGTCATGAAAGAGAATGAGCTTGTTGTCCCTCGTGCGCTTGACATCGACTTCCACGCCGGTGGCGCCGAGGAGGGCTGCATATCTGATCATCGGGATGCTGTTTTCGGATATTCCCAGGCGGTCTGAATTACGTCCTCCACCCCGATGCGCCAGGATCTCAAATGGGGAAGACGCAATCTCTCTCACACGTCTGAGCTCGATCTTGATGCCGTTTTCTGTAGTTCCGTGGATTCTCAATGAAGGGGGAGGGACGCCTGCGATCACTTCCGGGGCGCCATCAGTGCTCGAGATGGTGAGTTTCACTCTGATACCTGAACCCGAACGGACGTAGCGGATGTAGCCGCGGAGTTTAATCGAATCTCCCGAAGAGCCGCCGGCAGAAATTGCATAGACGGCATCGTGTTGCGAATAGAGACCCCAACGGTTTCCGGTCCACTTCCCGACGACCGGATTCCCGAATTCACTTCCCCCCTGGACGACTTCATAGACTCCGTTCATCAAGGACTTGCTCGTCTCGCTCAACGGGGCTGTCGGCGCGTCGATAGATTCAAAGTCAACATAGATGTCAGGGCCAGAGGGCAGTCGGGGATCGCAAGACCCCACCCCTGCACAAAGGACGATCACCACACAAATACGTTTCATCGTTCAGTACCTCAACACATCAACGCGGAAGCTGCACGAGGGCATCACAGAGACGATCCCGCGGTAACGGAGGGACAGCACACGCAACTCAGGGCCAATCTTGACACTCTCGCCCAGCGAGAACACGTAGGAACCGAAGAAGGTAATGCCGATCTCAAGCCGGCTCCCGCGAGCAGAAGCGCTGGTGCCGCCTCTGATTGTGCTCATCACGAAATACGGACCGACCCCCAGGCCAATTTCCACGCCGGATTTCTGCATCGATAGTGCCAGTTGCAAGGGAACAGCGGCCAGATGGGCACTAAAGGTCAAACTGGTGGAAGGCCTATCGACAGAGATTTCATCCTCCGCAATGACGTAGTATCCCGACAGCAGGCCCACGGAGAGCAACCGACCCGGGTGCCACATTGCTCGCAACGATATGCCGTAGCCCACAGAGGCCTTCCCCGGGATCTGAGGCGCTCTCGGGAGTCTAAAAAAGTTGATCATCGGGCTGGCCGTCGCGGTCAGTTCTACCTGGTAGGTTGTATCGCCTGGTGTCTGAGCCCTGAGGGATGCGGATGCAAGGAGGAGCACTATGATGATGACAGGCTTCATAATTGTACCGCGAAGAAGAATTCCGGCACAAACAACCACTCATCGATCGTGTCATAGAGCATCCAGGTGTGGTACGGAGTCCGTGCATATCCCAGGCTCAAGCCGATCGAGACCCGGAGATTTCTGATGAACGGTTGCTCAACCACCAGCGTGCAGAAATAGTCATTGACGGTATTCTGCGGTCCAACAGAAGCCTCCATGCCGTTCACGTAGCTTCTGCTGTTGATGATATAGCTGGAGACAAACGAGCACGAGACGGAGAACTCATCGAATCGATATCCAAGGCGGAGAATCAACATAGCGAACACAGCATAGCCTTCAACATCGTCAAAAAGGTTCTCCCTCGTCACGAACCCGTACGCTCCACCGAGATGGGTGGCCAGCCCACAGCTGAATCGTTCGATCTTTGTATTCCACTGTACTCCGCCGTGAAGAAGGTTCGAGAAATAGCTAGTGGAGAAGGAACCGACCAGAGCGACCTTCTCGAAGATGCCTCGCTTGTACTGAATATCGATTCCGGGGATGGGCAGTTCTTGTTCGGCATCAGGGTAGGCCAAGAGCGAAAATGAGGCGCCAAGCTGAAATACGGATGAGCCGACTTCCATTGGAAACGGTTCGTAGAAATAGGTCGCCGCCGGGGCGAGCGACGCGTCTATTATCAATGAGGTGCTGTCAACAGAACTTCCCTCGCTGCGTTCAGGAATGTCCGCTGAAGGCGCGGCAGTCTGCGCCCATGGGCCAGAAGAGGAGCATCCATGTGCATCAAGGTACGCTCCAGGTCGCTGAGGTGAATCCTCACCCCGTAAGGGCTGCGCGGTGGAGATCTCGCTGAGAAGGACGAGAACCAGCAGAGAGGTAAGGGCGAGCAGGGGCCTGCATGTTCTGAAATGGAGATCCATGAGAGAGCAGCAAGCTGAGGAAGGTGCGGTCGCACGCAACATACGCCACGACTACGTAAGTGTCAACCTGCGCCGTGTAACATGTTCGAGAACTCCTCGTGTTTTGTGTCCTTGCTGGTACAATTGCTCCATTTCGACTCTGTCTGGCGGAATCACCTCGTAACCGCGCCTGAGAACGGAGCAATGCGAAGGTCAAATGCAGGATCTGGGGAGCGATGACATGCGGCAACAAGGTTACGCACGCCGGGAGCGGGCTTTCGAGCTACTCTCGAAGTGGCGGGGTGGACGGGACTCGAACCCACGAGTTTCTCTGTAACAGTCAGGAGTTCCCGAGCTCGCCGGTGGGGGGGCCGCTTACCTCGAGGCCGCGCACAGCGGCATCACGGGCGCGCCGGTCGCGTGCAGTCGTCCGCTGCTCAGCCCAGGGGAAGTGGAGAGCCTTGGATCTCTGCTCGGGCGGAAGGCCAGCGTTCAAGATGAGAGCACGTCGCGGGATGGTTGAGCGGTTGGGGGGCGTGTGGTGCAGCATGTACGGGCCGTGAAATGTCGCCCCGCCGGCAGGAAGCGGACAACTGACCACACCGGCAACCCGCTCCATTGCCTCCGGCGCGATCTCCAGACCGTGAATTCTCGGATCGTTGTTGATGCTCCGGTGCTGGAGGATATCCAGACGATGGCTTCGGGGCACAAATTGCATGCAGCCGTTCTCCTCAGTCGCCTCCTGGAGCGGCACCCAGATGCTGACCGAACGATAGCGGAGCTCCGGGCTCCAGTAGGCGGCATCCTGATGCCAGGGAGTCTCGGCACCGTGGCCAGCCGGCTTGAAGATAGCATGGGCAATCTCGCAGGTCGCTTCCTCTCCGAGCAGCTGATGTGCCACGGAAGTGGCGTTGGCCAGGAGTTTTGAGCGGTTCATTTCAGGCGCATAGTGGGCAGGATGCAGGATCTGCGGAAGCGAGGCCTTTGATCCCTCTTCGTCCGTTCCGGCCAGATCGAACTGGTCCCCCACCTCACGCCCGGCCTGCTCGGCAAAAATGCGGTCGTAGGAGGTGCGCAGGAATGCGACGTCCTCGGCATCGGTCAGGCGCGGGATCGACAAAAACCCCTGGTCGTTGAACTGCGCGATCTGCTCCTGCGACAACCTCACAGCATCCATCGGCGAGCTCCCTCGGTCTGTTCACGGAATGCCCCAGTGGCGACGCAAGAGCCATGATACCGAACGCGGGAACGATCCGCAAGGCGATCACGCTCGGCCGCCGGAGAGAGCCTCACGCGCCGCACGCCGAAAATCCACTCTCCAGAGCAGAAGCAGCCCCCCAAGGAAGAACACGGCCAGCGCCAGGACGGCCAGCCGGTAGCTCCCCGTGAACTGCAGTGCGAGCCCGAATGTGAGCGGTCCCAGCCAGCTCGTCCCCCGCTCACTCACCTCATAGAGGCCGAAGTAGGCCGCCTCACGCCCGCGGGGAACCATCGTGGAGAATGCCGCCCGGCTGAGCGCCTGGCTCCCCACCAGGACCAGTGCGATGACCGCCGCCAGGACATAGAACTCCGCCGTGGAGGTCAGGAACCGGTAGACATAGACCGTCACGCCTGTATAGACCAGAAGCGTAAGAAGCAGCGTGTGTTTTGTCCCGATCCAGCGGGAAAGCGCGTTGAAGAGAACAGCACCCAGGACACCGCAGAACTGAACGAGCAGAATCACCCTAGCCAACTCTTCGGCGCCCAGCTTGAGTTCTTCCTGGCCGAACTGTGTGGAGACGGCCGTGATAGTCTGGATTCCATCGCTGTAGAAGAGAAAGGCAACGAGAAAGAGGACCGTCATCGGAAACCGCCGCGCGTCGCGCGCGGTGGCAAGGAGCTGGCGCACACCGCCCGAGAGTCCCCACGCCCCCGGCGTGGCGACCTGAGGCGGCAGGCGGAGCAGTATCAGATGGAGGAGAGTGAAGCCCCCCCACCAGAAGCCCGAGCTCACGATACAGATTCTGGTCGCCTCCAGAGGCGAGCGGTCTCCGGAGGCATATTCAAGGAAGAGGTACTGCCCGAGGAGAAAGAGCCCCCCGGCCAGGTACCCCGTGCCCCAGCCGGTCGATGAGACCGCATTTCGTTCATCAGGCGGAGAGAGCTCGGGCAAGAGCGAGTTGTAGACCAGATGCGCCGCGCCCAGGCAGACATTGGCCACAACAAACAGAAGCGCCGCCTGCAGGTATGAAACCTCAAGCCCCACGGCAAGAAGGGCCGCGCTTCCCAGGAGCGCAAACGTTCCGATCATGAGCTTCTTGCGCCGCAGACGGTCAGCAACGGCACCGATCAGGGGGAGGATGAGGATTTGAAGAATGACCGAAAAGGAGATGGCATACGGATAGACCGATCCCGGAGGAAGACTGATGCCCAGCAGGTGAAGCATTCCGGACTCGTCGGCCGAAGCGTGGGCCAGAAGTGCAAGGTGAGGGCCCATAAAGACCGTAATCACCGATGTGGCAAAGGCGCTCGCGCCAAATTCGTAGAGGTACCACCCCAGAAGGCTTTTGCGAAAGAGCCGCCCGTGCACCCCGGCAGCCTCACCTCCGGGGGGCGCGGCGACTGCTTTCGTACGAACTGCGATGCCGTTGAGACGTTCTGTGGCCGCCATATTCCTCCTGTGAGTTTAGAACTGGTAGGCCAGCTGTGCGCGTACGAGGCGACCGATCTCCGGGCTGGCCACGAACTCACGATGGCGGTGATCCAGAACGTTGAGTGCCGAGATTCTCAAGGTCCCGCCCGGCACAAAGGCCAGCGGGTAGGCGAGGCTCATGTCGACGAGCGTATAGGGGTTGACCGTCCCTTCATAGACAGCGGAGCGAACCCGGAAGCCGTCAACGAACCTCGTCCGGAGGTCGGCCGAGAGCCCAGTCGTCTCCTCACGGTAGCGGATCCCGGCGGATGCCTTGTGGCGCGGCGCGTTCAGCGAGAGATCGCCCACCTGCGTGGCGCCGGGGAAGTAGTTGTCGCTGATGTAACTGTAGGTCCCATTGAGGGAGATGTTGCGTGCGACCGAGACGCCCAGTGACACATCAATACCCCAGTAGGAGATGTCACCGGCATTGACAGGGGCCAGCAGGATTTCTGTCCTCTCCGTCGCCTCGCGCGGCGAGACCGTCCCGACGGGGACGGAAGCCAGGCCGGCGACCAGCTGTTCGGCAAGCACCGCAGCCTGCTCCGGAGGAAGCCCGAGGCCGTCGATATACGGCTGGAGATAGGCGGCCACATCCTCCGGGCCCAGAAACGCAGTAGGCGTGAAGACCTGCTGCGTTGTGACAAAATCCTTGATGCGGGAGTAGTACCCGTCGATCGTGCACTGGAAGCGCTCACCGAAGATCCCCTTGTACCCCAGTTCCACCGTCTGGTTGATCATCGGCTTCAGGGGCGGCAGATCCTGAAGTTTCGCAACGGGGACGAAGGAGCCCGTCTCAAGGTTCAGCATCCCCATGACGCCTCCGATCTGATCGGGTGAGGGAGACGGTACTGACCGGAGAAACTGCTCCACGAGCGGATCCTGCGCCTGTGCAATCACGACCTCCCGGGCTGCATCCCAGAAGGCACCTGCCTGGCCGAGGGGGATGCCCGAGGAAGGATCGGGCAAGAAGGGAGAGAAGAAGAGCGGTCCGTAGCCGGGATCGCGCTCAAAGGCATATCCCGAGAGTGGAACGCCCGTGCCTCGTAAGGGGAAGGGAGCTCCCGGGATCCCGAAGAGATCGGGGGCCGCCAGGAGGTCGAGGAAGAAGTCACCCGGCGCCGGAGTGGCATAGGCCCGGTTGTACGTCGCGCGCACGGTGTGCTTCTCGGCCGCATGAACGACAAGACCGGCACGCGGGGAGAACACGGGGTCCGTCAGCATGCTGTTCCAGTCCACTCTGCCGGCCAGGACCAAGGAGAGCACCTCGGGCAGGAGTTCAGTGTCCGACTGCAGATAGAGGCCGTACTCGTCGATATTGTCCCGGTCTTCGTTTCTGCCAAAGATCGTGCCTCCAGTCTCCGGGCGCGTGAAGAAGGCATTTGCGCCGTAGGTAAATCGCTGGATGTCGGCCAGTTCCACGCCGTGCTGAATTTCGGCGACGTATTTCTTGGAATTGTCCACGACCTTCATGTCGGTCTCGAGCAGATAGGTGTCGCCGGCGTCGTTCGCGTTCATATAGAGCTGGGCAAAAAGATCACCGAAGACGAAGCGGGCCTGGAGGAAGGTGGAGCGGAAATTCCGTGCTTGCGCCGCGCCGTTGTCCGTCAGGTCGATTGTCCGGACCGCCTGACTCACTCCGGCGGTGAGCCCCGCCATGGCGTTGGTGCCGAGCATGAAGTCGGCGCGGGCCTCCCCGCTGAAACGTTCGGCACGGGTATCCCACTGCGTCGTGGGCGTGTTCCAGTCCCAGTCCTCCGCCCGGAAATACTGTCCCGAGACCTTTACGGCCACGGCCTCGCTCAGGATGGCAGCATGCCTCAGGGTCCCGTGGAAGAGTCCCCGCTCGCCGCCGGCAACGGAGATGCTCGTTCCCGGCGAGCTGAAGGGAGACTTGGTCATGATGTGGAGGATACCGTTGGTGACATTCGGCCCGTAGAGCGCCGATGCCGGCCCGAGCACGAGCTCCATCCGTTCGATATCGTCGGTCACCTGCGGCATGAGGTAGGAGACGTTGGCTCGAAGCGTGGCGAGCCCGGCCATCCGGTTGTCGGTCAGGGTGAACATCGTCGCGTTGAACACGTTGTTGAGCCCTCGCGCCACGTAGTCGTACTGCATGATCCCTTTCTGGACTACGTCCACACCGGTCACACCCTGGAGATGATCTATGGGAGTCAGCGCCTGACGGTCGGCAAGATCCCGGTACGGGAGAATGATGACCGGCGCCGGGGCGTTCAGCGTCTTCTCAGAGGTACGGGATGCAGTGGAGACCACCTCCCCCAGCATCAGGTGCTCCTGCTCCAGCTCCTGATAGAGCGTGAGTGTCGAATCATTGTGCACCACCACGGTGCGCGCCGGAGGGGTCCGGTACCCGATAATGGAATAGCGCAGCACGTAGCGGCCCGCAGAGAGACGAGCCAGACGGAACTGCCCTGCCGGGTCGGTCGAACCGCCGGTGGCCACGCTCGAATCGGGACCACCAGTAAGGCGAACGATAACACCCGGTATTGGGAGGCGGCTCCCCTTCTCCACCACACTCCCTGTAACTGTTCCGTTCTGCGCATAGAGACTTCCCACCGCACAGACCAGGAACACGACTTCCAGAACTGCTCCACCT
>Ga0209536_100008179_pt1 | contig 15717 bp, 16 predicted proteins | sample DeeMarSeWOR28_12_FD_187461 | JGI IMG/M metagenome (GOLD analysis project Ga0209536, IMG submission 187461) | Marine sediment microbial communities from White Oak River estuary, North Carolina - WOR-2-8_12 (SPAdes) (version 2) | ecosystem: Environmental > Aquatic > Marine > Intertidal zone >...
CGCGTGCACGACGCCTTCGGAGAGGATGCGAGGCTCCTCCATCGTCGCCAGATCCCGGTACTCGTCGAGGTCGATGACGACCAGGTCGGCCCGACGCCCCTCCTCGACGTAGCCCCGGTCATCCAGGCCGAAGAAGTCCGCGGCGAGGCCGGTGAAGCTCCGGATGGCGAAGGCGACGCTGATATCGTCTCCCTCGAGTGCGAAGAGGCGCATCTTCCGCGGGAAGGCCCCCGACGCCCTCGGGTGCCCGACGGCCTGGCCCGGGGCGATCGTCCGCCCGTCCGTGCACGTCATCATCCACGGCATGCGGGCGAGATACCGGGTGTTCTCGATATCGTAAAGGTCTAGGTTCATCACCGACGCGTTGCCCCACTCGGCAATCACGTCGCGCACCGTTTCGGGCACGCTCCGGTCCCACTCCTCGGCGAGCTGAGCGAGCGTTCGGCCGTTGAGCCGCTCGTCCTCCTGGATGATGAGGATCTTCTCCGGCCCGCCGCGCATCTCGAGAGACTCGAGGATCTGCACTGCCAGCAGGTCCGCGGTGTCGGGGTCCTCGAACCTCGCGAGGATCTCCTCGGTCGTGCCGCTCGACGCCCAGCGAGGCAATGCGTACGAGCGCATGTTCGACTGGGTGGCCGTATATGGATGGTGGGCGGCGTACATCTCGACGCCTCGGCCCCGTGCCTCCTCGATCATCCGCTCCCCGACGTCGGCACGTCCGTAGTTCGTCGCGCCCTGCGGGTTGAAGTGCGAGAAGATCCCGCGCAGGCCCGACGACTCGACGATGTGGATCGCCTCCGCCACGGAGGCGTCGTATCCCACGCCCTGGTACGTCGCGCCGAGGTCGCGGTCGTGCGTGTCGTAGATCGCTCCCTCCCACTCGGCGGCGACACGAGCGAGCTCGACGACCTCTTCGGTCTCGGAGAAGGTGCCCGGTGTGTAGAAGAGCCCGGTCGAGAGGCCGAACGCGCCCTCCTCCATCCCCTTCCGGACCAGCGCCTTCATGCTGTCGAGCTCGGCGGGCGTGGGTGCACGGGGCTCGTTACCCATGACCCGGCGGCGAACGGCATTGTGCCCGACGAAGGTGAGCGCGTTCACCCCGATCCCGAACTCCTCCCAATCGGACAGAATCGAGTCGACCTCGGGAGACCCGCCACCGTCGAGCCCCAGCACCACGGTCGTGATGCCCTGCGTCAGGAACCCGTGGGCATCCTGCCCCCACGGTTCGTCGATCTCGGCGTGTGAGTGCGCGTCGATGAACCCCGGCGCCACCATGAGGCCTTCGGCGTCGATGGTCTCGAAGGTGGTGGCGTCGGCCAGCGTGCCGATCGTTTCGATCACACCGTCCTTGATGCCTACGTCCGCGACGAAGGGCTCCCCGCCCGAGCCGTCGTAGATCGTCCCGCCCACGATGACCACGTCGTAGTCGGGGGCACGGCAGGCCGACTGGCCCAGCACGACAGCCGTCACCGCGGCCATCGCCGCGGCACTCCTCCTCATGCCGAAGCTTCTCATGTCCGTTCCCTCGGATTCATGGTGCCACCCCCGACGGCACGATCGGCAGGATCGCATGGGAGGGCCGCTCGGGGGTCATCCATACCGTGTTCGTTGCCACCCGGCTACCGGTCGCCATCCCCTCCGGCTCACCCGTGTTGAAGTTCAGATCGAAGTGTGGGTAGTTGCTGCTCGAGACGTCGATGCGGATGCGATGGCCCGCGGCGAAGAGGTTGCTGGTCGGGAAGGCCTCGATCGTCACCTCGTAGACCTCGCCCGGCATCATGAACGAGGGGTTCTCCCACGATTCACGGTATCGGCACCGGATGATCCCGTCGGTGACGTTCATCGCGAAGCCCTCCGGATAGTCCTCGTTGGGCGGATAGACGTCGACCAGCTTCGCCGTGAAGTCGGTGTCGGGGCAGTCCGACGAGATCCAGAGCTTGACGACGAACGGTCCGGTGACCTCGACGTCCGCGGTTAGTGGCTCGGTCTGGAAGACGAGGACGTCGTCGCGTTCGGCCAGCGGTCGGTACGGCTCCGTGGAGCCGAAGAAATCCGCTCGCTCGCGCTGGTCGAAGGCCCCACCCACCATGATCGGCGCGCCCGAAGTGATCGTGCCTCCGATGCTCGGGACCGGATTTCGTGGGTCGTACCGGTACACCATCGAATCCCCGGGTCTCGCGGCGCCACCCGGTCGGGACGCGCCTTCCGGTGGGCGCGTTCCCAGGGACCCGTCCGCACGGAGGTAGTAGGCCGTGTCCCTCGCCTCCGGGATCGGCCAGTCGGTCGCGCTCTTCCAGCGCCCACCGTGGTCCATTCGACCTTCGGAGTTCTTCCGCCCCGAGCCTCCCCCCATCAGGAAGTAGCGTACCGCGGGCTCCCGATCGACACCGTTGTCGATTCCGCGCAGCCAGTGGTCGAACCAGCGTACGCGCAGCTCCCAGAAGTCGGCAGCGAGCTGTCCGTCGAGCGTCGCCTCGGGGCCGAAGTCCACGTCGCCCGCGTAGGTGAGCGACCGGTCGCCGTGCGTCCACGGGCCGAGGATCAGGCGCACGGGAGCGCGCTTGCGCCCGCTGAGCCCCATGTAGTTGTCCGTCGCCGTGCGGGGGTACGGATCGTACCAGGACGACATGTGCACCATCGGCGCGTCCGGCCACGCATCCCAGAAGCCCTCGGCCCAGATCCCGGGCTGTTTCCAGTACTCGGTAAAGGCGCCCTCCGTCCACTGTTCGAAGAGATAGGCTTCGTACTCCGGGGCCAGACTGACCGGCGAGTGGCCCGGCCTCCACGGCATCTCGCGGAACCACTGATGGACGTCGACCGCCTGCATGGCTGCCTGAATCTCCGGGTCGGACGTGACCTCCGGGCTCACCAGCGCATTGCGATAGGCCCAGGTGGCCTGCTTGAGCTCGAAGGCTCCACCCTGCCGAATCCCGCCCTGGTAGGCGTTCGAGAAGCCACCCGAGTCGAGGAACATGGCGGCGATACCCGGAGCGCCAGCTGACGCGAGGGCGCCCTGCGTATGGGCTGCGTACGACAGGCCCTTCGTGCCGATCCGGCCGTCACACCAGGGCTGCTCCAGGATCCAGGCGCAGGTGTCGTACCCGTCGTCCGCGTCGTCGAGGTACTTCACGTAGGCGCCCTCGGAGCCGTACCGACCGCGGACGTCCTGATAGACCACCACGTAGCCTCGCCGGACGAAGATGTCGGCGACCTCGGCCCTGCTCCTGGCCTCGTCGGGCTCGGCCAGCGATCGCTCGGAGCGGCTCGGGCGGTTACGGCCGTACGGGGTACGCTCGAGAATCACGGGCCAGGGCCCGTCGAGGAGGACGCCCTCCCGAGCGGGCAGATACACGTCCGTGGCCAGCCGGACTCCGTCCCTCATCGGGACCATCAGCCCGTCGCGCAGGACGACGCCGTACGGACCGTCCGCGGGCATCCCGTCCGGCCCGGTACGGGGTCCGCACGCGGGGAGCGCCGCCCCGGCGACGGCGAGCCCCATGACCTTGGCGAAGGCTCGCCGGGAAATGTCGGGAGCCGCTTCGATCAGCGGAAGGAAGCGCTCGGGAAGACGATCGTCTCGGGCCATCGTTTCAATCCTCGTCGGAGGGGCCCGACGCTTCGGCCAGGCCCGCGGAGTCGGCCAGCTCCTCGCTGACGCGCCGGAGCAGCAGCGGAGCGAGCAGGCTCAGCGCCGCCAGGCCCCACAGGACGAGCGCGATCGGCGAGTCGAAGAGCACGCCCCAATCCCCGCCCGAAAGCGCCATCGCCCGGCGCAGATTCTTCTCCATCAGCGGGCCGAGCACCAGACCCAGCACGACCGGAGCGAGGGGGAAGTCGAAGGTGCGCATCAGATACCCGACGACCCCGAAGAGCGTCATCAGGACGAGATCGAAAGCGCTGCCGTTCACGGCGTACACGGCGACGAACGCCAGCGCTGCGACCGAGGGAATCAGGATCCACCGGGGCACCTGAAGCGCCCGCACGAAGACGCCGACCATGGGAAGGTTCAGCAGCAGGAGGAAGGCGTTGCCGACGTACATCGAGGCCGCCAGTCCCCAGAACAGATCGGGCTGCTCCTCGAGGAGAAGCGGCCCGGGCGTGACGCCCAGGCCCAGCAGTGCGCCCAGGAGGACGGCCGTGGTCCCGCTGCCCGGCACCCCGAGCGTGAGTAGTGGGATCATCGCGCCGTTGGCCGCGGCGTTGTTCGCGCTTTCCGGAGCGGCGACCCCGCGTACGTCTCCCCGACCGAACCGCCCGGACGCGCCCGCGATCCTCTCTTCCGTGCTGTAGGCCAGGAACGAGGCGATGGTGCCTCCGGCGCCGGGCAGGACACCGACCAGGAAGCCGAGTACGCTGCTGCGGATCATGGTCCACCCGGATCGGGCGAGCTCCCGGCCCGACACGGCGACGCGCCCGAAGGCCGCGGCGGTCGCCCGCCCCCCATCGGTCTCCTCGAGGAGCTGGAAGACTTCGCTCACCGCGAACAGGCCGATCGTGACGACCACGAAGTCCATGCCGTCCAGGAGCTGTAGCCGCCCGAAGGTGTAGCGCGGGATCGCGCTGTTGGGGTCGAGGCCGACCGTGGCCAGCCAGAGTCCGAAGGCGGTCGCCGCGAGCGCGCGCATCAGGCTCCCGCCCGCGAAGCTGGAGAGCGCGGAGAACGCGAAGACCATCAGGGCGAAGTATTCCGCGGGCCCGAACCGGATCGCCCACGTGGCGAGAACCGGTGCGAAGAGCACGAGTCCGAAGATCGACAGCGTGCCGCCCACGAACGACGCGATCGCCGAGATCGCCAGCGCCGGTCCGCCGCGTCCGTCGCGGGTCATCGCGTGTCCGTCGATCGCCGTCACGACGGCCGATGCGGTGCCGGGCACGTTGAGGAGGATCGTGCTGATCGAGTTGCCGTACTGGGACCCGTAGTAGACGCCCACCAGAAGGATCAGGGCCGACTCGGGAGGCATGCCGGCGGCGAAGATCACCGGGATGAGGATGGCGATGGCGTTGATGGGGCCGATGCCGGGCAGCATGCCCACGAAGGTCCCCACGGCGACGCCTCCGAGGGCGAACCCCACGTTGAGCGGCTGCAGCGCGATGCCGAAGCCGTGGAGAAGCTGGCTCAGCGAGTCCACAGGGTCCCGACGGGCAGCGGCAGGGCGAGAACGCGCACGAACAGGAGCCAGAGCGCAGTCGAGAGCGTGAGGCCGGCGAGGAGCCCGCCCTTCCACGGGCCTCGAAAGAGGTAGGCGAGTCCCGCGACCACCAGCGTCGTCGACAGGAAGAAGCCGATCCATGGCATGGCGGCAGCGTAGGCCAGGAACCCTCCGGCCGCGGCGGCCATGCGTGTGGCCGCGTCCCCGGGCGGGAGGTCCACCGCCTCTCTCGGTGTCATCAGCATGTGCACGCCGGCGACGGTGCACGTGATCGCCACGAGGAAAGGGAGTGCCTTGGGGCCTACCGGGTCGGTGAGGAAGGCGACATCGAAAGTCGTGGCCTCGATGCCGACGGCCACTCCGGCCAGCGCCAGGACCGCTCCCGCGGCCCGATCGGCACCGCTTCCTCGGGAGCTCACTCGATCAGCCCGATCTCGCGGGACATCGCGCGAAAATCCGCGACCTGCTCCGCCACGAACGTCGAGAAGTCGGCCCCCACCATGAAGAAGGGCTGAAGACGATGGACCCGGCGGGCCTCGGCCCACTCGGGCGAGCTCCCGACCTGTCGCAGCACGTCCACCCAGCGTTCGTACGCTTCCTCGCCGATGTCCTTCGGGACGTAGAACCCCCGCCACGTGACCCACACGACGTCCACTCCGGCTTCCCGGGCTGTCGGGACGTCGGCGAGCGGGCCGTCGATTCGATCCGGAGCGAGCACGGCGAGCGCCCGGAGCCGCCCTGCCTCCACCTGACCCTCGATCTCCGATGCATCGCCGGCGAACAGATGGACGAAGCCGCCCAGGAGCGCGGTCATCGCCTCGCCTCCGCCATCGAACGAGACGTAGCGGATGCGAAGGGGATCGAGGCCCGCCCGCTGTGCGAGCAGGAGGACCTTCATGTGGTCCTGTCCGGCGACGGCGGATCCGCCGCTCACCACGACCGACGCCGGATCGCGGCGCCACGCGTCGAGAAGGTCCCCCAGCGTCGACCAGGGTGCGTCCGCGGCTACGGCGAGGACGGCGTACTCCGCTCCGAGCGCCCCCGCCCACCGAACGTCCTGTTCCGTCAGGTCGCCGAACTGTCGCTGAGCGAGGCGCAGCACCGTCGCCGGACTGGCCGCCACCAGCAGGTTCGGATCGTCCGACCGCTGGGCAACCGTGCGCGCGTAGGCGACGCCGCCTCCGGCTCCGGGCAGGTTCGTGGTGCGCACGAGCCCCGGGGCCAGCTCGAGCTCCTGCAGGACCTGTCCGACCGCTCGGCAGGTGAGATCCCATCCGCCACCGGCGTTGGCGGGAGCGAGGCATTCCCACCCTCGCGAGTCCGCTGCCGGGGCGCACGAAAGGAGGGGCAGGAGTACGGCGACCGAGGTGAGGGCCGCTCGTCCGGGGAAGGTGTCGATCATCAGGGCGCCGAAAGTACCGACACCCGCGCGGTCAGGGTAGCGTAGGGAAAGCCATGAACATTCTGATCTCGATCGCGCTCCTGGTCGCGATGCTCGCGTGCGTCGCGCTGATCCCGCTCGGCCTGCCGGGCCTCTGGATGATCACGGCCCTCGTGCTGGTCCTGGCGCTGGCCGGGAAGGTGTCGTGGACTGTCGGTCTGGGCGCCGTCGGGGCGACCGTCGTCGCGGAGCTGGCAGAGCTGCTGATCCTGCGCCGGCTGGGTGCGGCGTACGGCGGCTCGAGCCGTGCGTTCTGGGGAGCGGTGGTGGGAGGGATGATGGGGCTCTTCGTCGGAACACCGGTGCCCGTCGTCGGATCGGTCGTGATGGCGTTCGTCGGGACCTTCGTCGGTGCCGGCGCCGTCACGTGGCTCGAGACCCGCTCGTTCGGTCGCTCGGCCCGCGTCGGCTGGGGGGTCCTGGTCGCTCGGAGCCTCGCGGTCGGCATGAAGGTCGCGACCGCGATGGCGCTGATCGGGGTAATCGGAGTCCTGCTCATCGTTTCGTGAGGCCGGCCGTGGAGATCCACTCGATCGATCCGGAGCGATGGGCGTGGACACACCGCCGCTGTACGGCCTCACCGAGCCCGAAGTCCGGGAGCGAAGCCGAGACTGGCCGGACCGACGTGGTTCAGAGGAGTAGCGGGCGGGCGCGCAGTTTTTAACTTCAATGAAGGTCCCATGAAACGTTGCAGCGAGTGAGCGTGGTACGATGGCCGTAGTCGACACGAAGCCCAGCCCGTCGATCCAGCAGGAGATCAAGCAGTCCAAGCCGTTCCGGTCCAAGAGTCAGGAGGCGTACGTCGCGCTCCTCCGCACGGCCGACGACTCGAAGCGGCATGTCGGCGATGTTCTCGAGCCCTCCGGGGTCACCCTCCAGCAGTACAACGTGCTGAGGATTCTGAGGGGAGCCGGGGAGGAAGGTCTCCCTACGCTCACCGTGGCGGAGCGCATGATCGAGCGTACGCCCGGGGTCACCCGCCTCATCGACCGGATGGAGAAGAAGGGGTGGGTCGAGCGTCGACGCTGCACGGAGGACCGGCGCCGGGTCTGGTGCAAGATCACACAGAGCGGGCTGAAGCTTCTCGAGAGCCTCGACCGACCGATCGAGGCGGTCGACGACGTCTTCGAGTCGGTGCTACGCCCGGAAGAGGTCGCTCAGCTCGTCGAGTACCTGGACCGCCTTCGGGCCGGAATGAACGTCGAAGAAGGAAGTTGACGGCACGCGGTCTCACCCGGTATTGGTCGGCTTCGTCGACCAACGCCCCGGAGATCCGATTCATGCGCCGAAGCTCGATCCTCGCCTTTGCGGCCATCGCCGCCGCGTGCACGTCTCCGGGCACGCCCCCTCCACCGGCCTCCCCCGCACCGACGGCGCCCGGTGCCTTCGACGTCGTGATTTCCGGAGGACGCGTCGTGGATGGCACGGGCAACGCCTGGTACCCGGGAGACATCGGCATCCGCGGAGATCGTATCGTGGCGGTCACGCTGCCCGGCGGCCTCGACGACGTGGCCACGGGCACGAGGATCGATGCGACCGGTAAGGTCGTCGCACCCGGATTCATCGACATCCAGAGCCACTCGCGCTTCAACTTCCTCGGCTCCGGAGACGGACGCGTCGTCTCGAAGGTCACGATGGGCGTCACCACCGAGATCATGGGTGAGTCGACGACCAACGCTCCGTCCAGCCCGACGATGATGACGAACGCGGGATCCCAGGCCGGGATCACGCAGTTCGAGACGTTCGCCGAGTGGATGGACGCGATGGAGGCCCACGGCGCCAGCGTGAACTTCGGATCGTTCGTCGGTGCGTCCACGATTCGCGTCCTCGGAATGGGGATGGCGATGGGGGAGGCGGGAAGCCCCGAACGCCGTGTGATGCAGCAGGCTGTCCGCCAGTCGATGCGGGAGGGAGCCTTCGGCGTCGCTTCCGCGCTCGTGTATCCGCCGGGCAACTTCGCGAGCACCGAGGAGCTGATCTCGGTCAACTCCGCCGCGGCGCCCTTCGGAGGCGTGTACATCACGCACATGCGGTCGGAAGCCGACTATTTCCTGGAGGCGATCGACGAGGCGATCGAGATCGGGACCCAGGCGGGCGTGCCGATCGAGATCTATCACCTCAAGGCTGCCGGCCAGCGCAACTGGCACAAGGCCGCGCTCGCCGTGGCCAAGATCGACTCCGCGCGCGCGGCTGGCGTGGACATCCAGGCCAACATGTACCCCTACACGGCCGGGGGCACGGGCCTGGATGCCTGTTTCCCTCCGTGGGCCTCGGCGGACGGCCGCCTCTTCGACAACCTCGCCGATCCCGAGATGCGTGCGCGCATCCGCGCGGAGATGGAGGTCCAGACCGAGCCGTGGGAGCCGTTCTGCACGCTCGCGACGCCGGAGGGAACGATGCCCCTCGGATTGAACCTGCCCGAGCACCGTAAGTACCGTGGCTGGTGGCTCTCGGACATCGCGGAGGATCTGGGCAAGGACTGGATCGACACGGCGATGGACCTGGTTCTCCACGAGCGGCAGCGCGTCGGCACGATGTACTTCCTCATGAGCGAGGAGAACGTGGGCATGCAGATCGCGTTGCCCTGGATCAAGTTCGGCACCGACGCGGGCGGCATCGATCCGGAAACGGCCACGGGGCGCGCCCATCCGCGCGCGTACGGGACGTTCACACGGGTGCTCGGCAAGTACGTCCGGGAGGAGGGGGTGACGACCCTCGAGGACGCCGTCCGCAAGATGTCGTCGGCCGTCGCCACCCGCCTCAAGATCCGTGACCGGGGGCTTCTCCACGAAGGCTATTTCGCCGACGTCGTCGTCTTCGATCCGAACACGGTGGGCGACCACGCCACCTACGAGGACCCCCATCAGCTTTCGACCGGCATCGAGCACGTCTTCGTGAACGGCGTAGCGGTCGTCTCCGACGGGCGCCACACGGGTGCCCTGCCGGGGCGCCCCGTGCACGGGCCCGGGTGGTCGGGCTGGGAGCGCTGAGCCGACCGCTGCGGCACCGGTCTCCCCTTTCCGCTCCTTCCGTCACGTCTTCGATGCAACCCGACTGCAACCGAACCGCGTCCAGTTGCGTCTTACTGTCTGGAAGGGTGAAACAGGGTGGCGGGGTCGTTCGTAGGTAGCGGTGTGGGAGGGGATGAAGCGGGGGTGGGGGTTCGGTCCGGTGACCGTGAAGACGATGATGAAGATGAAGATGGATGAAAGGGTTCGATTTCTGCTGCGGACGGCGATCCGAGTAGAAGGACAGGGTGATCTCCGGATCGCCGATCTGTTCCGTCGGATGGCGGAGGACATGCGCTCTGAGGGCGCCCTCCCGCTCGACGGCCCAGTCTTGGGGGCCGTCGCCAAGTAACCTCGGGACCGAATCCCGGTAGGTCGGAGAGCCCGGTCGCCGTAAGGCGGTCGGGCTCTCTCCTTTGCCCCCAGACTCGGCGGATCAGCCTGAGCCGGTGGGGCAGGCTACCCGATGAAGCCGCCAGCCCCTCGTCTCGCCGTCTCTCCCCTCGATGCGCGGCGTCAGCGTATCCGGACCTTCCCGGGCGTAGACGATGCGGACAGGAAAGTCGTGCTCGAGGTTTTCGAAGACGATCTCGGCTCCCGTCTGCGTCAACGCGAATCCGCGCGGCGCACGGTTTCCTCCCGGATAGGGCCAGAGGGTGACCTCACCGTCGATGGGCGAGATCATCGCGAACTCGAAGTCGACCAGCGCGCCATCACGGAAGTACCGCGTCGTCCCGAGCATCACGCCGCTCTCGTCGTCGGTCCACTGCTCCCGGACCTCGATCGCTCCCATGCCTCCGGCCCAGCACCCGGATAGAAACGAGACTTCCGCGAGGGGGTACTCGCTCTGTGCATGGAGAAGCGTCGGGCAGAGCGACCCGAGGCCGATCACCGCGAGTGCGAGTGGGAAAGACACGAACGCTCGATCGGACAAGGCGCCTCCCGCGTTTGATCTCACACCACCTGAACGTCAGAGGAAACTACGTCATGAAGGCATACAGGTTGCTCCCGGGTGCCGCCATCTTCCTCGCCGCCTGCGGCGGTGGGGACGCGCCGCCGTCCGAGGCCCCGGAAGCCGAGCCGGCAGCTCCGGCGCCCGCTGCCGAGGTCGCGGGTCCCGCCGCCCCCACGGGCGAGCTCACGATCCCGGACTGGTACGCAGTCGACCACGACGCCCGTACCGTCGATCTCGAGATCACGGCCGGCACGACACCCGACAACAACTACTGGAACTTCAACGGCTACATCAAAGGGGAGATCTCGATCGTCGTGCCCGAGGGCTACACGGTGAGCATCTCGCTGACGAACCAGGACCCGAACATGGCCCACAGCCTCGGCATCTCGTCGGAGCTGAGCAACTTCGCGGTGCCGCCGGCACCCGATCCCGTCTTCCCCGGAGCCATCACGGAGAACCCGCAGTCGATGATGGAGGCCACGATGCCGGGTGAGACCGACACGATCACCTTCGTGGCGGATGCCGCCGGGAACTACAGCATGGTCTGCTACATCCCGGGCCACTCCGCGATCGGCATGTGGCTGTTCTTCGACGTATCCGCGGACGGCGAGGCGGGGGTACGCGGCCTGTAGGACACGCGGCCGAGCTCCGGCCTCGGCATCGAAGCCCGCTCGATCGGCACGGGCAGTCACTCCGAGGGGTGGCTGCCCGTGTCCTGCATGGTGGGCCCGTGCAGATGGACGGGTGTCCGGGAAGGGTGCGCGCGGAGGTTGATGACCTCCACGAAGACCGAGAATCCCATCGCGAAGTAGATGTAGCCCTTCGGGATGTGCTGGTGCATGCCCTCCGCGACCAGCGACATCCCGATGAGAAGCAGGAACGAAAGAGCGAGCACCTTCACGGTAGGGTGCTCGCCAACAAACCGGCTCACGGCGTCGGCCGACACGATCATCACGGCTCCAGCGACGAGCACGGCGATGACCATGACGGGCAGGTGATCGGCCAGTCCCACCGCCGTGATGACCGAGTCGAGGGAGAAGACGACATCGAGGAGCGCGATCTGTACGATGACCGACAGGAACGCGGAATGCCCCTCGGTCGCACGCTCGACGTCGTCGCCCTCGAGCTTGTGGTGGATCTCCCTCGTCGACTTGAAGAGGAGGAACATTCCTCCCGCAATCAGGATCAGGTCCCGGCCCGAGATCTCTCGGCCGAGGGCCGTGAACAGCGGCTCGGTCAGCCGCATGATCCAGACGATGGAGAAGAGGAGCAGGATCCGCGTCGCGATGGCGATGGACAGGCCGACCCGACGAGCCCTGGCGCGGGATTCCTCCTTCACCCGGTCCGCGAGGATCGCCACGAAGATGATGTTGTCGATGCCTAGGACGATCTCGAGCACCGTGAGCGTGAGCAGCGCGATCCACGCTTCCGGGCTGCTGATCCACTCGAACATGGGCGTTTCACGGGTGAGGGTTCGAATCGCTTGCGGCCGGCCGGGGCGGAGCCGGGAAGCGAACAAGGTACCGGATCGGGCGGGGCGAACCCAACGGATACCTCGTGCGGCGGGATGGAGCGGTGGACACCCACGGAAGGTGGCGTCGACCACGCGAGGGTCGTAGTGGGGGTGAGAAGAATATTGATTAGACGAATCAAAATGATATCTATCTCTCATGTCCGAGATTGCCGTCCTCACGTCCGCCCTGCCTCGGATCGAACGAGCGTGCCGCGCACACGGTGCGCGTGACCCGGTTTCGGGTGCTTCGGTCACCGAGCGGCAGGCGCTTACCCTTCGCCAGCTGGACCCGGTCGATCCGGTGATGGTCACGGAGCTCGCGGACTTTCTCGGCGTCACGGCATCCACGATGTCGCTGAACCTGAAGCGACTGGAGGTGGCGGGATTGGTTCGGAGGACTCGGGACCCTGCCGACCGCAGGGTCATGAACGTCCTGTTGACGGACGCCGGCGTGCGCGTGCGTGACTCGACGCAGCGTGTGGATCCCGAGCGGGTGGCCGCTCTTCTGGATCGGCTCCGGCCCGAGGAGCGCAGCCGGGTGGTGCAGGCCCTGGCGCGCCTCGCCGATGCAGCGGACGAGTTGCGGTCGGCATGACGGCCGGCTACTCCGGGACCCCGCTCGGCCGAAAGCTCGGCATCCGACCCGGCGCGCTCGTGGCCCTGATCGGCTCTCCGCAGGCCGCGATCTCGCGGGTCGTCGCGCAGCTCGAGGCCACGCTCGACCCCGGGACACGGCTTCGAACCGACCTGCGAGCCCGTGGTGAGCACGACGTGATCGTGGCGTTCGTCCGATCGGAGCCCGAGTTGAGGCGCCACTTCGAGCGCGCGCGGAGGCGCCTTACGCCTGCGGGCGGACTGTGGGTGGCCTGGCCCAAGCAGAGCTCGCCGATCGCCACCGGGCTCAAGGAGTCGCACGTGCGGGCGTACGGGCTGTCCACGGGCCTGGTCGACAACAAGGTCTGCGCGATCGACGAGGACTGGTCTGGCCTGCGCTTCGTGGTTCGGAAGGCGGACCGGAACCGGTGACGTAGCGAGTCGAGGGGGCTCGGTTGCCCGGGTGGCCCTGGGAACCCGACCCTTGGCCTTCCAACAAATCGGCGTCTCGTGGGATCGAAGGGTCAGGAACGCAGAACCGATCCATGCCACGAGACGAGATGGGTGCCATTCCTCTTCGGAGCGACGACCGCGTGAACCCGGGACGGGCCGACTCGATGGACTCTCTCGTGCGCGCCGCACAGGCGGGAGACACGGAGGCCTTCGAGGCGCTGTACGGGCGCACCAGTGACCGGGTCTACGCGGTATGCCTTCGGATGAGCGGAGACGCGGATCGGGCGACGGAGCTTGTTCAGGACGTATTCGTGCGCGTATGGCAGAAGCTCCCGGGGTTTCGAGGCGACAGCCAGTTCACGACGTGGCTGCATCGCCTGACCGTGAACCTCGTGTTGCAGGAGCGGAGGAGCCGCGGTCGCCGGGAGGCCAGGGAAGTCGGGGCGCCGGACCTGGAGCGCTACGAGCGCGCCGCCCGGCGCTCGATGCCGGGCACTCGCGTCGACCTGGAGAGGGCCATCGCCGCTCTCCCGGACAAGGCCCGCCGTGTGCTCGTGCTGCGTGACATCGAGGGGTACAGGTACGACGAGATAGCCCGAATGACCGGTGTGACTCTGGGAACGGTCAAGGCCCAGATCCACCGGGCGCGCGGGCTCGTGAAGGAGGCGCTCGGATGAGCGACCATGTTTCGAAGGAGCGGATGGGCGAGGCACTCGACGGCGAGCTCAGCGCGACCGATCGGCGTGCGATGGAGCAGCATCTCGCCGAGTGCGCGGTCTGCCGGAACGACTATGCACGCCTCTCGGAGGTCGTCCTGGCCGTGCGCAGGCTGCCCCGTTCGGCGACGCTGCCGGATGAGGCGTGGGCCCGGATTCGGGCGGACATCGAGCAGACGGAAAGGGCGGGAGCCGGCGAGGACGCCACGGTCCTGGAGTTGCCCACGGCGGGAGGCGTGCGCGCGACGGTCCCGCAAGGGGAGAAGCGCCCGCGAGGCGTGCGTCTCACCATCCCTCAGCTCGCTGCCGCCGCGGCCGTCGTCGCGATCGTGTCGGCGGGAGCGATGGGTCTCGCCCAGCAGGGCGGCACCCCTGCGCTTCGGGGGGACGTGTCCGAGGCGGACGCGCCCGGTGGCGCTGCGGCGCGCGCCGTGTCGTTCGAGGAAGGGCGCTACGAGGACATGGTGGACCGGCTCGAGCTGATCCTCGAAGAGGGGCGAGCCATCCTCGCGCCGGAGACCGTCGTCACGATCGAGGAGGCGCTTCTCACGGTCGACGCGGCGATCGCCGAGATCGAGTCGGCGCTCGACGAGGATCCTGGCTCGGATCTGCTTCTGCGACTCCTCACGACGCATCGCAACACGAAGCTCGGGGTCCTGCAGCGAGCCGCCGGCGCGATTCAGGCGGAGATCTAGGCGGACCGGGCCCGAGTCCGACATACGAGAAAAACGGATGACTACAGGGGTGGAAGGATGATGAACGGACTGGTGATCGGGGCCCTGGCCGCCCTCACGATGTTCCAGCAGACCGACACGATCCTCGACGTGGGCGGTGCGGAGCGACTGCACGTGGAGACGGCCGGCGGGAGCATCGAGGTGAGCGTCTGGGACGAAGACAGGATACGGGTGCAGGCCGAACACTCGGCGCGGACCTTCATCGAGATCGAGCGGCGCCGGAGCGGCCGCGAGATCGACATCGAGCCCGAGGCCCGACGCGGGCCCGCGAACATCGTGGACTTCCGCATCACCGTGCCCAGGCGCATGGCGCTCAGCCTGGACGGCCAGTACACCGACATCCGGGTGCAGGGCGCGGACGGCGAGGTCGAGGCGGAGACGGTCCACGGGGACGTCGAGATCATCGGTGGGCGGGGGTCGATCAGGGTCGAGTCGTCGCTGGGCGCGATCTACGTGGAGGGTGCCGAGGGAACGATCGAGCTGGAGTCGTCGGCGTCGGACATCCACGTCGCGCGCTCGACCGGCGAGATCTACGCCGAGAGCGCCGGAGGCTCGATCCTCCTCGAGGACGTGCGCCCGCGGGCAGTGGACGTCGGCTCCACCGGAGGTCGGGTCCACTACGACGGGACGTTCGAGCCCGGCGGTACCTACTTCTTCGGATCGCACGGGGGTTCGGTGACGATCGTCGTCGGAGAAGACGCCCGGGCATCCTTCAATGTCGCGACGGTGCACGGCTCGGTGATGAGCAATCTCCGCGGCGAGGCCGAGTCCTTCCGGGGTGGGGAACGACACGAGTTCGAGGTCGGCGGCGGGGGCGCGATCGTCGAGGCGGAGACCTTCGGCGGACGGATCCGGCTCCTCAGGCGCGGCACGGAGGGCAGCCAGAGCCCCGTGCGCCGCAGGGCTCCGGTGCGTGACAGCGACGTGGCGAAGGAGCTCGTGGGAACGCTCGCGGAAACGGATTCGGAACGTCCTGCAACTATTCGACGCTGACTCTCGTCTATATCCACAACGCAGAATCGGCCGCGAGAGCGGATTGTCGACTACGACGGGAGAGGGGACGATGTCAGGAGAGCATCCTCTGATTCATCTGGAGGGCCTGAGCAAGGTCTTCTACACGGAGGAAGTGGAGACGCACGCGCTGTCGAACATC
>Ga0209536_100008180_pt1 | contig 15714 bp, 4 predicted proteins | sample DeeMarSeWOR28_12_FD_187461 | JGI IMG/M metagenome (GOLD analysis project Ga0209536, IMG submission 187461) | Marine sediment microbial communities from White Oak River estuary, North Carolina - WOR-2-8_12 (SPAdes) (version 2) | ecosystem: Environmental > Aquatic > Marine > Intertidal zone >...
TCTCCTTCCATTTCAATTGTTGCTTCAACAATGTAATCTTCTGAACCAGAAGTCATCTCAGCAAGACGTGCAGGTGTCCAATCCTCCAATGTAAATGTTACCTCTTCACCAGGTTCTATATCAGGACCTTGACATGCAAAATCATAATATTCCTCAGTATAGCCCATACAAACTAACTCTACATTATCTATATACCAATAATTGAAATAGTACGGGTTTCCTTTTACCCAGAATCCAATATATAACGTGTCTGAACCACCCTCTATTGGAACTTCAACTTCATATCCTCCAGATGAACTTGGTTCCTCACTCCAAGCTGTATACCATGTGTCTGCATCAAAACTATATCCTGCCTCAAGAGAGTACAAACCTTCTCCAGAATAGTGGTTAATATATGACAAGAACCTAAGTCTAAGTAATTGATAAGCTGATGCATCAATTGCCCGAGAATAGAAAACATAGTCTTGTCTTGCGTAATAATAAGGTAAGTATGCCTCATATGGTTCACCGCTAGCATAAGAATTATAATATCTTTGCCAACCATAATAATAATCGATAAAATCGTGTTCATCTGTCCAACCACTAGATTGACCTGGATAATAAGTGGAACCTGGCCAGTCATATTCTGTAAACAGTGTATCAACAACAAATGGATTACCAATCCTTACATCTATTGGAATACAGCATTCTGTATTTTGTCCAATATTTTTTATCGTTGCTTGGACTTGATATGTTTTGCCAGGACCATCCTCACATGGTGAATCAATTCTTTTTACTTCTATATCATGTAACCATGGATAATGTAGTTTGATAATCTTGTTTTCATAATTATTATTTGGTTTTTCATCTTCTAATAGAATACATCCTCTTATCCTATATTCCTCATAAGTATCTTCATAATCAGGATCTTGCCAATGAGCTGGTGTCCAAGTTGGAAATTCGACAATTAATTCTTCTCCTTTTTCGATTTCTATATCTTCAACTGTTTCGTTATAATCTAATGATTGAATTTGTTTAACAATTTCAACATCATCAAGCGATATATTGTTATAATATTGATAATAACCAAGATACTCCCATTTTATTTGAAACTCATCACCAAGTGGTTTTTCAAAACTATAACAGCTGATATTTAACAATTGAGCGTTTTGATTTTGATTAATTGGATTATCCCAAGGCGTTATATCCTTCCAAGGACTTGTAGAATTTCCTCTATACTTTATATATATTGAACAATATTGAGGGTAATAATAATCAGCTGCCCATCTAAATTTTAAATTTACTTTCTCCAAATCAGAACAATCGATTGGAGCACTTGTTATATAGTTATCATAATAATCACCTTCATTATATTGATCATACTTATTTACTCTTGCTTCAGGGGATATTCCACCTGCTTCATTTGTATAGGATATATTCCAATAGTCTGTATCCCATCCTTCCGGAGGAAAAGTACTTGAAAAGTCTTCCTCAAATATAACAGGCCCAGTTTCATATTTGATTACTTGCATTTGAACGTCTGTAGTCTCGGTATTATTACCCATATTTTTTATTGTAACTTGCATAGGAATATCTGCTATTGCATAACCACTTTCTGGACTATCAATGCTAACTAATGATAGGTCATGCTCTGGAAGATTACAAGGATTTACGAAAGCAAAAGCAGAAACTTCTATTCCCCAATTATCACAAATTATAGCCACTTCGCAAGTGTTTACATCTATTGCATATAATCCAGACATTGTAACTAGATATAAAATACCTGATTCCCTGTGAAAATCACCATCTCCAGCAAAATTAAAACTTATTCCCAATCCACACACTTTTGTTACTTCCCCAGTTTCAAAGTCAATTTTCCAAAGACTATCTCCAAGGTCCCAGCCATAAAGCGTTCCATTTGCGTCAAATGCCATACCAATCATATAAAGAACTCCTCCACCAAATGGCCCGATTTGTTCTTGTTCACCCGTTTCCGGGTCAATCATATAGAGATAATTACTATCAGAACTTCCATATAACATATCATTTGTTGGATTATATGCAAGACCATTCATCCCGATGCCTCCACCACCAATGCTCCACATATCACAAGTTTCTGGGTTTATTCCATATAAAAGACCATTTCCATATTGGCAAGAATACATGACTCCGTTACAACCTACTGTTCCACCTGTAAGAAAATCTCCAGATATTGTATCTCCACATTCTTCTATTGTACAATTACAAATATCAATTTTAACTATTGCTTCAGGACCTGGATAAGCATTATAACCATATGCAATTGGACAATCTTCATAAATTAGTTTTTGAACCTTTTCTTTGAATTCTAGATTTTCATTAATCATAACATTTCTATTTTGTGGTAAAACTTCACTTGATATTTCTTCTTCCTCTATAAATTTTAAATTATTTGATATTGATTCTTTTCTAACCTGTATGGAGATTGAATTGCTAGAAATAATTGTCAAAGTAAAAATCAATACTATAACAATAGTAGTAATTTTCTTTATGTTTTTAATTTTTAATACTCTATCTTTTTTCATTTTATCCTCCCTCAAATATTAAATAATTATAATCTTTTATTTTTTCATTAAATATTTTTATTGTATTTTAATATATTTATTTCATTTATTCCATTTATTGTTTATTTTTTTGTAATTGATTAACTAAATTGATTATTTCTATCTTAAATAAGGTATCTTAATATTATTATGCTTACTTACGAAAATATTGACGCATTTAGGAATATTATGTGTTGATATTTCTGGGTCTATAATTTCATCACAATTATAGTTACCTGCTTTATCATATGCAATTGCTTTGATTGTTGAATTTATTCCTTTGGGAAGCTTTACTATCCAATCATATTCTGGTCCATTTCCATGTACTGTTTCCTGCAATATCCCATTAAGATAGAACTCAACATAATCTGTTCCACTCGTATCATCAGTTGCTATTGCAGTAAATGTGAACTCCCAACCAGTTAATTTGCTTCCACCGGTAACATCATAGTCTAGTGATATTTGTGGATTTGTTTCATCTATATCAACAGTAAATGATGTTTTTGGACCAACATTTCCTACATTATCAACAGGCCAAAATTCAATAAGGATATCATTACCATCTTCACTTAGTACAAAACTTCCTGCTCCACCAGGTATAACCTGTTGAGCTCCTCCATTAATTGAGTATCTAATTTCTTTTACTCCAGAACCTGGTAAACCACATCCAATTTCAGGATCAATTGCATAAAATGAAATTGTTGGACCTGTAATATACCAACCATTTTTACCATCAGGTTCTTCCGGAAAGATTGAATAATATATCATAGGTGGCGTATCATCAACTCTTATTCCCATCATTTCCATATTATTAAACTTTAAATCGTCATTTTCGTCTGGTATATTTATAAACAAATTATATGGACCTTCATCTGCAAAAGTAAAATCATCAAATGTTAAAAGTTCAGTTTCACCAAGGGGATCATCAAGATCAATATCTTCAATTATATCCTCGTAAACTTGAGTTCCATTCGAACAGTTGGTAATATGCTCGTATATTTTAGTAGAACACGCTAGATCAAGTTCTGGAAATGTCCCATTGTTTTCAACAAGTACTTGAATTGTTTCAGTTCCTGGTTGAATGTATACATAAGGACTTCCATAGACAAGACAACCTGCTTGTAGCATCCAATCATGGTAGAATCCTAATGTATATGCTTCTATCCAATTATCATTAATATATAACCAATCTGATTTACCATATTCAGGTCCATCATAATCACCTAATGCTGGTTTTTGTCCAGCTTTATGTGTACATTCAACAGAGATCCATAAATCCTTATTACCATTAATTTTTATAGGTTTATTTAGTTTAACCTCATGCCAATCATTTAAAGTACCCTGGAAATGAGTTTCTGAAAGTAATTCACCAGGTTGATTAGAGGTGCCTTGTCCATAAATTTTCATTTTACCGCTCATTTCATAAGTTGCGTATTCACCATGATACCTTTTTACAGAAAAGATATAACCTCCTGTGTAATTATTTAATTCGTCAGGGGTTAGTCTAATTGCATACTCAAAAGTCCCTCCATCTTGTAAACCAAAACTATCATCAAAATATTCTTTATCATAATGTACCCAATAATATGGATCTATACCAGAGTAACCACTTGGACTAGTAAGCTCATTTATTCTAACATCATGCCAATAATATAAGTTAAATTCTTCAATTTCGTAATTATTATCATTGTTTAAATCTCCATCAAGATTTATTTCTGCTGAAATAAGATAATTTTTTATTGCTGTTGTTTCGTATTGTAAATAATCAGGAATCCAATCATCAAATGTAAAAGTAATCTCGTCTCCAGGTTCAATTTCAGAATCATAATAGACAAAATCTGAATATTCCTCATCAGATAGATTTAATGCTTTTAATTCAATATCGTCGATATACCAGTAGTTGAAGTAGTATGGGTTTCCTATTACCCAGAATCCTATGTAAGTTGTTTCAGATCCTCCTTCAATTGTTACTGAAACATCATATTGATCATTTGAACTTGGTTCTACATGCCAGACTGAATTCCATGTTTCTAGGTTAGTGCTATATCCTGCTACTAATGAATATTTATCTTGTCCAGAATAATGATTGATATATGATTTAAAATATAATTTATATTTTTGATATTCAGTTGTATTTATTGAATGTGAATAGAAATGATAATACTGTCTTGCATGATAATAAGGTAAGTATGCCTCAAAAGGTGAACCTCCAGCATAAGATGATCCATAAGAGATTTGCCAACCATAATTATAAGCAATAGAATCGTGTTCATCTGTCCAACCACTGGTTTGACCTGGATGATGAGTAGAACCAGGCCAATCATATTCTGAAAAGACTGTTTCACAAATTGTTGATTCAGCAATTTTAACATCAATGGATAAACAGCATTCAGTATTTTTTCCTACATTTTTTATTGTTGTTTTAACTGGATATGTTTTACCAGGACCATCTTTAAAAGGTGAGTCAATATTTTTAATCTCAACATCATGATCCAAAGGAAAATATAATTTTATTATTTTATTTTTATAATCATTTTTCGGTACGTCATCTTCAAGAAGTGACTTTGCGTAAACAACATAATCTTGTGTTATGTTATCATTATAGGTATTTTCCCAATCAGCAGGTGTCCATGTTGGAAAGTCAACATTTATTTCCTCATTTTTTTCAATTTCAAGGTCTTCAATTATTTCATTATATTCTTCAGTTGTATTGAATTCAATAATTTTAATTTCATCCAGCCAAAGATAAGTATAGTAATAATAATAACCTATATATTCCCACTTGATCTGGAATTCTTCTCCTAATGGTTCATCTAAACTATAATAGCAAATTTCATATAAATCACAATCTTGATTATTTCCAATAGGATTTTCCCAGGGAGTTACATCTTTCCAATTGCTTGTTGAATTATTTCTTACTTTTACATACATGGAAGCATATTGTGGATAGCTATACTCGGCAGCCCATCTGAATTTTATTTGGATTTTTTCAAGACCTGTACAATCTATTTTAGATGACATAATGTAGTTGTCGTAGTACTGACCTTCAGAATACTGATTCATATTGTAACATTGTGCTTCTGGAATTTTACCACCAGCATTGTTTGTTTCAGATATTGTCCAATAATCAGTTTCCCATCCATCAGGTAAATATTCGTCAGAAAAATTTTCTTCAAAAATTATTATATCTTCTTCAAATTTTAATACCTGCATTTGAACGTCCGTTGTTTCTGTGTTATTACCTCTATTTTTTATTGTAACCTGCATCGGAATATTTGAAATTGCCATTCCACTTTCTGGTTTATCAATGCTTAATAGAGCAATATCGTGATCTGGTGGAATGCATTCATTTAAAAATATTGAGGCAGTAATTTCCATTCCATCAGGTAATGTTCCTAAAAGTGTACATTCCCCAGTATATTTATCGCATTCATATAATTGCCCAGTAGTTGTATAAGCTGTTAGATATAATTTGTCAGATTCCCTATGAAAATCTCCATCTTGGGCATAGTTTATTGATATGCCTAGGGAACCAACTTGTGTCGCCTCTCCAGTTTCTGTGTCAATTGTCCAAAGTGAATCTGATCCAAGATCCCAACCATATAGTATGCCGTCTGAGTCAAATGCCATACCGATCATATATTGTACACTACCACCGAAGGGACCAATTTGTTCTTGTTCACCAGTGTCTGGATAGATTTCATACAGATAATCATTATCTGAACTACCATACATTTTATGTGTTATCGGATCATATGCAAGACCATGCATACCAATTCCTCCACCACCTATTGACCACATGTCGCCTGAGTATGGATCTATTCCATATAGTATGCCACTACCATATTCTACACCATACCATATACCATCACATCCAAATGTTCCTCCTGCAAGAAAGTCATCAGATATAGAATCACCTAGTTCACCACTATTTTCTGGGTCATCCAAATCAAAATAAATCAGTTTTTCAGGTGGTGGATATGTAACGTATCCATACATAACCCTTCCAGAAGAATCAATTGACGATTTCTTTGATACAAAGAAATCATTTATTTCTTTTTTTTGATCGATTTCTTTTATTGGCGCAAGTCCTGTTGAAATTTCATTTTCTATGTTAACATAAATATTTTCATTATCAATTTTTTTAGTAATTGTCATTGATGGTATATTTACTGAGATTAAGGAAAGTGAGATTAGAAAAGCCCCAACTAATATTATCAGTTTTATCAATTTTCTCCTTCTTAAAAAATATTTTTTCATTTTTTTTCCTCCCTCAAATTTTTATTATCAATTTCCAATCTTTTTTTTGATATTTAAATTTATTCTTGGATATTAAACGAAATATTATTAATTAGTTAATAAGTATAATCTGAAATTTATATGAAATTTTTAAATTTCATCTGGATTTATCCTACTTTGGAAACATATAATCGATTAACATAATTTTGTAACAGATTATTCTTTGAGAAAATATTAGAAGAAGTTTTAGGAATAATTTCATCAGAAGCTGAATTGCAAGCATAATCATATGCCACAACAGATACAGTTAAGTTCAATCCACCATAGTATGTATATGCCCAAATGAAGGGATCAGGTGCATATATAGTTTCTTGAAGATCTTCGTTTAGGTAAAATTCTACATACCATATACCGCTCATTTCATCAGTTGCTACAACACTGAACTCAAAGTCCCATCCTTGCAATTTGTTACCACCGATTATCTCATAACTTAGTGAGACTTCAGGTGAAGTTTGATCAATATCAATAGAAAATGATTTTTTCGGGGATTCCACATTTCCAACCCAATCAACAGCCCAATATTCTACAAGGATGTCTTCTCCATCTTGTGTAATGACAAAGCTTCCGGTACTTCCTTCAATTACTTGTTCTGCACCACCGTTAATTGTGTATCTTATTTCTTTTACCCCTGAAGAAACATTGTTTGAGAATGGATCAGTAGCATTAAGTATTACTTCAACATCAGAAACATACCATCCATTGCAACCATCTGGCTCAGGCGGGTCTAATATTGGTGGATAGTCTGATTCTGGTTCTGTATCATCAACATTTACTCTAAGAGACCCATTGTTATTTTCATTTACATCATCAGGAGATGCTGGAAGATTTACAATTAGTCTATAACATCCTTCATCTGCGAAAGTATAATCATCAAACTCTAATTCCTTATATCCTCCAAGGGGAATAACAAGGTCGATATCATTTATCTCATCAGTATACACAAGAACTCCATTTTCAGGATCTGTTATAAATTCCCAAATCTTAGCATAACATGTTAGGTCATATTTTGGAAATGTACCATAGTTCATAACAATAGCATTGATATCTTCTGTACCTGGTTGAATATAAATGTCTCTAATATAAGATTGATATCCATAGATAGCCCATGAAAGGTCATAATTATAACCTAGACTTGTACCTGGTGTCCATTTTGGGTAACCTAAATATTCATTAAACCAAAAGTGAACACAATTCTTTAATGATGTGGTTAACCAATATGCATACGTATTAAGAACCCCCTCAGGCATGAGACCTATGAAATATCTACCAGCTTTAAGAGTAATTCCTTCGAATTTAGCTTCAACTACTACCTCCGGACGGCTGAAATAAAATTGACCGGTATTATATTCAACAAAATCATCTGTTTCAAACTGATAATAATAGGGTCCAGTATCAGGATCGCAATCATCAGTATCTTCCACGATGATTACATTTACAGATTCCATGTTAGATGAATATCCAGGACCCCATATGAAATGGAATTCTATTCCTGTAATATACGTTGTTTGGGTGATTGTGAAATCATCTATAAGCCAGTTTTCACATTCTAGAAAATATCCAAAGAACAAACCGTTAACTCCATCAGGTTCACCATTGTCATAGATAAAATCGCCAAATCTATCATCATGACCACTTGGAGGTGATGATATTTCATCGATTCCAACATCATGCCAAAATTCAAGAGTAAAAAATTCAGATTTAATATCATTACCAGGATTTTTATCAGTTTCACATTCAATTTCAGCTTCAATTATATAATCTTTTACATCTGTTTTTTCTTCTGAAAGAAAAGCCGGAGCCCAATCCTCAAATGTAAATGTTACCTCTTCACCGGGTTCTATATCAGGACCTTGACAAGCATGATCATAATACTCTTCTTCTAAATCCATTGCAACAAGTTCAATATTATCGATATACCAGTAGTTGAAGTAGTATGGATTTCCTTTCACCCAGAATCCAATATATAAAGTATCTGATCCTCCTTCAATTGGAACGTCCACTTTATATGCACCAGATAAACCGGGTGCTTCACTCCACGCTGCATACCAGTTTTCACAATCAGTACTATAACCAGCTTCAATTAAATAGAGTCCTTCTCCAGAATAATGGTCAATATAAGTTTTAAATCTAAGTCTCAAATCTGAATATTCCGATGCATCAATTGCATAGGAATAAAAAATAAATCCTTGTTTACAATAATAGTATGGAATATATGCCTCAGGTGAAGAACCACCTGAGTATGATGTATATGATTCTCTCCAACCATACTCAGGATCGTAATCCTTATGCTGATCATGCCAACCTTCTGGCGGAACAGAGGTCCAATTATTTTCGTATAATAAGGTATCATTAACCAAAAGATTTCCAATTCTTACATCAATTGGAATACAACACTCTGCGTATTGTCCCACATTTCTAATAGTTACTTGTACAGGATATGTTTGACCGGGAAGTTCCTCTCCATCAGAATGTGGAGAATCTATACTCATAACTTCTATATCGTGCATCCATGGAAACCATAGGTCAATAGTTTTCCATTTATCGTTATTTTTTGGATTTTCATCACCTTCAAGAATTACAAATGCATGAACAAAATATTCCTTCCAAGTGTTTTCTGCTGATTCATTTTGCCAAAAACTAGGGGTCCATTCTGGAAATTCAATTTGAGCTTCCTCACCTTTATCAAGAGTGATATCTTCAACAAGTTCTGCATATTCTAATTCGTTTTTACATCCTTCAATGACAACATCATCTAAAAATAAATCTTCAAAGTAGTAATAATAACCAAAAGGTTCCCATTTTATCTGAATTGCTTCTCCTAATGGCTCTCCAAAACTGTAGACGCCAATTTCATACAATTCACTTTCTTGGTTTCCGCCCACGGGATTATCCCAAGGTGTTACATCCTTCCAAGGGCTTGTTGAATTCATTCTGATTTTTACAAATATACTAACGTAGAATCCATAATAACCATAAAATCCTCCCCATTTGAATCTTATATTACATTTGTTATATTCACTAGCGTTTACAGGTTTAGAAGTAATAGAATAATCATAAGATTGACAGTAAGTATTAAAACATGCATAACCATCATTGTCATACCAGCATTGTTCCCAGCAATCTGCTTCCCATCCTTCAGGAGGAAAAATACCTGAGAAGTTTTCATCTAATAAAATTGATCCATTTCCTTCCTGATTTGTTATTATCTCCATTTGTGCATCAAAGGTTTCTGAATTGTTACCAGTATTTTTTACAGTAATTTTCATAGGCATATCTGGTTCTGCTCGACCAGTTTCTGGATAATCTATACTTCTTAAAGAAATATCATGTTCAGATGGTTCGCATGGGTAAATAAACATAGATGCAGTAACTTCCATACCATCTTGAAAATCACCGACAAGAGTACATTTCCCTGTTTCTTTATCACAGGTATATAATTGTCCTGTATTAGTATAAGCAGTTAGATATAATGTGTCTGTTTCTCTATCAAAATCACCATCTTGAGCATAGTTGATATCTATTTCTAAACTACCTAATTCTGTTGCTTCACCTGATTCTGTATCTATAGACCATAATTTATCATTTCCTAGGTCCCAACCATATAGTACACCATCTGCATCAAACGCAATACCAATCATATATAAAACATCGTTACCAAAAGCACCTATCAATTCTTGTTCACCAGTATCAGGATCAATTTCATACAAATAATCATTTGAACAACCATACATCCTATTATATATTGGATTGTATGCAAGACCATTCAATCCTGCTCCACCACCACCAATAATTTTCATATCACCTGAATATGGGTCAATTCCATACAATAGACCATTACCATATTGGCAAGCGTACCATACACCATCACAACCATAAGTTCCACCTGTTAGAAAATCTGAAGACATTGTTTCTGCAAGTACTTCTATTGTTCCAGGTTCACAAGTATCAAAAAAAATCGTTGATTCAGGGCCAGGATATGCATTATACCCATACATAGTGTTACAATCATCACTTAATTCTTTAGATACAAAATTAGTTTTTATAGCAGATTTAATTGGATAATTTTTATTTCTTGGTGCTAAACCGTCTGAAATTATATTCTCTAATTTGTTGTTTTCAATATTGTTAAATTTGTTTGTTTTTTCCTGTGTAAGATTAACTGAAACTGAACTGCTAGAAATAAGTAGTATTGAAAGGACTATTATTATTGTAATTTTTGTTGTTTTTAAAAATTTTTTTTGTTTTAAAATATTACCTTTCTTCATATTATCCTCCCTCAAATAACTTTATTTTTATTAATTATAATACATTAACTTTTATTTAAAGTTATATCTAAATAAATGTTACAAACGTAACATTTATTATTCATATTGTTATTTTTGATATTATTGGAATTATTTTGAATATTTATTAAATACTTCTAAACAACTGTTTAAAAACTGGAAATTTCGCAAATATATGTCTTAAAAGATATCCTTCAAAAATATTATGTTTAATAAATAACTGAATATTTTTTGAATAACTATTGACTTTTGTATCTGGATTTATTACTTCGTCAGAATCAAATAAACCTGCCTTGTCAAATGCTGTTGCTCTAAAGATAGCATTTGGTAAAGGATTATAGTAAAGAGTCCAAACATACTCCGCACCCGAACCGATTACTGTATCTTGTAGTTGATTATTAAGATAGAACTCAACAAGGTGCATACCGCTTATATCATCAGTTGCAACTGCAGTAAATTGGAATTCCCATCCTTCTAATGGACTCCAACCTAGAACTTCATAACTAATTGATACTTCGGGTTCAGTTTTGTCAATATCAATTATGAATGATTTCTTAGGTGTTTCAACATTACCGACCCAATCTACAGCCCAATATTCAATGAGTATGTCATTTCCTTCCTCAGAAATTTCAAAACTACCCATACTTCCATTAATCAAATGTTCAATTCCTCCATTAATCGAATATTTAATCTCTTTTACACCTGAAGAAACACGATTAGATTCAGGATCAGTTGCTGTTAATGTTACTTGAACATTGTCAATATACCATCCATTTTTACCTGTCGGATTAGGTGGATCAAGAACTGGTGGATAATCTGATTCTGGGTTGGTATAATCTACTCCAATTCCCCAATATTTTTTATTATTATTTTGTTTATCATCAGGATTTGCTGGTAATTCAATTCTTAAACTATACCTTCCTTCTTTTGTAAAATTAAACTCATCAAACTCTAAAGTTTCAGCTCCTTCAAGTGGAATCGGAAGATTAATATTAGCTATTTCGTCAGTGTAAACCTTTGTTCCATTAATTGGATCAGTAATAAATTCCCATATCTCAGCATAGCAAGTTATGTTATATTTTGGAAACGTGCCATAATTTTCAACAATTGCATTTATGTCTTGCAATCCTGGTTTTATAAATGCATTTGCCCAAATAGCTCGACTTGTATATATCAATGATAGTCCCCATGAAAGATCTAATTCCTCCCACCATAACTTTTCAGAACTTGTCCATCTTTGATAATCCCAATAGGGTAGATCCGCCATAACCATACATTCTTTTGATTTAGCAGTTAATATATATGCTAAATCATCAATTATACCAACTGGTTGTATACCAATGTACCATTTTCCTTTTGGTATGATAATATACTCATATAGATAAAAGTCTACAATAATTTCTGGGCGATTAAAAAAGTAATTGCCAGTTGTATATTCATTAAAATCATCCGTCTCCCATGAGTATTCTGGTTCAGGATATTCTTCCAATGAAGGATTGCATAAATTTTCATCTTTGAAAAAATAGACATTTATCTTTTTTAAATTACTCGTGTATCCATTATTCCATATAAAATGAACTTGTCCAGTGATAAAATAAGAATCTTCTGTAACATAAAAATCATCAATAAGTATATTTGAATATCCATTATACTTTGAACCAGGTAGAGCATATCTACCATCAGGATTACCATTATTCCAATAAACGAGGGAATAATGCGGTCGACCACCAGTTGGTGATGTAATCTTACTAATACCAACATCATGAAAAAAATCAAGAGAGAATATCTCAATATCTATATCGTTAGCAGGATTTTCATCACCATCTATTTCAATGAAACTTGTTATAATGTAATCTTTTTTTCCAGTTGTCTCATAATGTAAAAATTCAGGTGTCCATTCCTTAAATTCAATGATTAGTTCTTCTCCAGGAGAAATATAATCATTTATATGATCAGAATCTGTATATTCTTCATCAACGCTCATTAATAATAATTCTACATCATCAATATACCAATTGTTAAAGTAATAAGGATCTCCTTTTAACCAAAATCCGATGTATAATGTCTCAAATCCCCCCATAATTGGTACTTCTATATCATATTTTCTACTAAACCATGGTTCATCATGCCAAACAACATACCATGTTTCACCATCTAAACTATAACCAGCTTCTAATGAATAGAGTCCTTGTCCAGAATAATGATCAATGTATGATTTGAATTTTAGGTTAAAAAAGTCATAATTTGAAGTATCAATTGAATGAGAATAGAAATAATTATTTTCTAAGGCTTTATCATAAGATAGACAAACTTCAGGAGATGAACCTCCTGAGTTTGAGCTATAAGATTTTTCCCAGCCATATTCAGGGCCTATATCTTTATGATCATCATGCCAACCTTGAGGAGGAACTTCACTCCAATTTTTTTCAGATAGCAAAGTATCTAAAATTATTGGTTTACCTATACTAATATTAACTGATATACAGCAGTTTTCATATTGTCCAAAATTTTTTATTGTAGTATTAACTGGATAGGTTTTTCCCGGTCCGTTTTTACTAGGTGAATTAATTCTTTTTATTCCGATATCATTAAACCATGGAAAATATAGCTTAAACCATTTTTCTTTATAATTATTATGAGGAGTTGGATCTAACCAGACAGTAGCAGAGGCATTTATTTTATAATTAATATAATCATTTTTGACACTTTGCCAGTCGGTAGGAGTCCATTTTGGAAACTCAACTTGTAATGTTTCACCTTTATTTATTTTTTCAATATTTATTGTTTCATTATAATCTTCAATAGATCCATCTTTATAAATTACTACACTTGCAGGTATATCAATTAGAGTATTATTGCCATGATTTTTAATTAAAACAACCACTTCCATATTTTCATTTGCATATCCATCTTTAGGTTTGACTATTGCCTTGATACCAACATCATTTGGAAGAACGAACCAACCAAGGGAAGCCGTTGATGCTGTAATTTGAGAGTTGCCCTCTATTTGTCCGATTAAGGTGCATTCTCCAGTATCTTCATCACATTCATAAAAATAGCTTCCTTCATAAGGACTTATTGTGTAGGCTGTAAGGTAAAGAGTGTCAGTATCATAAGAAAAACCACCATCTTGTGCATAATTTAAATCGATTCCTAAGGTACCAACCTCAGTTGCTTCACCAGTTTCTGTATCGATTGTCCAAAGTCTATCACCTAGGTCCCAACCATATAAAACACCATCTGCATCAAATGAAATTCCAATCATTTCATTAACATTTGAACCAAAATCTCCAATATATTCTTGATCTCCTGTAAGTGGATGAATCTCATATAGACTTGTACCTGAAGCACCGTATAATCTTCTGCACACCCCATTATGTGATAAACCATTCAGACCAATGCCCCCTCCACCGATGTAACGCATTACCCATGAATAAGGATCGATTTCCCATAAGGCACCAGTTGAGTTTTCACAAGCGACAAACATTCCTGAAATACCAGTACCAGCTGATAAGAAATTATCTGAATCTGTATCATTTTGATAGAATATATTACCTGGATCATCAATATCAAAATAACAAGTACCTTCATTATATATTGAGGAATTAGCAATATAACAATACATTGTTTCAAAACTTGTATACAACATTGGTGTGTTATTATTTTTAAAATTACCAGTAAGAAACATAGGTAATTTAGTCTTAGTTTGAATATTATTAGATTTTTTTGGAGCTAAACCATTTGAATTTTTTGAAGTTTGATCATAATTTTTATTTAAAATATCGAAATCTTCTGTCATAGAAAAATAATTTAGTCCCATTGATAGAGAGCTAGATGAAATTAATGAAAAAATAATTAATAGATAAATAAATAAGTTAACATTTTTGCATACTTTTTTTGTCATTTTATCCTCCCTCAAGATATATTATTAATATTAAAAATAATATTAATCTATAATTTAAATCCTTTTATTGTTTTTCATAACAATTTTAACAATTTTTATAAATATTTAAGAATTGAGGTTTTGTTATAATAAAACTATTGTTTTACATAATCATTAATTTGTGGTGGATCTGTTCCGGTATTAGTCAAAATAAGTATTTTATTATTATCTAAAAATTCATAATCAAATATTAATTCATCATTGAGATCAATTAAATTTACAACAAGTTTTCCATTTTTTAGTTCCCATGTTGCTTGATCACCCAAATAATCACAATTACTATTTTTTGAAAATATTATTGGTCTACTTGTTGGTATAGTTCCATGTTTCCACGTACCTATGAATTTATTTTCTTCGTCATTATTATTGCCAAAACAACCAGAAAATATTGTTAAGATAAATAAAATTGCTAATACAAGAATCACAATTTGTCTTTTCATAAGTTATCGCTTCCGAGAGAAAATATAAAAGTTCCATTTATAAGTTTTTTCTGTAAATTTATAATTTTATTTTTTAAAAAAATTCTTTCTTTTTTTTAATTTTTTTTCTTTTAATTTCAAAGTAACATTTTGAAAAATAAATAAATTATTGATAATAAGATAGGTTGGTGTATAAAATAAATAATGAG
>Ga0209536_100008181_pt1 | contig 15713 bp, 11 predicted proteins | sample DeeMarSeWOR28_12_FD_187461 | JGI IMG/M metagenome (GOLD analysis project Ga0209536, IMG submission 187461) | Marine sediment microbial communities from White Oak River estuary, North Carolina - WOR-2-8_12 (SPAdes) (version 2) | ecosystem: Environmental > Aquatic > Marine > Intertidal zone >...
GGGCTGCTAAAGGCTTTACCATGACGATGGGCGAGTTCTAACAGCCAGTCAATGCGCTCAGCAATGGGTTTGCTATGAATATTGCTCATAATCCCTTATTCTATTGTCACATAACAAAATATCTTCAGCCTCATTTTACCCGCAACACTTTTTTGTCTATCTTGCCAACGGCGGTAAGAGGCATTTCTTCAATAATTTCAATTATTTTTGGAGCTTCATAGGGGGCGACTTTGTCCCTGGCCCAGGCTTTGATGTCTTCCTTCAGGGCGTCCTCGTTGCCGTCAAAATTAAATGCCGGGTCGAGCTGGATGTAGGCTTTGACCAGTTCGGAACCCGGCCGCTCGGGATTTTCCTCGCCGATCAGGGCCAGCAGACCGATGGCCGGATGCTTGGAGAGCACATCCTCCACCTTGCTGGAAAACACCTTGAAGCCGCCCACAATGATCATGTCCTTGGTACGGTCGACGATTTTCAGGTAACCGTCTTCATCCATGATGGCGACATCCCCGGTGTGCATGTAGCCGTCGGTATCGATGGCATGGGTGGTTTCCTCCGGCTTGTTGAAGTATCCCTGCATGACCAGCGGTCCCTTGACGCAGATCTCGCCGGGCTCACCCACGGGCACCTCCTCGCCGCTGCCGGGGTCGACCAGCTTGCAGTCGACATTCAATATCGGCATCCCCACCGTACCCAGCTTTTTCTTGCCCCTGGACGGGTTCATGGTGGACACCGGCGAGGTTTCGGTCATGCCGTAGAGCTCCAGAAGTTTGCCCTCCCCGATAATGCCTTCCAGTTCCGCCTGGGACTCCTTGGGAAAGGGGGCGGCAGCCGAAATGCAGGTCCCCAGGGTGGTGTGATCCAGCTGCTTGAATTTCGGATCGGCCATGAGCATCTGATAGAGGGAAGGCACATTGGCCATATTGGTGGGTTTGTATTTGGCCATCTCTTTGCAGATGTGCTCGGTATCCCGGGGATTGGGGATGAGCACCTGGGTCCAGCCGAAGAATATGGCACCTTCACAAACCGTCAGGCCGGCGATGTGAAACATGGGAAACCCGGACAGCAACACCCCCTTGCCCCACTCCCAACCCAGCCATCTGTTGATACTCAACATATTATGGGCGGCATTGCGGTGGCTGAGCATGGCCCCTTTGGGCGGGCCGGTGGTACCGCCGGTGTACTGAATCCAGCCCAGGTCATCGGGGGTCACATCCACGTCGACATCGGTGCTGGCGGCGGTTTTCAATACGTCTTTATGGTAATTCAGAACCGTCTTGCCCGCCAGGGGCGACAGGTTGCCGGTGGGCACTTTTTTCAGCAGCTTGCCCAGCACCTGCTTGATCTTGGGCAGAAAACCGGCCACGCTGGTGGCCACCACCAGTTTCAGCTGGGGCATGTCGTCGGCAATTTTGACGATGTGCCCGGCGAAAATGGCATCCAGGGTGACCAGGGCCACTTTCTTGCCGGTGCTGCCCAGGTCATTGAGTTGGTATTTGATCTGCTCGGCCGACAGCAGCGGCGACACCCCCGAGATGGCACAGCCGGCCCGCAGCGCCCCGATCAGGCTGATGACGTATTCGGGGATGTTGGGCAGGTTGATGCCGACCACATCACCCTTTTCGAAACCGTTTGCGATCAACATGTTGGCAAACTGGTTGGCGCAGCTGTCGACCTGACGAAAAGGGATGTCCACACCCAGGTAAGCGAGGGCCGTTTTATCCGGGACTTTTTCAAAGGCCTCCTTGATCATCTCGACAAAAGTGGTTTCATACTCTTGAGGATCCAGATCCTCAAGCCCCTCATCCCAGTTCTGTTTCCAGAATCTTTCCGAATAACTAGGCATATTACCCCCTTTTGCTTCAGGTGATTAAGAAAACGCCTACGATCCTGTCTTCACATACCGTGTCGCAATTGATAAAATTACAGTTGTAGCTGCTTTGTCATTCCGGACTTGGTCCGGAATCCAGTTCGGTTTCAAACACGTTTATATCTGGATGCCGGATCAAGTCCGGCATGACGACCAGACACCGGGCATTTGCAGATATTCTAGAATGGTCTCCTTCGCGGCGCAGAACGCTAGCCGCCGGCAATCATGAGCATAAAGGTGATGTCTTCTCCTTTTTCCAATGGCATAGCTAAATCCTTATAAACTTTGGCAGCCCCCTGGGCGCGAACCTGTTTTTTAAAGCTGTCGGTATTGTCGTCCCACAGTTGCTCGGGCATATTGCTGCGGTACCGGCCGCCGATGGCCTGCATGAGATCGGCAAAGGTTGCGCCGGCAGGCAGATCGAAAACCGCCGATGGGGTACCGACCCAGTCGGTTAGAATGCCGTGAAAATGTGCGGTGATCATCATTGCGGGTAAAAGTCCTCGGCCACCTGGTTTAAGCCCAGCTCGACCAGCTTGTCCCGGGTGGGCCTGCCGGTGGCCCAATCCCAGCCGCGATACTGGTAGTATTCCCTGAGCATAACCTCCATATCCGGCGCAACACCGGCGGTGGTGCCTTCATCCAGGGCATCCAGGCAAATCTTCGGCAGGATATCATGATCCCGGGTCAGCCCGAAGCGGTTGCTGACCGCCCGCTTGATGTTAATCGAGCGGTCGCCGGCCGCCAGCAGTTCCTCCGGACCAAAATTCCAGCCGGTCAGGGCATTGAGCATGTCGCAAAGCTGGGGCACCTGCAGCGGCGCGAACTTGCACAGCGTGAGGGCATCGAAAAGATCTTTAAAACTCTGGAACTTGGCCGCCGGCTCGCCCTTGCCCGCCGAAACCAGCCGATCGCTGGGCAGGATCATGTATTCCAGCACCATGTTGCCCAGGTCGACATCGTAGTAAGGCCCCTTCAAGTGACAGGCGCCGCGGGGTCCGGTGGCATACGAAACCGCCAGGCCGTGAAAGGCGCGGCCCTCGTGCATGGGCATTTCCAGGCCCTTGACCTGGGCGGCCTCGCCCTCGTCCCGGCCCAATTCCCGGGCCATGGCCAGTACGCCTTTGGACAGCAGAACCCCGATGCCTTCCTGGTCCACGATTTTTTGCACCAGATCCACCACGGCCCGGCCGTCGCCCCAGTTGAGCTCAATTCCAACCTGGTCTTTGGTGAGCACACCCTGCTCGTAGAGATAAAAGGCATAGGCCACCGAGACACCGGCTGAGATGGTATCGATACCGTGGCAGTTGCAGATATGGTTGGCCTCGATGATCGTATCAAAATCCGTGTTCAAACACAGGGGCCCGAACCCCACCGTTGTTTCATACTCGGGCCCGTCGATGTCGAGATCGGGTTTGAAATTCTTTAATTCACGGCCGCAACCAATGGGGCAGCCCCGGCAGGCATAGTTGGCCACGGTGTAGTTCTGGCGCAGGGCCTGGCCGGTGACCTCGCTGACCGGAAAAACGTTGCTGGTGAAGTATTTGGCCGGTGTATCGCCGAGAACCATCCCCATGTCCATATACATCAGGGTGCCGTATTCGCTAAGGGCGACTGAAACGAGATTGCCCTTGATGTCCTTGACGGCCTGCTTGGCCAGCTCGCTGACCTTGCCGGCGTCGGCCGATTCCGGGCGCGTATTTCCCGCCGCCACCACGGCCTTGAGATTTTTGGAGCCCATAAGAGCGCCAAAGCCGCAGCGGCCGGCCGCCCGTCCCCTGTCATTGATGACACAGGCGTATCGAATCAGCTTTTCACCGGCCGGTCCGATGCAGGCCACGCCGGCCTTGTCGTTGCCCCGCTCCTCTTTAATGAGCTTCTGGGTTTCGTAGCTGTCTTTGCCCCACAGATGCCCGGCATCGCGGATCTCGGCCTGACCGTTGTTGAGGTATAAATAGACCGGGCTTGCGGCCTTGCCGGTGATGATGATCCCATCCCAGCCGGCACCTTTGAGCCGGAAGGGGAAAACACCGCCGCTGGTGGCCTCGCCCCAGAATCCCGTCAAAGGAGAAAGCCCGCCGATGGCATAGCGGCTGACCATCGGCAGGGAGGTGCCCGTAAAAGGCCCGGTGGCCATGACCATGGCATTTTCCGGGGCCAGCGGATCGGTTCCGGCTTTGACGCGGTCGAACACCAGGGCGGCCGCCATGGTGGCGCCCCCGATGTAATCCTTGCAAAAATCCTCCGAGAGGGGAAAATCCGTGGTGGTTTTAGTATTCAAATCAACTTCTAGAAATCTTCCGTGATATCCTTGCATGGCTTCCTCCTCCCTTAGAAATCGATGTCCCGGCCGTCATAGGCATAACGCATGACTTTTTCACACTGCGGGGCCGTAATTGGTCGGGGGCTCAGGTAACAGCTGATGTCGCCGTAGGCGTATTCCACCAATTTGGGCAGCTTGGCCTCAAAGTCTTCCTTACCGATGCCGAAGTCTTTCAATGCCAGCGGGACATCTAAGGACGTCAAAAACGCTCTTAATTTGACCAGCAGGTTTTCCAGGCCTTCCCGGGCGTTGGGGGCGGGTATATCCAGGCTTTTGCAGATCGACAGGTGCTTGTTCGTTACCCTGGCGCAGAATTGAAACGAGTGGGGAATGAAAAAACCGACACACAGGCCATGGTGCATTTCATACACCGCCCCTAAGGAATGGCCGAAGCTATGGGTTAAGTGGCATCCGCTCATGCCAAAGGCGATGCCCGCGATATTGGCGGCCATGATCATTTTGAAGCGGGCCTCGCGGTCGTTGCCGTTGGCGTAGGCCCGGGGAAGCCACTCAAAGACTATTTCGATCGCCCTCAGCGCCAGCGGTTCGGTGTAATCGTTGCCCGACGGCGCGATGGCGGCATCCATGGCGTGGGCCAGAATGTCGAGGCCCGTTCCGGCCGTCAGCGCGGGGGGCATGGAAATGGTGAATTCCGGCGAGAGGATCGCCACGTCCGGCACCAGCTCATCGTGAGCAACCGGTATTTTGCGCTGGATGGCAGTGTCATGGAAAACGGCCGCCCCCGTGCTTTCCGAGCCGGTGCCGGCCGTGGTAGGGACGGCGGCCAGGATGGCTTTCTGCCGCAGGTTGAGTTTGTCCAGGGGCGAGATCATGCCCAGATCGGTTAAATCCGGTCGTTCGTAAAGGATCCAGGCGCCCTTGGCTAAATCCATCACCGAGCCACCGCCGACCGCCATGATCAGATCCGGCTCGAATTGCTTGATTTCTTCGGCGCATGCCCGAACATTTTCAATGGGGGCTTCGGGCAGCACCCGGGCCCATACCCGGGTGGCGAACCCCCCGGATTCCAAAAAGCTGCCCGCCTTTTTGGCATTGGGTTCGTTGAACTCGTCGCTGACGATAAAGGCACGTTTTTGCCGGCATTGGGAACCCAGCGCATCCATGGTCGTCGGCCCGATAACCGGGCCCTCCGGGAGCACATTGAACCCGGCATAGATCTTGGGTGTGTTGAAGATGGTCGTGAGACCGCGGATTGAAGATGACAATGCCAGCGGTGCCAGTGCCTTCAGGGTGGGGTCCTCAAACCAGTAACCCATGGCGGTACCTCCTTTGGTTGTTTATAAGGGCCCGGTGGACACTCTGGACTAGTTCGGGCCATCCATCTTGATGTTGAAACACGGCCTGCTAAGGAAGTCGGTAGAAAATATATTGACATCCTCTGCGCAGCCAAACCGGGACAGCGCCAGAAGACATATTCAGCCAAATTGTGAGTTAGTGGTTACGGGAACAGAAAAAAGAAGAAATAAAGCGGTTTGATCAACCAGAACATCAATAGCCGAAGGACCATACTTGGTCAAGATAAATTCATTGCTCGGATCCACATTAGCATGAAAAAAGCGCTACCGCTTATGCATCGGTTGGAAATCCGATAACACCATCCAGGCTTAATTTTCTAAAACAAGCTACTTCCATGAAAGTCATTAATCTGATATACAATCGTTGGGAAACATATTTCACATTGAGAATAAAATTTCACAAAAACAAACAACATTCTTTTACAGCAGACTTATATAACCGATTGTAATTTATTATAATATCATCCTGTCAGTTGATGGTTTTGATAGCATGATTCTTGCAGGAAAGAACGTAAGGCAAATAGTTTAGCCGGTAGATGACATCGCAATCTTCCGCGAGAGGGGATGGGGTTGCATTGGTATCAACCAAATGGCCGCGGCATCCGTTGATTTTTGGCCCGGCTGGTGTTTTGCGGTGAAAGGGGGAACAGATGAAATCGAAATTATGGCCAATTGTCGTCCTTTTTCTGACCGCCTCATTTGCGGTCGGTTTGCTGCTGGGCGGTTGCAGCGGTGGCGGCAGTGACAGTGGCGCTGCGTCTGATGCCGGCAGTGGAACAGCGGCCCTTTTTCTGGCTGACGGACCGGCAGACGAATATGAAAAAATTTGGATAACCATATGCAAAGTTTCGCTGATTCCAGCGGAAAATAACCCCAACCAATCCGAGGTCGTCCTGTATGAATCCGACAGGTGCTTTGAGGTCAACCTGCTGGAACTGCGGGACGAGGATCTCTTGCTGTCGGTTAAAAAGCGGGTACCGGCCGGATATTACTCGAAGATCAGGCTTGTGATCGACGATATCTGGTCCGAAGGAGGTCCCTGCGACGAACCCGACAGGTACTTCAAGCTGCCAAGCGGAAAAATCGACCTCAGCCCCCGCGGCGGAATCTTTGTTAAATCCGGCGCTACCGTGGCATTGCGTCTCGACATAGATGCCAATAAGTCCATCAACCTTCACGAAGCCGGTAATTCGGGTAAATGTATATTCAGACCGGTGGTTTTTGTGGATGTCGACACCATAAGTGCCCCCCGGCGCTGTCCCCGAATCCTCATCGGCGACATTGCACGCCTTATAAAAAACCCCCGGACAGATGAAATTGACGGATTTTATCTCGACTTGATTGGCGAAAGGGGACTCATTACGGTCTGGCTGTCGGATAACCCCCGAAACCCGACGATCATTTTTGGTGAAGACGGATATCGCGTCCGGAGAAGCGCCCTTGAACCCGAACAGCGCGTCAGGGTCAGGGGTAAATTGATGCCGGGAGGCGATCTGACAGCCTCGGTTGTCATTATTGGCGATGTCCTTAACGTCAAGGGCACGGCCGCAAACCGGGTTGTCGATTCCATATTTCCCTTAAACCTGGATCCAGGCCAGGTGCTCACCGGCACACAGGTACCCGTAGAGATAACCACTGCAACGCTGATTTCGGTTGGTTGCGATGAGGAGGTTGGTGAAGAAGCCATTCGACGGGGTCGGCGCGCCAGAGTCATTGGCAAATACGATGTGGATTTAGATATTTTGCGTGCAATTTCCATATTCCTTGAATCAGAGCGCATTGTTGGCGATCTTACGGAGATTGAACGTGCAATCAACGGTGTCAATCTCACGATTGTGGACGACGAGGCCAATGAACAGGTTGTTTATCTGCCACAGGAAATACCGGTCTATCTGCAGGGCGATGGTGAGGTTGAACTCAGGCTGCTAAATCAGTTGATAACAAATTGTGGTAGCAAGCGCGGGACCGTGGATTTGGATCCGGAAATACCGGAACCAACGGCCAAAAGAGTTCGCCTCCAGCAGGAACGCGAATATGGAGAGGTGCTAGACATCCTTGATGACCGGGTTTTGCTTCTGGATAATTTTAAATTGGTCAAAATTCAGGACGCTGCGACTATTTTGTTGAATACAAAATACTTCGATGTTCCGGTTGACTTTGATTCAATTAGAGTAGGTGATCGGCTAACCCTTTTTGGTCTCTCGGATTGTGTGGGCCCCCGTGAGGTTCAGTTCTACAGCTTTATTGCATTGATTAACGACTCATCAACGGATTGAGACGATTATTTGCCAAGTTTGATAACAGATAATGATGTAAATATCTGTCTGGCGTCTGGTCGTTACAATGAAACCGTAACAGTGAATGGCAATAATTTTTCACTTTTTGGTGAGGCTGGAAACAATTGTGCCGTCGACACTAATTGGACGATACTTTCCGGTGATGTGACAATCAATGGAAATAATGCAACTTTTCGGAACATCAAATTTAAAGGCGACATCTACAAAAACGGCCGCAACATAACATTCAATAATTGCTGTTTTTCAAAATGATCGTCTATAAAATTCAAGAAAGGTAAGTCAGCAAAATGTTGGCAGGGCCGCTATGGCCCTGCCATTTTGTTGGCCGCTGCCCATTACCGCCGCTGGGTTTGATGCACCTTCCACATATCTTCATCGGTGAAGCACTTCTCAGCCACATCCTGGTAATTGGCGGCATCCAGCTCAACGTTGCGCACCTCGCCTGCACCTTTCAAAACTTCCTGGTAGTACTCGTGCTGGATCAGCAGGTTCATGATCTCGTTGGTGCCGGTCCAGATCTGGCACAGGCGGATGTCGCGCACCGTTTTCTCAATTGGGTAGACGTCGGTGTAGCCGATGCCGCCCATGATCTGCATGGCCTGGTTGGCAATTTCCCAGCCGGCGTCGGTGGCAAAGCGTTTGGCCTCGCTGACGATCCGGCGTACATTGGGGGCATCCGTATCCACTGCCCGGGCCGCCATGTACACCAGGGCCCGGGCGGCATCCAGCCGGGTGATGGCGTCGGCCACCATGAACTGGACCGCCTGAAATCGCCGGATGGCCTGGCCAAAGGCATGCCGCTTTTCGCTGTACCTGACCGCCACTTCTAAAGCCGCGCGCACGCCCAGGCTGGCGGCTGCCGATGTCAGACGCTCCGGAATCATCATCTGGTTGAATACCAGTGCCCCGCCGTGCAGCTCACCGATAAGGTTTTCCCTGGGGACCCTGACATCCCGGAACACCAGCCGGCCGGTGCCGCCGCCGCGGGTGCCCAACAGGCCGTATTGATATTCGGATTCCACCCCCGGGCCCCGTTCGACGATGAGGGCACTGATGCGTTGGTGCTTGTGGGCGTTGTCATCAAAGTTGGTGCGGCAATATACCAAAAACAGGTCTGCTTCGGTGGCCCCGACCACAAAACGCTTCTGGCCGTTGACCACAAAGTGATCCCCTTTGTCTTCCGCCCGGGTGGTGGCCCCGAAAAAGTCCGATCCGCCCCTGGGCTCGGTCAGCGCTTCGGCGCTGATCATCTTGCCCTGCAGGATTGGTTTTAAAAAGCGTTCTTTCTGCTCGTCGGTGCCGAAAATATGCAATGCCTCGCCGACAATCGAGGGCATCACAAAGGCGCAGCCCAGGGTGTTGCCCAAAACCCCGATTTCTTCCTCCGCAATGACTTCAGATGTCCACGTCAGACCGCGTCCGCCCCACCTGGGATCGAAGCGCAGACCCAACAGGTTGTGGGCCGCAAGGTTTTCGACATATTCCCGGGGGTATTGGATTTCGTCGCGATCCAGGGCCCGGATAAAGTCGTGGGAAACCTCATCACGGACAAACTTGCGGACCTCTTGCTGAAGTGCCCTTTCCGCTTCGGTCATTAAAGGTTGGTAAAACATGATGGCTCTCCCTTTAGGTTGTGAAATTATGCTGGATAATCCTGACGGCAGGATTTCGGCCGATTCCAGTAACGATTAACCAATAACACATAACGCCAATTGAGCGACTCGCGCTCAATTGGTATCAATCCTCCAGCTGGGTCAGTTCGCTTCCCAGTCGCGACACGTAGATGTGGGAGAATTCAGAATCTTCGGCCGCGCCGTGCCAGTGCTTCTCACCGGCGGGGATCAACACCACATCGCCGACCGTAATGGCGACCTTTTCGGTTTCGGTGGCGATGTAGCCGTTGCCCGCTGTGATGATGAGGACCTGTTCGCTGTCATGGGCGTGGAACTTGTTGCGAACCCCCTTGCCAAAATTGACAACATTCACATTAAATTCCTTGCTGTCCGGCAGCAGGGTCTGCCGGCTGACATCCGGTCCCGTGAACAAGGGGCTTTCAAAACTCTGTTTGGCCACGGCATTCATTTTGATGACTTGCATGGTGGTCTCCTTTGTTACATTCTGATTGGTTTATCCTTTCAGGAAAGAAAAAGCGAGAACTAGGTGATCAATCCCCCATGGGCTCCCCCCTTTGAAAAAGGGAGGTTAGGGGGGATTTCTCATTTAAGCCTCTCGACCATCGTTCGATAAATCACCTCCACTACTTCATCGGCTCGCTTCAATGCCTCGATGCTGTTGAACCTCAGTACCATAAGTCCCGCACCTGTTAAAAACCCGTCACGAGTTTCATCTTTTTCCGCCTGACGGTTTTCTTTGTGCTGTGATCCGTCCACCTCGATTACCAATTTAGCTTTTGGCGCAAAAAAATCAACGATATAGTTTCCGATAGGTTTTTGACGGTAAAATTGGACGCCCAGAAGTTGCTTATCTCGCAATTGGGACCATAACTTACGCTCGCTGTCTGTCATATTTTTGCGCAGAAGACGGGCTTTGCTTTTTAGATGGGGATTGTATTTAAGCATTTCTCAATTTATGAATTTTCCTTGTGAGGGTGGGAACCTGGGGTAGATTCGGCCGATTTTAGGAGAGAGTCGGAGTTAAATCCCCCCTCGATCCCCCCTTTTTCAAAGGGGGGAATCTGAGAGTCAGAGTTTGATTCGAAAAAGGGATCCCCTGTGTGGAAGATTCCCATTATAAAAAGAATAGAGGATATGCCCGCAAGTCGTTCCATCTAAAAAGGTGTTTAGACCGAGAACCCGGGTTATATCCGTGCGGAGACATGGGTAACACTTTTTCTTATCATTTTACAATCAATTTGAACAATATTCCAAATCTGGCAAAAAGTTCCATGCATTCAAATTCCCCCTTTGAAAAATGAATCCCGCTTGCAAATTCCCCCTTTGAAAAATGAATCCCGCTTGCAAATTCCCCCCTTTGAAAAAGATTCGCCGTTCCAAGTTCCCCCCCTTTGAAAAAGGGGGGTTAGGGGGGATTTATCCTGCCGGCTATCGCTTCGATTCTCGGATATATCAATACAGACTGATATGAAATAAAAAAATGCCAGTTTTTTACTTGATTCTCTGTTTAATTTATTGATATCTAAAGAAATTGTTTTTTGGTACGCTTTGAAAAAAGGTTTGGTACCAGAGAACGCAGGTATATGCGGTTGCGGTCAACAGGGCTTTGCGGATGATGCCATATTCATTTCAAGACGCCCGGCTCAATAAGCTGGATTCACTCATAAAGTTGCAAGAAATTGGAATTGCCCTGGTTATGATGAGTAAAATTGAAAAAAGACTGATTGTCGCCGCCATCGTGTTCGTCGCCATTTATCTGGGCGCGGCGGTCATTACCATTCACACCCGTATTACCAAGGAAGATAGGATCGAGCGGCTTGAATCCCCGGATCTGTCTCCGGCCGAAGGTCAACTGCTGATTGCGGAGCTGTTCCTCCCGTTTATGATATTGCTGACCCTGGCCATCTGCTTCATCATCGCACGCAAACAGCGAATCAAAAAACTGATTGAAATGGAACAGGAGGATGCGGCTGAAGCTGAGGTCGATAGGAGGTCCGGGGAGGTTCAGCCCCCACAGGATTAAATTGGTCTGTTATTTGGTGTTTCGTATTTAGTGATTGAGCTGAAGATATGGCAGACCCGGGGGCGTCCAAACACTAAAACCGAAACCCTATACACCCTATCAATTCAATCCGTTCGAATTCATGGTCTACCCCTCTATGAATTGGGCTTCCACCCAGCCGTTCTCGTAAAAATTCCCGGGCAGATATTCGAGGCTCTCGCCCTTTAGCGGTTTCATGAACACCTGGCCCCACTGCAAAAAGAAGGTCGGCTGGGACGTGTCGGCGGGTATGGCGACCAGGTCCGGATGCCGGGTCAACGCTGCCGTGGTGATCCGTCCTTTTTTCCAGACGAATTGGGTCTTTTTAGAGCGGCGCTTGTATTCCTTGTTAACGCCGTTGACTTCCACGCCGGAGAGAATTGTAAAATAATAACCGTTAAAGGGCTGGGCCTTATAATCAAAGCGATTTTGACCGGCCGGATCCGAGTGGGCAATCTCTTTAGACAACAGCTGCATGGGTTGTTTGGTTTTGCGGTCATACAGGTAATATAATCCGGCCAAATCATCGCCATAGTAGGTGCGGTCTTGACGGCGGGCCCGGTCGATGGATTTCAGGGTGGCGACGACACTGCGATGGTGTTCAATGGTTTGCTGGTATGCCAGATAGGCCGCTTCCGCCAGGGGTCTTTGTCTGATATCGAATTTTATTTTCTTTACCCGGGTCCTGGTCGCCAGGTCCATTTCAAACCTTAACGGCTGCCCCCAGAAATATAGTTTGCGACGGCCGCCCTGGTTGCTGGAGTAGCTGCCCTGCTTGAGCCGCTTGCCGAAACTGTCGTAAGCCGCCACCTGGATGACGTGGGCGTTGCCCGCACCATAGCTGATTTCATTTTTATTGAAATCCACTGTGACCGGGTCGCCCGCGACAAGCCGGCGTGCTTGGATCTTGCCGCCGTCTTTCTTTGTGAAGCTCAACCGCTCGATGTCTGTCCGGATATTCAGGGCAACGATGCCAAATGCAGCACTGGCGTCTGCCAGCCGGCCTTTCTCCATTCTGTAGCTGATATCCCGGGTACCTTGACTGGGATTGCCGGGGAATAACTGCGGCTTGTCCTGGCCGAATAAGTGAACCTCCCAATCAGCATAACCACTGAACGGACCTTTGGGCAGCTGAACTTCCAATTTGTCGGCCCACTCACCCGCGCCGGCCTCACGCCAGGCAACTGCCAGGGTGTCCACGTCCTGTTCTGAAAAATTGCGGTAGGTCGCTAACTGTTGGTGGTTGTAACGAATGCGGTTGGAAATTACCGGTTTGGGCGGTAATTTGAGTTCCCGGCCGCCGTTTAGGTCCACCTCAACTTCAAACGGTATTTCAAGCAAACTGACGGCGGCAACCACTTTAAGTTTGTCAATCACTCCCTGAAACCGTGTGGTCACCGAAGAAGCCGAGCTTACAGATTCCCTGGATGCCAGGGCCTGGCCGGTTTTATCATATGCAATCAGGTGCAGGCCCTGGCCCCCGGCGGCGGTGACTGCGGCGACGTCTTTTTCAAGACGTTCCAACGTGACCTGGATGCCGCCGGCTTTTTTCCGTTGCCCCTTTTCTTCTCCGCGCCTGAATTCAAAAATCTGCAGCGTATCGGGCAAAGACAATCTAAATTGAATGATGGCCGTACCCAAAGACGCCGCCGGGGGTTCGTTTCGAACCCGTAACATAAGCTGGCCGGGAAACGCACTGCCGGGTTTGATCGTAGGCTTGAATTGGTTTTCCTCGCCGCCGAGTATATCCCTGCCATCGGTTGAACGAATCGCGCCTACCTCATAGGTTAGTTGCGCCAGGGCGGCATTGGGTATGTCAAGCGGATCCAATTCAAGGGTCATCCGGGAATGGGTGCCAAAATTGCGGTAATTTCCAGGAAAAAGACACTGTTTGACAATCTGGGGAATTTTGGGTTTGAGGACCTGGCCGTCAACTGTGGTAAACAGCTGGGGATCGTCCGCATATTCAGCGACCACCGGTCCCGGTGTGGGAGCCAGCGCCGTGCTTTGTGCGAACAGATGCCCGAGGGTTGCTTTTGACAAGGCTGACCAGAAGACCGTGTCATCTTTTTTCAGCCAGCCGAATGCCAGTTCCAGACGGTTGTCCGCAAATTGGAGGTCGTGCTGGTAGCGCGGGTCCTGAAAAAATTCCAGCAGCGCTTGAATGATACCCTCGACCTCACCGTCCCCAAGATCACCCGCGTTTAATTTCTGGTAGACCGCATTGCCGTCGACGCCCGGACGAAACTGCTGGGCATAGCTCAGGGCTCGCCCGTCTGTGTCCGTAAATCGAAATCCCAAAGCCAGGCTTTCAACCGGCTTCAGCGCGTCGGTCAATTGCGCCAGGATATTGCTGCCCATGGCCGCAATCATGGCCACCTGGGGATTGTCGACCACTGCGGGATTGTTTTGAATTTCTTGATACCAGCCGGCCGGCAGGTCCTCGGGAATGCGAACAGCTATCCTTGCCAGGTCCCGGGGATCGGCAATGGACGCCGCAAATTCAGCAACAGCCGTCTTTTGCAGCAGACGTTGATTCGACGCCAGGGCACCGGCAACCGCGGCCGGTGCGAACACCGCCCCTTTGTCAACCACGATCATCTGATAGGGCTCATCGGGAAAACCGTATGCTTCCCGCTGCTCCAAGGCTTCCGGCTTGAGCCGGTATATGCCCGCCGATTCGCGGTCAAAATAATCTGCCAAGGCTTCCGGGCGGGTGACTATTTTTTCCAGTTGTCCGGCCTGGTGGCCCCGGGCCATGACGACCGGCAGGATCTGGTTTTGGCGGTCGGCATACAGGTAGACCTCCAGGCGTTTCAGCCGCAAGGATTTTACCAGTGACATCGTGGTGCGAAACTTGAGGTTCTTTTTACCCCCGGCAACGCGCTGATCGATATTTTTTAAAATTAAAGGCAGATTCAGATTCAGTGCCAGAAAAGGCTCCTGCCGTAAGAACGCCGCAGCTGCAGCCGACTGTTGTGGGTCACCGGGAGTGAATGGTTCCAGCCCTCGATCTTTAAACAAATTAAGGCCGGCATACAGCCCGGCAAACGCCAGCAACAGAAAGCCGGCGGCCAGCGCGTACAGTCGCGTTTTTCTCAGCGGACGGTTTGTGACCGGCGGCGGACGCAGCGGGGCAGTCATTGACGCGTTTGCAGCGGCCTTGTGGACGGGAAGTTTTATCCGGTGGCCGCAGACCCTGCATTTGAGTGACGTGGCCGTGGGTGGAATCTTGTGGGACCGAATCTTATAACGCTTCCGGCAATTTGTACAGGTGAGGGTGATAACCTCCGGTGTCCGCGGCGGCTGTGGCACAGCCTTCAGCGGTTTGCCGGCCGTGTCGGTCTCGGAAGCTTCTTTTTTCAGGGAATGAACCAGCGCGGTCCCGGCTGTTTCTCCGAGTTTCAATGCCATCGGGCGCCCGCAGGATTTACATTTAATGGAGGCGGTCCCCGACGGTATCTTGTCCCGGCGCAGGATGTGGTCTTGTCCGCAGTACAGACAGGATTGTTTGATAACAGGTGTTGCCGCCGATGGTCCCGGTGCTGCCGTTTCCGTGATGGCCGGCCTGTCAGCCGGCGCCTTGCCCCTGAGCGGCATTGGATGACCGCAGGCCTTGCATTTGGCGGTTGTGACGCCGACAGGGATTTTGGCTGAATTGAAACGATATTTTTTCTGGCAGTTCGAACAGGTGATTTTCATCTGGTGGGTTCAGGGTTCTGGGTTCACAGTTCAGGGTTTCAGGACTTGAGATAATTATCGCATATTATCCCAACCCTATCAAATTTTTCTCAAATTGGCTTTCTAAGCGCCATCTTTTGCCCGATAGCCGCGTTGTCCCCCAAATTGAAATGCTCACGTACTTCGTGTACGCTCCGCTTTCAATTTGCGTGACGCCTTGCCATCGAACAAAGCCTGGCGCTTAGAAAGCCAATTAAAATTAATAACCACGCAGATCCGAACAACGGAAGGAAAACATGGGACAGATGACAGCCAGGGCGATGAGGAATGTAGACGTTGTTGGTCAGCGCCTGGACCCGGTCAGCTGTTATTCAACTAAACACCACATACTAAAAACAAAACACAGGATAAATTTGATTTGTCAAATTTATCCTTCCTCATTGAACTGCTGGAGGTATTGCTCCCATTCCATGGGCAGCAGCTGCTTTTTGGCGTTGTTGCATTCCTTGCAGCAGGGCGCCACGTTGCCCTTGGTGCTCTGGCCGCCGCGGGAT
>Ga0209536_100008182_pt1 | contig 15712 bp, 15 predicted proteins | sample DeeMarSeWOR28_12_FD_187461 | JGI IMG/M metagenome (GOLD analysis project Ga0209536, IMG submission 187461) | Marine sediment microbial communities from White Oak River estuary, North Carolina - WOR-2-8_12 (SPAdes) (version 2) | ecosystem: Environmental > Aquatic > Marine > Intertidal zone >...
GTGCCTTGGTTTAAGGTTGGCGACATGAACAACCCTGAAAACCTGCGGATAATGCGAGTCGCGGATGGTTACCTCTCGCGCGCGTCAGTGGAGCAGCTTGGTCTGCGACTTTTTCCGGCTGGAACAATCATCTTCCCAAAACGAGGTGGCGCGATTGCGACAAATAAAAAGCGTATTCTGGAAGCCAAAGCGACGACTGATCTGAATGTTATGGGCCTCACCGCAAACTCTGCGATTCAGCAATATTTCTGGTGGTGGTTTTCGTCGCTGGACCTTGCGACGTTTTCGGACGGCTCGAACGTTCCGCAGATAAATAACAAGGACATTCTTCCAATTCCCGTCCCACTCCCACCCCTCGCTGAGCAGACGCGGATTGTGGCGGACGTGGAGCGCCGCTTGAGCGTGGTTGAGGAACTGGAAGCAATCGTGAACGCCAACCTCCAGCGCACCACCCGGCTTCGCCAGTCGATTTTGCAGCGGGCGTTTGAGGGGAAACTTGGTTCATACCGGGCACACTGAAATGGTCCCCTTTCCACAGGATCTTTCTATCACGGCCAAATCAAGTTCCGGATTTGGAGGTCTAAGATGAGTGCCAGATCTTCACTACATGGGGCGAAGTGGTGGAAATTTGAATTCCATACCCACAGTCCAAAATCTAGTGACTACGGAAAAGGCGCGGATCAGGCTTCCCTCAAGAGGAAGCCGATGCGTGAGTGGTTGTTGGACTATATGAAGGTAGGCTTTGATTGTGTGGCGATAACTGATCATAACACCGGCCAGTGGATTGATTTATTGAAGAAGGAACTGGCCGCATTGAATGAAGAACAACCCGCTGGCTATCGTACTTTAACATTATTCCCTGGAGTTGAAATTAGCGTGAACGGTGGGATTCATTTACTGGCTTTATTTGATCCAGCAGAAGGGAGCGAAAAAATTATCAGATTACTTTCGAGATGTGAGTTCAACGGAGCACAGGGGGAAATCGAGGACTGTACACGCAAATCTTGTGCTGACGTAATTGAGATTGTGGCGCACGAAGGCGGAATCCCAATTATTGCACATGCAGATGGCCCCGCGGGTGTGTACCAGTTGCAAAAGGGGGTAACTTTAAGACAGACTCTGCGTTCCGAAGGGCTCCTTGCTATGGAGGTAGTCAATCCTACTAATCCGCTTCCAGGTGTCTACTCTGAACTTCGGCTTAATTTAGCATCCGTTATTGGTTCCGATGCTCATCGCCCGTCTGAGGTCGGCACCAGATTTACTTGGGTAAAAATGGAGTCGCCAAACCTTAATGCCCTTCGCCTAGCACTCCACGACGGCGAGGATGGAGTCAGAAGGTATGACGTGAGCACAGTTCCTCCCAATGAAATCGGACCTCGGCTTCATCTTCGGCGAATGTTCGTGTCCAATGGTCAGAAAGCCGGGAACGGTGAGGCCTTGGAGGTTCAGTTTAGCCCCTGGATGACGACGGTAATCGGTGGGAGAGGTTCCGGTAAATCTAGTATCCTCGATTTCTTACGGATTGCTCTCGGGAAAACGGACGGTATGCCCCCTGATGTGGAAAAAGATTTCAATAATTTTAATCGGATTCCCGCTTCCCGGGGGGATCTTGGGATGCTACGCACGAACACGGCGATTCGATTGGAGTTTGCAAAAGACGGACGCGAAATCGCTTTAACTTGGGAGAGTGGTGCTTGGGTACAGAACGAAGCGGATGAGAACGGACAATGGCTTGCCGCCGGAGACCCAGGCGACGTTCCTCGAAGGTTTCCCGTGAGGATTTTCAGCCAAAAGCAACTTTACGAAATGACTAAGCAACCGAACGTACTCCTAAATTTAATCGACGGGAAATGGGACAAACGTGCATGGCTAACTAAGCGCGACTCTTTACTCTCACACTGGTTGAGGGTGCGCCGTGAAATGCGGCAAACCCAACAACAAATCGCTAGTATCGACCAGAGCCGCGCTGAACTAGATGATGTTAAGGCAAAAATCCGAATCTTTGAAGAAAGTGGACACAGAGCCGTATTAAGCCAGTACGACTCGGTGCAGACTACGAGTCAAGCTTTAGATTCGAAGACGAGGGTGATTAGTGCCGCCAGTTCCGATTTGGAGGAACTAGGCCCTATAGGTGATATGTTTTTCTTCAATGCCCTCATCGAGCTCTATTGCGAGCGCAGGTATCCGCCGGCGCTGGACATCCTGGGGGCCCTCTTGGGAAAGGATGACCGCTCCGGTGTCCAGGCCAATCTGCTCAAGCCCTTCACCTTTGGACTTGTCCAATATGCGATGGAAATGGAGGCGCAGAAGAAGAAGCCGGATGCAAGAATGAAAAAGGCCCTGGCAGAGATAAAGGGGCTTCTCCCCCGGCGATCAGTTGAGAGTGTGGAGACTTCTCTTTAGGGTGCTCAGCATCGCTTCCTGCATCCCCTCGGGATAGGTGGGGTGGGCGTGAAAGCTTTCCGCCAGTTGTTCGACCTTCAGCCCGTTCTTGGCGGCAACCGTTGCTCCGCCGATAAGGTTAGTTGCCTCCGGCCCGAGAATGTGGACGCCCAGGATGCGGTCGTTTTTATCCGCGATGACCTTGATGAAACCCTCGATGTCCCCCATGGCCTGGGCAATGCCCAGCGCCGCGAACGGGAATTTGCCGATCTTGATGTTCTGGTTTTTTTCCCGCGCTTGCTTCTCGGTCAGCCCCACGCTGCCGATCTCAGGATGGGTGTAGATGCCAAAGGGAGTGAAGTCGTAAGTAAAGGTTCGATCAGCTCCCATGGCGTTCTCCGCGGCGATGACCCCCTGTTCATAAGCCACATGCGCCAGCATTTTTTTGCTGACCAGGTCGCCAACGGCGTAGACCCCGGGGACGCTGGTCTCCATCTTTTCATTGACCCAAGCGCTTTTTCCTTCGGCCTTCAGGCCTAAGGCCTCAAGGCCTTCGGTATTGGGGTTCCTTCCCACACAGATCAGGGTCTTGCCGCAAGACTGCTTGGGATCGAAACGGGTGTTGGTGATAACGTTAACCTTTCTTCTTTTGAGGATGCGTTTGACCAGATTGACGACTTCCTCGTCAATGCCGGGAAGGATCTCGGGCAGCGCCTCGTAGATGGTTATTTCGGTCCCCAGCGCGCTGTAGATCTGGGCAAAGTGCAGGCCGATCACCCCTCCGCCTACGATGTCCAATTTTTTCGGGACTTGAGGGTCATCCAGCAGGTCGTCGCTACAAACGAACTTCTTGCCGTCAAAGCTCAGGCCCGGGATGGAGGCGGGGGATGAGCCGGTAGCCAGTATCAACTTACTACTTACAACTGACAACTTACTACTATCTGGTTTAGTTATCTCCACTTTCCCGGGCCCCAGTGCCTTTGCCGTTCCGTAAATGACCTCGATCTGGTTCTTTGAGAGGAGGAACTCAACCCCCTTGACCACTTTCTGGATCACCTGTTTCTTTCTGTCGATGACCTTTTTAAGGTCGATAACCGGTTTGCCGCAGGCGATGCCGAAGTTCTGCGCCTTCTGCATCCTCTCGTAGAGGTTAGTGCAGGCGATGATGGCCTTGGTGGGGATGCAGCCGCGGTTAAGACAGGTTCCGCCCAGCTGGTCCTTTTCAATCAGGGCGACCTTTGCCCCTAACTGGGCTGCTCGGATAGCTGCCACATAGCCCCCGGGTCCTCCTCCGATCACAATAATGTCATATTTTTGCATTTCGCAGGCATTATAACATAGTCCATAACTGTCGCATAAGGGATATTATGTCTAATTGTTTACATAGTGGCGCAGGGGCTCTGCCCCTAGCGGGTTAGGCTGTTCTTTATTCTTTAGCATCGTTCTGTACCCCGGTTTCTTTTCTTTTTGTGGCGTCAAAAAGAAAAGAAACCAAAAGAAAAAGACGTTGCGATTTCGTAACGGCGGTGACCAATCTGCGTGGCCATCGTAGCGAAGAGGGACCCACGGCTTCGCCTGGGTTTTATAATGAAATTACGAAATCGCACATTGATTCTATATGAGAGAGGCCAGCCGCGGTCCAGCACGCAGCAAAGACGTCATCCGGCCAGGGAGGGGAAGGGGCTACGGCCGCACGTACGTGCGGTTCTCCGACGAAGTCGGAGAAGGGGCGGTGGTTGGGAAGGAGGCGGGGCGGGGTGTTGGATGACGTCTTGATTTTTCTTTGGTACTTTCTTTGTATCAAGACAAAGAAAGTACAATAAGTGCCATATGTATAGATAATAAACGAAGCTAACCGCCGAATAGGCCACAGAATTAACCTAATATCCCTTATGCGGCCTTTGAGGGGTAAGCTGGAGGGATTATCCCCAGATGATCATACGTAAAGCGATGATCAGGAAGAAGACGCCGAAGATCCTCCGGAGCAGCATGTCCGGGATGAGGTGCGCGTAATAGGCGCCGATGAGCCCTCCGAAGAAGAATCCCAGGCATAGGAACGCTGCCCAGCCAATGTTGACGTTGCCGTGCTTCCAGTAATGCCAGGCCGCCAGCAGACCGATGGGCGGCACCATCATGGCCAGGGTCGTCCCCTGGGAAAGGTGCTGGGTCAGGCCGAAGATGTAGATCAGGGCCGGGATCACGATGGTGCCGCCGCCGATGCCCAGCAGGCCGCTCATGATGCCGGCGAACAATCCGGTCAAAACCAGTCCAAGTATTTGCATGGTTCTATTTGAGGAACTCCCGGACGTATTGGTTAACTGTCTTACCGTCGATGCCGGGGTGCTTTCCCAGCACCTCTTTCATGACCTTTCCCATCTCCTTGACGGAGGCGGCGCCCGTGTTCCGGATGGCCAGTTCGACCAGCTGCTTTATCTCATCCGGAGAAAGTTCTCTGGGCAGGAACTCCTGGACAATGGCGAGCTCTTTCTCGTGCCGCTCGACCTCTTGTGTCCTGCCGACCTTTTTGAACTCCGCGATGGATTCCTTCAGTTCTTTGGCATATTTATTGAGGATCTTGATGATCTCCATATCCGGAAGGTCCCCGCGGGCGTTCACGTAAAGCACCTTGCTTTTCATCATGCGCAGGGTGGAAAGGCGCAGTTCATCCTTGTTCTTGAGGGCGTCTTTCAGCTGCGAGTTGATCTTTTCAAACAGTTCCCTTTTTTCTTCAGCCATTTTCTTGCTCCCCTTTACATGGCATTGATAATGGCGTCCGCCATCTGCGATGTGCCGACCGCGGTCGGGTCATCCCGGTGGGGCTTCATATCATAAGTCACGGATTTCCCCTGGACGATGACCTTGGCGACCGACTGATCCAGCTTTCGGGCCGCTTCTTTTTCTCCGATCCAGTCCAGCATGAGCACTGCGGAAAGGATCATGGCGGTCGGGTTTACCTTGTTCTGTCCCTTGTATTTAGGAGCTGAGCCGTGGATGGCCTCGAACACGGCGATCTCCTTGCCGATATTGGCTCCGGGGGCGATTCCCAGCCCTCCCACCAGCCCGGCGCAAAGGTCGGAGATGATGTCCCCGTAGAGGTTGGGCAGGACCAGGACCTCATAAAGCTCTGGTTTCTGCACCAGCTGCATGCACATGTTATCAATCAGACGCTCTTCGTACTCGACCTTGCCTTCGTATTTCTTGGCCACATCGCGGGCGGTCTGGTAGAACAGGCCGTCGGTGAACTTGAGGATGTTGGCTTTGGTGACCGCGGTGACCTTTTTGCGGCCGTGCTTGAGGGCGTATTCAAAGGCGAACTCCACGATCTTCCTGGTGCCGGTCACTGAAATGGGCTTGATGCTGATCCCGGAATCCTTAAGGATCTTTTTGCCAGAGCCTTTTTCGATCTCTGTGATCAACTTTTTTGTCTCAGGCTTGTTAACCTCGAACTCTATTCCCGCGTAAAGGTCTTCGGTATTCTCCCGAACCACCACCAGATCGATGTTCTCGTATTTGGATCTTACTCCTTTGTATGATTTGGTCGGCCTCAGGCAGGCATAAAGGTCAAGTTTCTGGCGGATGGCGACGTTGACCGACCGGAAACCGGTTCCAATGGGAGTGGTGATCGGTCCTTTCAGCGCGATCTTGTTCTTTTTGATGGATTCCAGCACCTGATCGGGCAGGGGGGTGCCGTATTTGTCCATGACATCGGAGCCAGCTTCCTGAACATCCCAGTTCACTTTGACGCCAGTTGCTTCAACGCAGCGCCGCGCGGCCTCCACTACTTCGGGGCCGATACCATCACCGGGTATAAGGGTTATATTGTATGCCACGAGTTCATTATATGATAAAATATTAGAGAATGGAAGACCTGAAATCCAAAAGGATCTGCGTTTTAATGGGCGGCCGCTCCGGGGAGCGGGAGGTATCGCTTCGCTCGGGCCAGCGCGTTCTTGATTCCCTCATAAAGCAGGGGTTCAATGTCATTTCCATGGACCTGGAGGATGACCTCATTGCCAGGCTCAGGAAGGAAAGGGTGGACGTGGTCTGCATTATGCTCCACGGCAGGTTCGGCGAGGATGGCACGGTCCAGGGCCTGCTGGAGATGGCGAACATCCCGTACACCGGCTCCAAGGTACTGGCCTCGGCCCTGGCCATGAACAAGCTTGCCTCCAAGCGCGTGTTCGACGCGATCGGCATTCCCACTCCCCGCTATGTTGAGGTGGATGGATTAAGCGACATCAAGAAAGAGGCGGAACGCATCCGCAAGGTGTTTCCCTTTCCCATGGTGCTCAAGCCGACTTGCGAGGGCTCAAGCTTGGGGGTTAAATTGCTGCGGCCAGAAGATGACCTGAATGGAGTTTTGCGGAGTTCCGTGAACGAGTTCAAGGATGTTTTCATTGAGGAATATGTCAAGGGCAGGGAGGTCACGGTCGGCATCCTGGGAACTAACAGTGACTTGCAGGCTCTGCCTATCCTGGAGCTTGTCCCCAAGAATGAATTCTACGATTACCACGCCAAATATACCTCAGGCATGACCGATTTTGTGCTGCCGGCGCGGCTATCCAAGCCGCTCTACCGGAAGACCCAGGAAATCGCGCTGGCCGCCCATCGGGTGCTGGGCTGCTATGGGGTTTCCCGGGTTGACATTATCGTGGGTGCCGATCATGTTCCTTATGTGCATGATGTCAACACCATTCCAGGCATGACCGACCGCTCTGATCTTCCCGCCGAGGCCGCCCACGCCGGCATCTCTTTTGACGAGCTGGTGGTCAAGATCCTGGAAAGCGCTTTTTAGTCAGATGGCCAAAAGGAAACAAAGACCCGTGAAGCCCTCCCCCCGCAAGAGCGGGATCCTGGTCTCCCTCTCTCTGCTGGTGGCGACCATTGCCGCCGTCGCCTATATCATGACCCTTCCAATCTGGCAGATAAAGGAAGTGGTCATTAACGGCGCCAGGATGCTTTCCGACAACGAGATCCGGGCGCTGGCAGCGGTCCCGCTCTCGGAGAACCTTTTTACCCACGATTTCTCGCGCACCCGCAACAACCTGGGGCGGATCACACCCATCAAGAGCTTCCGCATCTACCGCATCCCGCCGGCAACTGTCCTGATCAGCATCCGGGAAAGGGTGCCGATCGCGGCCGTGGTTTTTTCGAACCGGTCCATCCTTATTGACCGGGAAGGTTATATCCTGAACCGCAATCCCAACCTTACCCTGAACATCCCCAACCGGGCGGAGCTTCCGATCGTGACCGGGATCGATCCCCAGGCGCTGCAGAGTGACAGGGTCGACGGCAGAGTGGCCGGGGTCATCTCCGACATTATTTTAAAGCTGTCGCGGCACCTGGAATCCAGCAAGATGCAGCTGGAGCTGGGGGGATTGGAGGACGTGAGCTTCCTGCTTGATGACCTCCTGCGGGCCAGGGTGGGTAGTAAGGATGACATCCGGAAAAAGATGGAGGTCTTTGGTGCGCTGCTTCCGCAGATCTCGGGCCGCTGGGACCAGGTCGAGTATGTGGACGTACGGTATCCGGATAATCCGGTGATCAAATACAGGTGAGGAAGGCTTGCGTTTAGCCGTGAATGTGCTAAAATATAAGCATTCCAGATGTGGCAGGGATTGCCCGTGAGCGGCCACAAAGGAGAATGATCTAAATGCCTGATATCAATGCCAGGAATTTTGCGACCATCAAGGTTTTCGGCATTGGCGGCGGGGGCACGAACGCGGTCAACCGTATGATCGGCGGCGGAGTGAAAGGGGTCGAGTTCTGGGGGGTAAATACCGACAGCCAGGCCCTTAATGTTTCCTTGGCGGACCACAAGCTGCAACTAGGGTCCAAACTGACCAAGGGACTGGGCGCCGGCTCCAATCCGGAAGTGGGGCAGAAAGCGGCTGAAGAATCGCGCGAGGATATCAAGCTTGCCCTGGACGGCGCGGACATGATATTCCTTACGGCCGGGATGGGGGGCGGCACCGGGACCGGGGCTTCGCCCGTCATTGCCCAGATCGCCAAGGAAATGGGCTGCCTGACAGTGGGGGTCGTGACCAGGCCCTTCCGTTTTGAAGGCCCGGTCCGGATCTCCCAGGCCGAGACCGGCGTGGCCATGCTCAAGGAAAAAGTAGATGCCCTCATCGTTATCCCCAATGACAAGCTGCTGCAGGTGGTGGAAAGAAAGACCTCTATCATCGAGGCCTTCAAGATCGCCGACGACGTGCTGCGCCAGGGGGTCAAGGGGATATCAGACCTGATCACGGTACCCGGCCTTATCAACCTCGATTTTGCGGACGTTAAGACCATTATGTACGAAGCGGGGTCGGCGATGATGGGCATCGGCTCCGGTTCCGGAGAGAACCGCGCGGTGGAGGCGGCTGAATCGGCCATCCAATCCCCGCTGCTCGAAGAGACCATTACCGGCGCCAAAGGCGTGATCTTCAATGTCACAGGCGGCTCCGACCTCACTCTTTATGAGGTGAACGAGGCGGCAGAGGTCATCTACAACGCGGTCGATCCGGACGCCAACATCATCTTTGGCGCGGTCATTGACGAAAAACTGCAGGGGGACGTGGTGGTGACGGTGATCGCAACCGGTTTTGTCCCTTCGCCAAAGAAGGACAAGGATCTTACCTTCCTGCGGCCACGCGCGGCGCGCGTATCCGCGGCCCCCTCCTCCGGTAAAGATGACATAGAGCTGCCTCCGTTCATGCGCTGAATTTTCGCGTGAACTTTTATGCTCCTAATGATATAATCTAGCTGTTAATGGGGAAAAGTCTATGAAAATTGCCATGCTTCATTGGGGATTTCCTCCCATCATCGGTGGAGTGGAAACCCATCTGGTCTCGTTAATGCCCGAGCTGGTGAAAATGGGGCATAAGGTCTGGCTGCTTACCGGGTCAGCGGACGGAGAGAACGAAAATCTTGATTTCCAGGGGGTCAAGGTGCAGCGCAGCCAGTTCTATGACCTGAACTGGCTTTTCAAGAGCAATTTCCAGGAAGTGGACGACAATGTCTGGGATATAACCGTCGGTTTCCTGGATCGGATAAAACCGGACGTGATCCACGCCCACAACATGCACTATTTCAGCCGCTACCACACCCGGGTCATTGAGCATTACGCGCTCAGCCACGGGATCCCTCTGGTCCTGACCGCGCACAACGCCTGGAAGGACAAACTTTACCTTGACCTCACCTGCAAGGTCGCTTGGGACCGGATCATCGCCATCAGCCACTACATCAAGCGGGAAATGCTGGCGGTGGGGGTGCCGGAAGAGAAGGTGGTGGTGGTCCATCACGGCATTGATGAAAAGTCTTTTCATCCAGGCCGGGTCTCTCGCTCGATATTCAGGGACCATCCCCAGCTCAAGGGCAGGAGAAAAAAAATAGTCTTCAATCCCGCCCGCCTGGGCATTGCCAAGGGCTGTGATGTCACCATCGAGGCCTTCCGGCTGGTCAAGAACCGGTTCCCGGAGGCGATGCTGCTCATGTCCGGGAGCGGCAACATCATAGACTGGGGGCTGACCCAGAACAAGGATATCGCTTTTTTTGTCACTCTCATCAAGCACCTGGGCCTTGAGGACAGCGTTTATATCAACACATTCTCGCTCAAGAAGGAGATGCCGGAACTTTATCGTCTGGCGGATGTGATCGTCTATCCCTCCTCTTCCGAAGAGCCTTTCGGCCTGGCGATGCTGGAGGCCATGGCTTCCGCAAAACCCATTGTGGTCACGGAATCGGGCGGCATGCCGGAGATCATAAAGAACGATACCAACGGTTATGTCATTTCAAAGGGGGACCACGAGCAGCTGGCCGAGAGGATCATCAGGCTGCTTTCGGATAATGAGCTGAGAACAAGGCTGGGCAGGACCGGCCGGCAGCAGGTGGAGCGCATGTACACCAAGCGCATCTATGCGGAGCAAATATTCAAGGTCTATGAGGAAACGATAAAGGATTATCCCAAGACCCGGAAGAAAAAGATCCGGCCCAAGCGCAAGTTCTTTATTGCCAGAGAGGAGATCACGGTCTAAGGCATGGCTATTCGAGCTGCGATATTTGACCTGGATGGGGTGATCGTTAACACCGTTCCCTTCCATTTCCGGGCCTGGAAAAGGATGTTCGAGGAGTACGGCCATCCTTTTGCCATGCAGGATTACCTGGCCAAGGTCGACGGCCGTCCCCGGCTGGAAGGCGCGGCAGCGATCCTGACCGAGCTTGGACCGGAAGCAATAAAGGAGGCGGGGGACAAGAAACAAGGGTATTATCTAGAGCTCCTGGAGAACGAGCCGATGGAAATATTCCAAAGCTCGGTCAAGGTCATCAAGGAGCTCAAGGCGCGCGGCATAAAACTGGCGGCGGCTTCCTCCAGCAAGAACGCGGTGCGCATCTTGAAAAAGATCGGCCTCTACGATATTTTTGAGGTCAATGTTTCCGGCGCTGATTTTGAAAAGGGCAAGCCTGACCCTGAGATCTTTTTGACCGCGGCTTCCCGGCTCGGCGTAAAGCCAAAGGGAACAGTGGTCTTTGAGGACGCCAAGTCAGGGGTGCAGGCGGCGGTCAACGGCGGGTTCTTCTGTGTCGGCATCAACCGCCATGACAATGCCGATGCCCTGGCCGGGGCGGACCGGATCGTGAACGACCTGGGCGAGATATGCGTTGAGGAGATCCTGAAGTTAGGCGACTAGAAATGATGTCAAAGCATTTTGAATTGAGCCCGGATGACTGGTTGATCGAGGAAAAGGGCTTCCATCCGCATAAGCAGGGAATGTACGAGACCATCTTCACCCTGGGCAACGGTTATCTGGGGATGCGGGGCGCGCTGGAGGAGAACCCCCACGGCAGCTACCGCGGCATGTATATCGCCGGGATCTTTGATAAGTCCGAGAGCTACGTGCGGCAGCTGGTCAAGGCGCCGGGATGGAACGATTTCTCGGTCTGGCTGGACGGCGTCAAGTTCTCGGTCGATACCTGCAGGATCCTTTCTCATAAACGGGTGCTGGATATGCGCAAGGGCATCCTGCACCGGGCCACCCGTTTGAAGAACCCGGACGGAAAGGTCCTGAAAATAGAAAGCAAGCGCGTGGTCTTTGCCCACCAGGTGCGGGCAGCGCTGATGTGCGTGACCATCACGCCGGAGAATTTTTCAGGCGAGCTCAAGATCATCAGCGGGCTCAACGGCGATGTGACCAACCACGGTTATTTTCCTCAGGAACGCATCAAGCATCTCAATGTGGTCTCCATGCAGCGGGATGAGGAGCGCATCTATCTTGAGATGGAGACCCGCGATGACAAGACCCGGATCGCCATGGCGGCCGACACCATTCAGATGGGCCACGGCCTGGACACCATCAAGGTCAGCCGGATGTACGGCGAGAAATTTGCCCAGGAGATGATCTTCAAGGCCCAGAAGGGAAAGAGCTATGAGTTCGCCAAGTGGGTCTCTATCTACACCAGCCGTGAAGGTTATGAGCGGCAGCTGGAGTCCGCGGCCGCTGACCTTTTGCGGGACATGGTCTATGACGGCATCGACTACCACATGAAGAAGCACGTCGCGGCCCGCGTGGCGCTCTGGGAAAAAGCGGACGTCCAGATAAAAGGCGACCGCAAGGCGCAAAGGGGAATCCGCTTTAATATTTACCACTTGTTGATCGCCAAACCCCACCATGACCCGACGGTGAGCGTGGCGGCCAAGTGCCTGACAGGCGAGGGTTATAAGGGGCATGTTTTCTGGGATACCGAGGTGTTCATCCTGCCTTTTTATATCTTTAATTTCCCCGAAGAGGCGCGCAACCTTCTTATGTACCGCTACTATACCATGGAGGGGGCGCTGAAGAACGCCCAGAAGATGGGATATCAGGGAGCGAAGTTCGCCTGGGAAAGTGCGGACACGGGTGAGGAGACCACCCCGGATTACGGTCTCCGGCCCAACGGCACGACGGTCAAGATCTTTACCGGGGATGAGGAGCACCATATTGTTTCGGATGTTGTCCACGGCCTGTATAAATACATGCGGGCGACCAATGACCTGGAATTTCTCTATAAGTTCGGGGCGGAGATCATCTTTCAGACCGCGCGTTTCTGGCTTTCCCGGGTGGAGAAGCGCCGCGACCGCTATGAGATCAGGAAGGTCATCGGCCCGGATGAGTTCCACGAGCATGTCGATAACAACGCCTTCACCAATTACCTGGTGATGTGGAACCTGGAATACGCGGTCAGCGTCCATAAGCAGATGCAAAAGGAAGCGCCTGAGGTACTGAAGGAGCTTGCCAAGAAGATCAAGTTGAAAGCGGACGAGATCGAGAAGATGCGGGTGGTCAGCAAGACCATTTTCTTTCCCTATGACCAGAAAACGGAATTGATCGAGCAGTTCGAAGGATATTTCACGCTCGAAGACCATCGGATCAAGGAACTGGACAAGGGCGGCATGCCCGTTTTCCCCAAAGAGGTCGATGAAAGCAACCTGGAGAGGACCCAGCTCTTGAAGCAGGCGGACGTTGTCCTGCTGTTCTACCTTTTTCCGGACCGCTTCCCTCCCGCTCTCAAGAAGAAGAACTACGAGTACTATGAGGCGCGCACCATGCACAAGTCATCGCTTTCCCCCTGCATCTACGCCATCATGGGGCTGGAGATCGGCGACCACCGCCGCGCCTATGATTATTTCATCAAGACCTCCTACATCGATCTTCTGGACCTCAACAAGAACGCCGGCGACGGTGTCCATGGGGCGGCGACGGGCGGCGCCTGGATGACGGTCATCCATGGTTTTGCGGGCATGAGGATCAGGCGGGGGGTGCTGTGTTTCGATCCGTGGCTGCCCAGGAAATGGCAGGAGCTTGGCTTTACCGTCGCGTACCAGGGCAGCGATATCAGTGTCAGGGTCAATCACAAGGGGGTTTCCCTGCGTTTGCTTAAGGGCAAGGCTTTTTCTGTCCAGGTCCAGGGCAGGTCGATCCGGCTTCGTGCCGGCAAGACAGTGCGGGTCAGGGTCAAGATCAAAAAAGGGCAGGTCCGGTGTTCCTAGGCTGGCCAAAAGGGGGCAGGTAAAGTGGCAAAACAACTGGGCATCTATAAATGCGAGATCTGCGGCAACATTGTTGAGGTGCTGCATGCGGGAGGCGGCGAACTGGTCTGCTGCGGCCAGCCCATGGGGCTCATGGATGAAAAAACCGCGGACCAGGGAAAAGAGAAGCATGTGCCGGTGATCGAGAAGACCAAGAACGGGATCCTGGTCAAGGTCGGGTCGGTTCCACACCCCATGGAAGATAAGCATTACATTGAATGGATCGAGGTGCTGGCGAACGGCAAAGCTTACCGCAAATTTCTGAACCCGGGAGAAAAACCGGAAGCGGAGTTCGAGGTCAAGGCGGACAAGCTCAGCGCCCGCGAGCTCTGTAACGTCCACGGCCTCTGGAAGACCTAATAGAGCGATGTACGACATAAAGGATAAGAAATTCTTCCGTTGCACGGTCTGCAACGACATCCACTTCGGAGAAGAAGGCCCCAAGAAATGCCCGACCTGCCGGGCGGAGAACGCCTACGTGATGATTGATGCGGCGGAGGCTAAAAAGGTAGAGCGGTTTGAATAAGCAGGAGATCTTGGATGCCTTTGGGGCTTTTTGCCGTGGCAATGAATTCGAGCTCAATCCGGACCAAGTGCATGTTTCCGCGGTGATCGATGGGGTGATCGAGAACGAGAAAAGGTTTGGGCTGAAATACTGTCCGTGCCGCATTCGCACGGGGGATCCTGGAAAAGACCTGGAGCTTATCTGCCCCTGCAACTTTACCATCCAGGATAAATATAAAGTTCAGGGGGAGTGCTGGTGCGGGTTATTTACTAAAAAGGGGAGGTAATTTGAGATGGGCAAGAGCTTGAAAGGAACAAAAACGGAGAAGAACCTGCTGGCGGCCTTTGCCGGCGAGTCCCAAGCCCGGAACCGCTACACTTATTTTGCCGGCGCGGCCAAAAAGGCAGGCTTTGAGCAAGTCGCGGCCATCTTTCTGGAGACCGCGGAGAATGAAAAGGAGCACGCCAAACGTTTCTTTAAGCTCCTGGAGGGAGGAGATGTGGAGATTACCGCTTCTTATCCAGCCGGTGTTATCGGAACAACCGAGCAGAATCTTGAAGAAGCGGCAAATGGCGAAAAATTGGAATGGTCCAAGCTTTATCTGGATGCTGAGAACACCGCCCGCCAGGAGGGGTTTGAAAATGTCGCGGCCCAATTCAAGGAGATCGCCGAGGTCGAGGAAGAGCACGAGAAGAGGTACCGCAAGCTGCTCAAGAACATCAATGACGGCATGGTCTTCAAGCGCGAGCAGAAGGTCAAATGGCACTGCCGCAACTGCGGTTATGTGCACGAAGGAAATGAAGCGCCGGAGAAATGCCCGGCCTGCGACCATCCCCAGGCTTATTACGAGCTCCTGTCCGAGAACTATTGATGACCAAAAGGAAGGTCCTTTTTGCCTGTGTCGGGAACTGCTGCCGTTCGCAGATGGCGGAAGGGTTCGCCCGGAAGTTCTTCGCTGACAAGTTCGAGATCTATTCTGCAGGTTCCAAACCCGCCGGCTTTGTCCATCCGGACGCGATCGCGGCCATGAAAGAGATCGGTATTGATATTTCCTCGAATTATTCCAAGGGTTTTAACGAAGTCCCAGCGGATTTTGACTATGTAGTGACGATGGGCTGTGCTGAGACCTGTCCGCTGGTGGCGGCTAGGAAAAGAGAGGATTGGCAGATCATGGACCCGATCGGCCAGCCCATTTCTGTTTTCAGGTCCGTGCGGGATGATCTTGGGAAAAAAGTTGAGAAGTTCCTGACGTCTCTGGACACGGAGTAGCGGGATCAGCCTCTTCTGCTTTCACTCCATGCTGAAGATCGGATCAATAAAACTGAACACGAATGTCTTTCTCGCGCCGCTGGCGGGCTGTGCTGATTTGTCTTTCCGTTTGATCTGCCGCGAGCACGGGGCCGGCTTCTGCTTCTATGAGATGGTGGATTCAAACTCCCTGGTGCGTTCTTCGGGCAAGAACCATAATATCCTGATGACCCATGCCGAGGACCATCCCATCGCGGCACAGATCCTGGGTGGCGACCCGGAGGTCACTCTTGAGGCGGCCAGGGTCCTGCTGGCCAAAGCTAAGCCCCTTTTTCTTGACCTGAACGCTGCCTGCCCGGCCAAAAAGGTCCTGCGCAAAAAAGCGGGCGCGTATCTGGTGCGTGAGCCAAGGGCTTTGTGCGCCATTATCGAACGCCTGGCCTCATCCCTGGATGTGCCCATTACCGTGAAAATGAGAATTGGTTTTGACCATGTTGATCTTACCGGCTTGGTTGCCATGGCCCGGA
>Ga0209536_100008184_pt1 | contig 15710 bp, 13 predicted proteins | sample DeeMarSeWOR28_12_FD_187461 | JGI IMG/M metagenome (GOLD analysis project Ga0209536, IMG submission 187461) | Marine sediment microbial communities from White Oak River estuary, North Carolina - WOR-2-8_12 (SPAdes) (version 2) | ecosystem: Environmental > Aquatic > Marine > Intertidal zone >...
GGCCTTCCTCGCCACACCCTTCGGCCTCCGCTTCGACAGCGATGACCAGGTTTCGATTTTCGTGCTGCGAAGCTTTGACCGCGTGCGAGTGCGATCTCGAGCCGTTGGTCGCCGAATCCAGGTTCGCGCTGGGCTCGTCAGCCAGCAGGAGCACCGGTTTGGTGACGATGGCCCGCGCGATGGCTACCCGCTGCTGCTGGCCACCTGAAAGCTCGAAAGGTTTGTGCCGAAAGCGGTCTCCGAGACCCACCAGTTCCAGGAGCTTAAGCCCTTTTTCCACCGCCGCATCATTGTGCATTCCCCCAAAAATCATGGGCAAGGTCACATTTTCCAACGCCGTCATAACTTGAATTAGGTTGAAGGTTTGAAAAATATAGCCAATCTTACGGCACCGCAGCCAGGCCAGCTCGTAGGCATCAAGCTGGGCGATATCCACCTCATCGATGAAAACCTTGCCGGAGGTGGGCTTGTCCAGACCGCCAATCATGTTGAAAAGAGTGGTTTTTCCTGAACCGGAGGGCCCCATGATTGAAAGATACTCACCGGAACGGATTTCCAGGTCAACCCCACGCAATACCTCCACAGTGAGCTTTTTTAACTTAAAGTCTTTGGTGACTCCTGAAACCCGAACAATATTGTGCGAATGCGACATGGCTATCTACAGTTCCTCATTGGATTTTGAATTTCATCCACTGCCTCTTGAGCTGATCGAACTCTCGAGACCAACTCTCCTAGAAAAATCCGACTGACCACATTATTGTTCCACCCGCATGGCTTCCACCGGCTGCATTCGAGCGGCGACTATTGCCGGATAGAGAACACCCAGCAAGCTCAGGCCACAGCCAATTGCCGTGGCAAGGACCAGGGACTTGGCCACAGCCAGCCAGGAGATATGCTTCAGAGCGACCAGGCCGAAACGAATCAGCCCGTTCAGCAGAGAAGCCACTCCACCCAACAGAGCGCCAATGCCGGCGCCCGCCAACCCTTGCATGCCGGCCTCCAGAATGAAAAGGCGAAGAACAAAACTGTCCAGCGCCCCAAGGCACTTGATGGTGCCGATCTCACGAAAGCGCTCGGTCACAGCCATGAGCTGAGCATTGACAATGCCCACCACGCAAACCAAAAGTGAGAGGAAAACAATCCAGCGCTCCTTAGGGGTGCTTCCGGCGGAGGTGGCCCCAGGCTCCAAGTCATAACCTGCGTACACCAACGCCTGATACAATCCGGTATCCTGTGACCGCAACATGCCGTTGGCCATGTCTGTGCCTACGCGGACAAAGCTCAGAAAAGAAACTGCCAGTACCAGGCTCATAGTGGTTATCATGGACCGGAAAAACCGGACACGGATACTCTGAAGGCTGATTTCGAAAGATTTTTTGAAGGGGAGAACCACCTGCCTTGCAAGCTCTGCCCCTTGGTCTGTGGGTCTATTCAAAGGCATCTCCAATCTGCGTATTTGCTATAGACAAGTGGCTCTAGATGGCCTTGGCGCACCTTCGGCGCGAGCTTAAAAAATCTTCAACGATGATCATCGTTTCGGGCAGGAAGTGGGTTGGATCGTTCTCGCGCCAGTCCCGCTATAGCGGGACTGATCCGACGCCACTTGCTGGCGGGTGAACTCCGCCAAGGCGGAAACCACCCGACCGACTGGAGGTAACAAGTATGCGAAAGGACGACCAAAGCCCAATAAGGAATTTTCTATGCGATCAAGTAAGAAAAAATATCATAAAACCGTTACACGGAAAACAGAAAGTCTCCTGATCGGCACCATTCACCCACACCCGCCACCCCTCTCCTCTATCAGGTGGCCCAAGTGTACCAGCCGGGCACAATTCCATAGCTTCAGCGCCGACAGGAGTGAGTCTAGAAAATCAAAAGCTGCAGCATTCATACGCTGGTGGTGAATCATAATTCCGCAGAACCCCCTGCTCAGGCTGTCACCGAGTTCAACGAAGAGGCTCTGCCAAGCGCTCTGATAATCCCTCTCCTTTCGGGTGTGCAGGTCCACGCTCACCGCATAATCAGGAAGTGTAGGTGGAGCTGGGGGTCTAGCGCTTAGGCTCCGCGAAATTGCCTTGTAGCCCCTGTCGTGAAGAGCGCTGAGGGTTGCTTGGTCGCAGCGGTTCCACGGTGGAGAAAAGACGGGCAGAAAATCTTCGCCCATAATTGCACGGAGCCGCTCAAATCCTAAATAGAGATCTCTTCGTTTTTGTGACAGAGATCTGCTGGGTCCGAACTCATAACTCTTGCTATGAATCTCATGATCAAAATGACGCCAGCCATGCTGCACCCAGCACCATAAATCCGGGTCGTTTTTACACCAATCACACATGCGCTGCCATCGCAACCTCGTAAGCCAGGCGGGCACCACAGCCATTGTGAGCGGCACCCGGTGACTGCGGAAGAGGTTGACCAACTTGTCGAATGCGCGCCCCGGTACCCCCACATCGTCCGCCCTGAAAAAAACGATCCTCTGACCATCGCACGACGATTTAGAGGTAGCCTTGTCAAGGCAGCGGCGCAACCGCTGGTGGATGTCGCCCGGCAATGTTTGCCACAATAAGGCTGGTCTGATGGCTGCGCTCATGATGTCGCACTTTCCTCCTGACCGCACCAGGCCTCCAGCCACCTGGCCGTCTCTCGGGCCCCATCCAAGTTGACTTGGGGCTTAACGGAACCCCTGGTTCTCTTCAGCGTCTCTTCCATGAGCAACACCAGTCGGGACGGTTTCAAGTCTGCATCGGCTATCAGTGTGAGGTCGCCCAGGGCGGCAAGCTTCTCAGCCCTGAGTCTCTGCTCCCGGTTCTGCCCGAAGGGCCAGAGCAAAGCGGGCACGCCGGCTGCCAGTATGTTCATGCAGGTATTATAACCCGCCATACTTATGGAAAGATCGGCGGCGGCCAAAAACGAGAGGAATTCCTGGGTGAACCGAGCCACCTGGACACCGGGCATTGATGCGGCCCTGTCTGAGAGAGCGGCAAAATCCACCTCGGGCATGAAAGGCCCGGTGAAGATATGAAAACGCAGGTTGCTCCTGTTTTTCATCAAAGCACAAGCGTCAAGCACTGCCCTGAAAAGGGCCGCTCCAACCTTTCCGCCTCCGGCGCTGGCCACCACCAAGAGGCAATCGTCTCTAATCTCCAAGCGGTTTCTCAGCTTTACCCCTGCATCTGCATCAGGCCGAGCTGTTACGAAGCCGGTGTACACCACAGGCAATCTGATGTCAGCCGCGCTCACAAACGTCTCCTCCAGCGAGATCATGCTGGGGTCTGCATGCACCAAGAGTGCATCGAAATAGCGGTTAAGCAAATCCAGCACTCTTCTTTCGTATGCCGGCTGAGCTTCTTTCTCTACGAGAATATCTCGAAGGCTGCAGACCACTTTAGCGGGGCCAAGGTTGCCATCACTCAGTCTTTCCAATATGGGAAGCAATTCAAAGCCAAACCGCTTTCGCCCGAATGGGTAGAGCTCCACCACAAAGAGATCAGGCACGGTATCCGCAAACAGGGAATAAAGGATAGCCTGGCGCTCTTCCTGGACTCCTGCCAAAGAGCGGTTTTCGTCTGTGGGAGAGAGCTCAGAGAAATTAACATCCATCTTCAGGCCGGGAAGCCTGTACTCGGTCACATGTGGAGGTAGATCTACATCCACAGAGGGACCACCCGTAACGAAAACAACTTGATGGCGATGCAGCGCCCGAGCAATTTCGAGGCTACGAAAATAATGGCCTATTCCAAGGACATGTTGGCAGTAGTGAATTATCTTCATCGGTATCCCATTGAATCACTTTCTACGGGCCCATTAAATCTCTTCATTCAACCGTTCTGCGTGAAAGCCCTCGCCATCAAAGGATACCCAGTGGAGTCTGTAAGGCTCAATCAAAGGCGGCTCTTCCGGCAAGAAACTTCTCTCAAACAGTCGATAGAGCAAGCATCTAATGACCCCCCCATGGGTAACTACCACGACGCGATTGCCTCTCAAACGGCGAGCAATACTGACTAGTGCTTGGCAGCTGCGCTCCAGGACTTCCAGACGACTCTCTCCACCTGGTGGACGAAAATGCCAGCCCATTTTCTCCTGCGCCCGGATCGCATCGATGTCAAGGTCGCTCTGTTTGAGCCCCGACCACTGGCCCCAGTCCTGTTCTCGCAACCGGGGCTCCACTGTCGAGGCAAGACCAAGCTTCTGATTCATTAACGCTCCGGTGAGCGCGGCCCTGCCTAGATCGCTGGTCACAAGATGATCCAGGGGATATCTGCTGAGGGCGCGACCCCATTTCCCGGCCTGCCGTCTGCCGACAGCGGTTAGAGGAGCGTCCTGCTGACCCTGAATGCGGTTTTCGCGATTCCACTCGGTCTCCGCATGCCTCATCAGGGCGAATCGGGTCATGACATGCTCGACGTTCATCTGTTCTTGTTAGTCCTCAAATTGCGCGATTCTCACCGGGAGACAACAGCAACCGTCGATTGTTTGCGGGCGGGGATTAACCCCATAAGCGCTCAAATAAGAGGTTTCTCGTGATAAATTTAGACCTAATCGTGTTTGATTAAGAAAATAAAATAGATTTAAAAATCTTTCAAATCCCCCTGACCCCCCTTTGCCAAAGGGGGGAAGTTACTGAGATCAAATCAAAATCTTCCCCCTTTGTAAAGGGGGATCGAGGGGGATTTCGTCGGACGAAGCGTGTGCTCAACCGCATTGGCCACTCTCAGGTGCTTCACCCGACAAGATCTTCAGATCGCTTATTTGAGCGCTTATGGGGATTAACCCCGCCCCTACCGAGTGGGTGGTCAAGCCTTCTGTAGGGGCGGGATTTACGCCCGCCCGAGGCGGACTGCCAGGATCTTCAATGGCTGCTCTGTGGAGCAGCTTGCCCTGGCCAGACCCGTGGTTTTCTCTGCCATCCAGGCAAATTCCGGAAGAACCTTATAAATTGGAAGCCCAAGCTGGTGACATCCGGATTTTCCGGATGGACACTAGTTTGTAATGTCGATGGTTTGTTAATAGAATCTTCTGAGAACTCGATATACCATGTACTTGATTGAGGCCTTGGTGTAAAGAGTAACCACCTTTGCGTCAGATCTAGTTTTTCTTGCCCACGCCCACGATTTATCGTGAACCTTGAAATTTGAATAGTTCGGATGCTGCATGACGAGTAGTTGAAATATCAACTCGATGTTTGGATTTTCTAATTGATCTCGAGACATTTCTCTGTGAGAAATACCATCCGTAGCTTGCTTATCATGGTGTTCGGAGTATGACCACCCGTAGTCGTCGAACAGAATACTGCCACCTTCTTTCAAGAGCTTATCTACGAGAAAAAATGCAAACCCATCGATGGTCCAATTCTTAGACCCATCGATAAAACAAAAGTCAAAAGTAGGTTGGCACATACCTCCCCGGGTCTGTTTCTCTATTTCTTTCTTCAGGTACCAGTTGTACGAATTAACTTCTCTTACCACAGTAACAAGGCTCTTCAAACCGTTTTCATGAAGCAAATCTTCAATCGATGGTTTTCGCATTTTGCTTGATAATAAGTCCACTGATGTTAAACGACCAGCACCATTTTGCTGCAGTGCTGCTGCGATATAGCAACTGGATACCCCATGAGCAAACCCTAACTCTAAACAATTTTTGGGCTTCGTTTTAATTACATGCTCGTATAGTAATTTTCCATCTTCGACACTAAGATAAGGAACACCATCTAATTGCCTTGCAATTTCCTTAAATTTCATAAATCTATCGTCCCACTATTGATAATGCTTTCAAAAAGTCCCTGGTACCTTTCTGCGATCAGTGCGCACGGTATCTTGTTCTGCGCCTGACCCCCCTGATTTCCTTGCTTTTGGCCAACCCGACTAAAACTTCTTCGACCTTGCGGTAGTTTTTCTCAACATCATGATTCTGGCGCACGTATCGGCCCGCGGCTTTTCCCATCTTTTTCCTGAGAGCGGCGTTGCATAAAAGCCGCGCAATGGCGTCAGTGAATCCCCTGTTATCGAATGGGCGCACTAGATAACCGCTTTCACCCTCTGCCACAACTTCTGACACACCGCCGTCGGCGAATGCAACCACGGGCAGACCGCAAGATTGTGCTTCCAGATAAACCATGCCCAGCGACTCTCTTATGCCGGGAAAAACAAACAGATCGCCAGCACTGTAAAAGCGGACCATCTTGTCCCGGGCTATCTTACCTAGAAAACGAACCCTGCCCGGAAGCCATTTTTCTGCGAGTCGGCGAAGACGCGGACCTTCTTTTCCTTCGCCGGCGACAACCAAACGGAAAGGGTGGTTCTTGTGATAGAGCGCAGCGCAAGAGCGGATCACCCAGGCAAGGCTCTCGCTCTTAACGCCCGGGCGAAACATGGCGGCGGTGAGCACTACAACCTCCTTATCGACACCCCACTCCGACCTCGTTTCCTTTCGTCTGACGGCGTCGAAACTGAATTGTGCCGGCACGATCCCAGGCACCACGTAGCTAAGCTTTTGCAGCGGCACCACTCTCTCCAAATTCAGCAGATCTGTCTTTCTATTACTGAAAACATGGTCCGCACAAAGCAACGCTCGTCGGTTCAGGACAAAGCCCGCCCAGGTGCGCCAGTCCTTGCGTCTTTTGGTGGAAAAAATGCCCTGGAAGATTACATAGGGCAAATCTAGACGGCGAGAGCACTGGGGACCAAGAAGATCAGGAGCCTTGTAATAGCTGTGATAAGTCAGCCAGATATTTGCCTCCATGCTGTGACACCGCTTCAGTGCCCGATTTCTATCCTTAACGATTTGCGGCCACAGCCAAGGCTTCCAGTAGATCCAGCGGGCACGGAGTCTGCTGATTTTCTCGAGTTGATGTCCACGTCTCTCGAGAAACTGATAGAGGCCAGTGCCAATGGCCAGATCGCCCGAGGGGCGTGGGTGCCCCAACGGCTTGAAAGGGGCGTAAAATGCGATCCGCATGGAAGAAGCCTGACTGTCAGAGAGAACCGGTGGAATCATCAAGATCTGTCGATCATTCCTGCTTGCTGTTCATTCGAATGTATTTCGTTAGACCACTTACAAACCTCTATCAGCTCTAATGGCCATTCTCCCTGTCACGCTAATTAGTTTCCGTCCATAAATGGCCCTTTTCCGCAATCTCTGTGTCAATCTGCGGGATTTCTTGTGCGGCGTACTCGAGTACGCCTCCGCGCAATCCCTTGATTTCCTTGACCTTACGTAAAATTACTCATTTATGAATTGGAAACTTAAGCTCGTGTCATCCGGAGTTTCCTGATGGACACTAATTATGGTGTCACCGCATCTCCGTGTCCTCTTGGCTCTGTCGCGGCACGCCTGCGCTCTCGAACAGCGCCGCGAGGTCAAAAATCAGTTTACCGTTGTTGAACTTTTCCCTGACCAGTTGACGTGCGGCGACAATGATCCGATGACGCAGATTGCGGTCGAAAAGCAAGCGGGTTATGCCCTCAGCCATTGCCCCGGGTTGCCCTGGAGGTACCAGGATCCCAGTTCGGCCATCTGCCACAACTTCTGGAATGGCAGAAACACGCGTGGCCAAGACCGGCACTCCCATGGCCATACTTTCAAGAAAAACATTGGGAATGCCATCACGGTCACCGTTGCTGGCAACTTCGCAGCCCAGGACGAAAAGGTCCGCTTTCCTATAATAGTGCAGAACCTCCTCGTGGGGCAAACTACCCAGCCAATCACAAATACCATCAAGTTTCAGACGACGCAGGAGAGCAAGTAGAGGTTTTCGCTCTTCACCATCCCCAATGAGAGTGTATCGAATAGAATGCCCCTGATCGACAAGAAGGCGCAGGGCACGAAATACAGTGGGTAAACCCTTTTTCTCAACCAGGCGGGCGATACTCAAGATTTGGAATGGCGCGGTAGGCTCTCGTGGCTCGGGCGAGGCAGCGAAAAGGTCCGATTCAATGCCATGGTAGACGCAGTGGATGGATGTTGCTTCTGGGGCTAATCCCTGGAGAAAACGTCGGTTGTATTCGGTGCAGGTCACGACAAACTCGGCCATTGTGATTTTTTCTTTGAGCTGGCGAGGGTCGGAAGTGTAGATGTCCTTGGCATGGGCGGTGAAGCTGAAAGGCAAACCGCTGAGCTTACTGGCGAACATGGCCACTGATGCGGGGGAATGGGCAAAGTGGGCGTGAAGGTAGCGGACGCCCTTGCCGGGGAGAAGGGCGTGAACCAGGTATCCTGCCTGTAATAAGTGTTTGAAGGTGGCGGCTTTCCTTGTCCGTCGCCATCGTTTGACCATGAGTCGAATGGCTTGAGCGTAGAGGGAGGGACGCGATCTGGCCAGCAGTCCGTTATGGTAGATGAAAATTGGCAGAGGGGCGAGAAGGGTTTCCGGCAGGTAGTCTACCCGGGCGCGAATTCTTTTCACACTCTGGTGGGAGAATGATTCGCGCGGCTGGCGCATGGAAAAAAGGTGAAGTGAAAAATCCAGGTTTTCCAACAATTGTATTTCATTGGAAATAAAGGTCTCGGAGATTCTTGGGTATCCTTTAAGGATATAACCCAACCTGTATTTTTCGATGTCAGCCAACCCGATTTTCCCTCTTGGGTAACTTTCTGGGCAGTTTTTTCGGCTTGGGTTTCTGTCCAGGCTGTGAACTGATGCACTGCTTAACACAGATCGGCATCAGCAGGATTCAGAATAGTTACCCTGCTTGCAAACAGTGACTCGGAATAGTATCACGTAGGACCCGGTCAATGCCAGTCCTAACCCGATTCGTTTCACTGTGAGAAACCACGTTCTATGGTCGTGGTCATGTTTCTATGGCTTTGGAGAGAAGGGCGGTCATATATGCGGTTGGCGTACTTGATTTGTGAATTCTATGGGCTAAGCATATTGGTTTTCAATGATATGCAGGTATCGTAAGAATTGTGTCTGCCTCATCGCGGGACACTGGTATCTCAGGGCCCCTTGCCCGCCATGTTGTTTATGCAACGTTAGGGTTGAATGAATCAGTGGGTTGTAGTGCAGAAAGCCGGAAGGACTGCTTGGGCGCCAGCTATATGCTGTCAGAATACAAATGCTTGGTCTGACTGCGAAGCCAAAATGTCATTCTTAACACGATCAGAGTTGCCGTCATGGCCAAGAACGCGATTAGCGGTGTAGCGATCAAGTACTCGATCCATCTCCACTCTGACCGTGGAAGCGTTGTCAGGTGACCGACACACACGATCATGGCAGTCGGTAATATTGCCTGGAACAGCAGTGCGGTGCATTTAAAGAACACTTCAGCTCTCCTGCATAAGAAATGCCCCCTCAAGCGGCGTTGGCCTCTCCCAAGAACCGCGAACTGAGCTGATTGGGCCAAGCCCATGACAGGGAGGTTGATTAACCGGAGACAGCGATAACCTCACCTCACAGTTTCATTTGCAGACAGGGTATACACAGATCTAGCCCGTTTCTTGCCCATCTTCGATGAATGTTTTCAAGTTGTAATGGTCACCGATTGCGACGGTATCTCCATTTTTGAGGTAAGCCGAATGCACTTTCTCTCCGTTCACCACTGTGCCACTCCCGTTTTCTTTACCCCAGAGCACCAAATCGTCTCCCAACCTGACGATGTACGCATGGTAAAAGGAGGCAACCTCATCATTGATTATGACATCGTTGTCAGCAGATCGGCCAATAGTCAGAATGTCTCCATCTTGAAGGGAGTAGTCTTCTATGATGTGGCCATCGAGTGTCAAAATCAGTCGAAACATGCTGGTCCTCTAGTCAAGACTACCGAGTCTTAAATCTTACAGAAGCAAGATTCATTCCTACCTGCTGCTACAGGGGGGCAACATGGTTGGGTGAAGAACAAGAAAATTAAACCCTATTCGGTCAAGCCTAACATTTCTCTTCGGTCAAAATCGTCGCACTGGTTGCAAATTAATTCAGCCTCTATGGGTAATATGTTGCTATAGGTGTCTAGCAGTCTCAGGGATAGTTTGCCCACCAAAGTCTTTAGAGGCTCACAAAATGGAAAATGCCTGCAATATGTGGGGCTCCTAAGCTCTCCCATAATTCCTCACCTTTGTTCACGTCCCGGCGATCTTATCAATGCAAGCCTAATGCCAAAAATATAGAATCCGGGCCCAGAGCAACCGGCTTTGATTTCACCCGAAGGGGTGGAGTCCACTCCGACCGTCCAATGGAATGGTGGAATATTGGGGGTGAAACACGGAAACGAAGCCAATGTCTCCGCCCCGTCCCTTGTAAAATAGGCAGCTTTACCAGATCGTTCTCAGTCCGTTGATGAAACATCGGGTTCCCGTCTTTCAATGTCTTGCAGGTCTATTTCCACCGCTTCGGTGTCTTCATAGGTCAAGCGTATCCATGAAAAGACTATCAGCAGAAAAAATGCGAGTCCAAACAATAACGCCACTTTGACCAGTGAAATCATTCAAGATCCCTCATGCGCTCACTCCGCTTCCTCTTGCACACTCGGCACGAGAGCGCGAAGTTCTTCCTGTGCAATATCCTCAGCCCTAAAGATGCGCACCTGCCCCGCAATCCGCTTCAGAAGAGACCGTTCCGCTCGCTCCCAACGTGCTCTCTCTGTCTCATCAAAATAGGTGTCCGCTTCTCCGAGGTTCTCCCCTTTCTGGTAGCAATTGAGGCAGAGCATTCTGTTTCCCTTTGGCACCCTGTTGCTGCACGGTTCTCGAGCACAGATCCGCTGGGTGAGTTCATGGAACCCGTAAAGGTCTCTGCAGTTCCTGCTGCAAAATAGATAAATTACATCGCCGCTGCAAACGGTCACGGGTTTTTCCTTTGCAGCGAATGGTCTGGCACAGTGGGCGCAGGCGAGGTTCACTGTGTTTGAGCCCTCTTTGCAATGGTCACCGGGTCACTGGCGAGAAGGGGTCTCAACAAAGGCTGCCACAACCATCTCTCGTATAGTTTAAAACACCACATACCCCGACCGCCAGCCAGGCACCATAGATTTACAGGATGAAAAAAATGTTGCAGACGTGTTTTCATTCGATAACCCGATCAAATAGCTCCATGCATGACCCACATTGTTCACTACTCATGTTTCTGCCGGTGTCGAACCCTTCGTCTGCAGAAGCGATGCCAAACAGGCATAAAGACATTAATTACAAATAAATCGAATATTTATCTTTTAATACGGCTTCTGGTCGGTTTGCTGAACAGACCAATTTTGGCCAAATGGTCAAAATTGGTTCAGCCAAAAGGCCAAGGCAGAAGCAGATTTAGCCCGTGTCCCATCCGAAGACTCCGGATGGCACGAGCGCAAGTTTCCAATTCATAGATGAGGAATTGGCTTCGTCCCGTTCCGGGACTCGGTCCCACCCCTTCGTGGCGGGTTCCCAGTTTCTGCAAGGTCAAGGAAATCAAGAGATTGCGCGGAACCGTACTCAAGTACGCCGCACAAAAAATGGTGCAGACTTATACAACGATTGCTGAAAGGAGGCTGTCCGATAACTCATTTTTAGGAGCACCGCCTTGCTCACTGGCTGTAGACGCTCCCCGACAAACTTCCTCCCCCTTGACGGGGGAGGATGAAGGTGGGGGTGATAAAATAAATAGGAATTCAACCACTTAATATTTCCCCCTCGCCTTTATCTCCTCTCCATCCTCCGCAGTAGCCTGCTAAGGAGGACGGGGCGTCGGGGGAGGGGAAGAGTTGTTCTGTGAGGTTCATAAGAAAGGTTAATCGGTAATAATACCTCCTCAAACGCGAGTTGTCGGACAGCCTCAAAAGGGCCATTTTATGAATGGAAACTTGTCTCAGATGAAGGAACAACCGTGGATTGGGGTCGGGTTGAAAAACACTCGAAGAGCTGAATCGGGTATCAAAAAGGAGATGAGATGGGGTGTTCTACTCAAGCGAACGCCGAGCGCCCTTAATGATCAGCTTGGCGTCCATCTTTTGCCGATTTAGGGGGTTTTCCTGTGTGAAAAAAGTTCAGACTCGTTTCTTCATCATCGTTCTTGATGAGAAGTACGGTTGCCAATTTTGCTCAACTCGTAATGGTTTGCTGATCTCACTGTTCTGCCCACGAAACTCGGCCAGCCGCTGCCGCATAACCACAAGTCCGGTAAACTCAAATTCCTGTACCGCCTGATGGTAGGGTTCTGGATGCTCAAGCAGGGCGAGCAGTTTGTCTCGTATCAAGCTGGGATTGAGTTGTTGCCAGGGTATGAAATCTGCAAGGTTGTGCTCATGCAATACCTGAGCCCGGATCAATTGTTCCCGGCGCGGTTTCTCCCGAGGAATAATCAAGGACGCCTTTCCCTGACTCAAAATCTCGCATACCGTATTGTAGCCCCCCATACTCACCACAACATCAGCAGCGCCAATCAGTCGCTCCATCCGTCGATAAAATCTGTATGCGCGTATCTGAAGGGCTTTGCTTCTGGCGAAGATTTCCGCGCGCCGCTGTTTAGGCATGAAGGGCCCGGTAACTATCACTGTGCGCAAAGGGGGCGACTTACCCCCTTGCTCCAGCATAGTGAGAAATGCATCCATATGAGCATAGCCGTCACCTCCACCGCCCGTGGTCACCACCACCAATTTCTCTCCGGGATCAAGACGCTGCTCACGTCGGACCTCGCGTATCTCCCCGGGCCTGGCCACCTTTCTCGGAATGTAACCGGTAAAGATCATCTTTCGGCTGGTCGTCTCCGGGATATTGTATTCACGAATTGGGTCATAAAACTCCTGATTGCCATACACCCAGATTTCCGAATAGTATTGATCCAAAACATCATAGACACCCTTCTCTTCCCAGTCTTTTTGGGTACTCTCGGCATCGTCCATGATGTCTCTGAGCCCGAGGATGGTTCGAGTTCGCGGGTGCCCCCGTCTGATCCACTGTAAGGTCGGAATGATTTCCCTCTTGAGGCCCAAGGGTGCCTTGTCAACAATGAAAAGATCCGGCTTGAAGGCTTTAGCCGTCCCGGTGATAATGGTCTGCCGAATTTTCAAAGCATGACGGACGTTGATTTTGATGGAAAGGGGGAGGTATTCCTCGTTTGTCATTTTGATCATCCCAGGTACCCGGACAAAATCGATCTGCGGCGGAAAATCGAATCGGCCGACTATGGGAGAACCGGTGAGGATGAGGATATTAACGTTGGGGGTCCGAAGTTGGGAGGCAATGGCCAAGGTCCTGCGGATGTGACCTAGACCGTAGGTGTCGTGTGAGTACATCAGGATGTTATAGGTGGACTTGCGGGCCATGAATACTTCCAATCAGATCTCTTTTGGCGGAATACCGCAGACAAAAATGGCTTTTCTCGCAGGCCCAGTCAGCTCATCACCCGAAACAACGGGACTCTACTAGATAACCCTGGAAAGGTCAAGCGAAAGTCTACCAGAAATTCCCCCATTTTCTTGGCCCAGTTACCGGAATGGGCAGCTGGCCGCGGTGGGAGGCTGTGAAACAACGAACACCTGAGCCGGTTTTGTTGCAGCCACTCGGCGCAATGTGCTTTGTGAAGTGAAAGTCCACTTGACTGCGCGGTAAGCTCTCTTATAATCATAGCGCTAAGTGCAGAACGCGTCACGTAGTTGAAAGTTCAACGGGTTGTTACCCAGGAGTTCCCCCAGAAAGCTGACAATGACAGCTGTGAAGTATGATGAATCTAAGGATTTCGCAGATCATAAAGTGAACGTCCAGGTTTTGCAGGGGAAGCTGCGAAACCACGTGCACCTGAGCCACCTCTATTGCAACCACGCGAGCCTGGCAAGGGTCAGCATGAAGATGTGGCGCTTTCTCAACGGCCACGCTCCCATAAATGGCGCGAAAATGCTTCAGCGAGCACCAAGCCAGTCCCGTCTCGGCGGGACTGCGAGACTGCGAGCGAACTACAATAAAATCAGACATCTACCTTACATTTCGAATCCCGCTCCAGTGGGATTCAATTGCACGTTGTGGAGTAGCTTTCCCTGCAAAACCCAAAGAGTGTTCTTCCGCAACCGAGATTTTTTGCGGGAACTCCTGGTTGTTACCCACGTGGGGTAATTTTTTCGAATCCACGAGCACACATGGGTATGGTTTCACCACAAAGTGAACAAAGGAAGTTTCCACAGTGACATTAAACGCTGTGTGGTCTCTGTGGTTTACCCAGGTCCTGGCGAAACTGATCAGGATTGGTTTTGAGCAACAACCTGTCTCGGAGCCTTCAAGTGGCCGCCGTCCAACTCGGAATTGACAATCTGCTGGAAAGTCGGCCGTCTTGGCTGAGAAGAGCACGCCTCGGTTTGCTCGCCAATCAGGCCTCTGTGGACGCTGGTCTGCGTCACTCTCGAGATAGACTCCTGGGGGCCGGCGCCAACCTCAGCGCGATCTTTGCCCCTCAACACGGCTATTTCGGTGAGTTGCAAGCTAACATGATCGAGTCTGACGATTTCATCGACGCGCATCTTCATATCCCTGTGTTCAGCCTCTATGGGAAGACTCGACAACCCACCGAAGCCATGCTGCAAAACGTTGACATATTCATCATTGATTTGCAGGAAGTTGGCACGCGTGTCTACACTTTCGGCGCCACTTTGGCCCTGTGCCTGGAGGCTGCCAGAGATTGTGACGTTAAAGTGGTGGTACTCGATCGACCCAATCCCATTGGTGGCAAGTACACTGAGGGTAACCTCCTGGACTCTGAACTCCGCTCTTTTGTGGGCTATTTCCCGATACCGATGCGGCACGGGCTGACCATGGCGGAGATGGCCCTCCTTTTCAATGATGCCTTTGGCATCCAGGCCCCTTTGGAGGTCTACGCCATGAAAGGGTGGAACCGTTCCATGCTCTTTCGGCAAACCGGCATGCATTGGGTGCCACCTTCGCCCAACCTTCCCACTTCTGACTCAGCCCAGGTCTATCCCGGCCAGGTCATCCTGGAGGGCACCAACCTTTCAGAAGGGCGGGGCACGACCACACCCTTTGAACTCTGGGGTTCACCCTACCTCAAGACCGAACTGATTCTGGAATGTCTCGCTGAGGCAAAACTTCCAGGCCTGGTGCTGCGGCCTGCTCGTTTCCAGCCATCTTTTGACAAATGGAAAGGTCAGAGTTGCACCGGCTTTCAGATTCACGTGACTGATCCTGAAAGCTACCGTCCCTATGTTACATCCCTCACCCTGGTTCAGGCGGTGATTGCGGCACACCCTGAGGAATTCAAGTGGAACCCGCCGCCTTACGAATATGAGTTTCGCCATCTTCCAATCGAGATCATCACCGGCAGTGCCAGCCTGCACAGTCAATTGGAGGCAGGAGTGCCAGTGCCGGACTTGGCGCAGAGCTGGCAGCCCCAGCTGCGCGACTTCGCTCAACTCTGCGCCCCGTATCTGCTGTATGCCTAACTGGTGTCCATACGGAAACTCCGGATGACATGAGTTTAAGTTCCCAATTTATAAATGAGGAATTTGCTTCGTCCCGTTCCGGGACTCGGACCCACCCCTGCGGGGCGGGTTCCCAGTTTCTGCAAGATCAAGGAAATCAAGGGATTGTGCGGAGGTGTAGTAAAGAATCCGGGCCCTGAGGACCCGGCTTTGATCTGCCCCCACAGGGGGCTTCCGTGGTCTTTCCCCTTTGCATGAGTCAGCTGGAGTCATCACATTTCGGATTGGGGATTTCGGATTGAGATTAATAAAGCTCAAATAAAGGATTATTTCTAATTCCGCAATCCGCATTCCCAAATCCACAATGGAATTACTCCAGTACTCCAA
>Ga0209536_100008185_pt1 | contig 15709 bp, 15 predicted proteins | sample DeeMarSeWOR28_12_FD_187461 | JGI IMG/M metagenome (GOLD analysis project Ga0209536, IMG submission 187461) | Marine sediment microbial communities from White Oak River estuary, North Carolina - WOR-2-8_12 (SPAdes) (version 2) | ecosystem: Environmental > Aquatic > Marine > Intertidal zone >...
GGGTGATCTTGACGTTCTTGGTGCCGTCGGAGACCGGGATGCCGTTAGAATCGGTCATGCGCATCTGGTAGTTCAGGAGGCGGTCGTTGCCGGCGGCGAGGGCGTTCCAGGAGAGCAGGCTGAGCAGGAATAAGGCAAACAAAAATGCACCAAATCCGCTCCGCAGCGCCTTGGTGCGTATTTTTTGGCCCTGACTCGGTTGTAAATCGCGGAGAGTCACGCCTTTTCCTTTTTATTTTTCGATTTTCATTTCCTAAATACATTATAACATCATTTCTTTATCGCTTCAAGGGAAAAATAAGCTCAAGAAGCGGCATCCCTGTTGATATCTAGTTGTTTTTCAGTACAGAAAAGTGTCAAATATTTGACACTTATTTTTGTTCCGCGTATAAAGCCGCCGAATTAACACACAATTTTATGAGATATCCACAATTTATTCCCATCTTCGTCTTTAACCTTATTTTAAGCTCAATTTGGCTCGTACCGATCAAAACCCGGGCAATGGAGGATGACCCTTCGTCAATCCCCCTCCAATGCACCTGCACCTGTACACAGCGACTGCCGGAAGGACCGAATTCCGGTATCAACGATGATGAAAACCGAGACCGTGAATCCGAGGAATCCAATACGCCGCTTAATGAAGCTCAAAATCAAAGTTATCCACAGATACTTTTCCATGAACTTCTTCCTGATCCGGTGGGCTCAGATGCCGATGGAGAATATATCCGCCTCAGCAATCCGAATCCGGACCCAATCGTGCTTGATGGTTGGATCATCAGGGACAACAAGGGTCGTGAACATCGAATTTCGGAGATGTCCATCGGGGGCCACGGTCAGCTGATGCTTCCGTACGATATGACCAGGATTCCCCTCTCCAACAGCGGTGCGCTGTTGGAACTGGTCGACCCGTCAGACACGATCCAGGATGTGGTTTCATATTCCGGACCTGCCCGGGAAGGGATGAGGTACCTCCGCGCCCCGGACGGTCTCTGGTATTGGGAAGGCGAATCCGGACCAGAAACAGCCCCGGCCGCTGAAGGAGGTGGTGGCGACGGCGTTGAAGACGACGGCGGCCATTCGGTCACGGGAACCGTCGGACAAGAGGTACTATCCGAGATTTCGGAAGAAGAGAGCGAGAGTACTGTCGAGACCGGCAACACGACAGGGCTCGCTCCGCTGATCTCCGAACTCCTGCCGAATCCCGATGGCCCGGATACGGAAGAATGGATCGAGCTCGCGAATCCGTACGAAGTCACCCTGTCCCTGGACGGCTGGTCGGTCGATGATGCGGCCGGAGGCAGCGCCCCCTACGTATTCCCGGCAGGTACGTCAATGGGGGCGTCGTCGTTCCTGCTGCTGACCAGACAGGTATCGAAAATTTACCTCAACAACGATGCGGATGAGGTGCGACTGGTCTCACCGGACGGCTCGATCATGGAGACTGCCTCTTATGCCGACGCCCCTTCCGGTCAGGCCTGGGTCCGGGTCGGTGACCGCTGGTCATGGAGTGACGCGCCGACGCCGGGCAGCCTGAATGACCCCGGCACGCCATCCGATCCGGACGGCGATCCCACATCCGAAAGCCTAACTGCCGTCACAGACCTGTCCGACGCCGCGCCGGATGTGATGACCGTCGAGATATCCTCCCTATCGTCCCTGGAAAACGGCGCGGCCGTCGCGATCGCCGGAGTGGTGTCACTGCCCTTCGGCGCAGCCGGCAAGACCCTCTTCGGTCTGCAGGATACGGCCGGTGTGGACGGTCTTTTCGTCAGGGTCTTCGATGACGAACTGCCGCAACTGACCGTCGGCGATGCCGTATCGGTCCGGGGTAAGATCAACCGTTCGGACGGGATACTGCGGCTCCACGTCAGCGACGCGGAAGACATCGTCGCCGGTGACGCTCCGTTGCCCCTGATCTTCGCGCCGCGGGATATCGGCGACCTGGCACCGGCCGATGACGGGACGGCCGTCGAAATTTCGGGTCTGCCCGGTGACCGGAGCGAAAGCTGGCTCGACCTCACTGACGAGACGGCAGATCATGAAATCAAGACGGTCCTGGTGAACGGAATGCCGCTCGGTCCGATTCCCTCCGGAGCGGCAGTGACCGTGCGAGGCGTGTTCCGTCACCGCACCGGCGGGTCAGAGATACTGGTCGGCTCACGGGAAAATATGACGATAACTGAGCGGAATATCGAGAACGGGGCGCCGGCCGGAAACGTCCCCATGATCATCTCGCAGACCGATGCATCGTCCGGCCATCCGCTGGTATCCGGCCTGGGTATCTCCGCCGGACTGACCGGACTGCTGCTGTGGCTGGCCAAACGCCGGGGGCTGCTCGGCCTGGCGCTGGGACGGTGACCGGACGTCATTGACACGAAGGCGGGACCTCCCTACAATGGCAACGTCGACATGAGCCGTGCGGGTATCGTATAACGGCTATTATGTCACCTTGCCATGGTGAAGATGGGGGTTCGATTCCCCCTACCCGCTCCATGAGCCACCGGTGAAAACTGGTGGCTTTTGGTTACCGGAAAATCGAACGGACGCGAGCTGGCGCAGCGTCCGGTGCGCAGCGCCCCGGTGCCGAGTCGGAGCGAGGACGATTCCCCCTGCCCGCTACAAAAGTCCCCGGACGAAAGCCCGGGGTTTTCGGTACATCCAGACGTTGGACGGATGTCTGTCAAGCCGAGGAAAGGTTATCCAACAGCAGGCTGTACCGTTCCCGGAGCTCCGGAACCGGCACCTGGCTGATGAGATGAGCCACCGACTCCGCATCCGGCCGAAACTCAAACAGCTCGTTCCTCTCACGGTTGTAGGCGAAAACGGGTAGCAGGCGTTCCGCCTTGAGATAGAGGACGGTGGCATAGATCTTGGACATCACCCCGTCGAGGGAAAAGAGACCGATGATCGGCGCCGGCCCCTCGAAACTGACGTTCACTTCGTTCCATTCGTCCTGCGGGCGGCAGCACAGGGTCTCGTGCAACTCCTTGAGGCCGGAAACCCGGCGCTCATCACTGGCCACGAGACGGTCATCGGGCGCGGTGACGGTCGCGGAGTCGGTCACCGAGACATGATCCACCCGCACCAGCCGGCTGTCTAAAATGAGACCGGTACCCCGACCGATGGCATAGACGGTCGGGCGGATATCGACATGGACGTACGAGGTGGAGAGGAAGCGCACCTGTCTTTCTCGGTCGATGTGCGAAAAGAGGTCGTCCAGCTGTTCCGGGTTGGCCATATGCACCAGCAGACCGCCCTCTTTCCAGCCCCGGACGATGAACCGGGCCCGCTCTACCGGATTGCCGGAACCGAAAAAGGCGCGGCTGAGCTCGGAGAAACTCAGTTCTCCGGGAAAGGTCTCCCGGGTGGTGAAATACCAGGTCTTGAGGTCTGGGTACTTTTCCATAAGGGTACGGACCGCTTATATGGGGCGGCCTGGTCCACCCGGAGTATACCATGCCGCCGGTCCCATAAACCCGTCTCAGCCGCCCGGAAAAGGGCCGATTTAACCTTGACTGAGGCGCCATTTTCTGATAAGGCGAGAGGAGTCCTTTACAGACGATGTCCGACTCCGTTGGGCACCACAACCCCGAGGTGATCGATGAATGACACGAAGAAGGAATTGCCGAAAGGCGGGAGTTTCCTGATCGAGGACGCGACACCGGAGCAAACGCTGGTCCCCGAGGACTTCACCGAAGAGCTCCTGGCGATGAAGGAAGCCGCCGAGGATTTCATGAAAGGCGAGGTGACGCCGCAAGCCGCCCGTCTCGAGGAGCACGATCTGGAGCTGCTCAAATCGTTGGTCCGGCAGGCCGGCGAACTGGGGCTGCTCAGCGTCGACATCGACGATGAGTACGGCGGCCTCGGTCTGGGACTGGCCGTCGGCGCCCTGATCATCGAGGCGATCGGTAGCGGCGGCAGCGGTTCCTACGCCACCACGGTCGGCGCCCACAACGGCATCGGCCTCTGGCCCATCCTCTACTTCGGCAACGACGAGCAGAAGGCCCGCTACCTGCCCGGCATCGCCAGCGGCGAACTGGTCGCCGCCTATGCCCTGACCGAGCCGTCGAGCGGCAGCGACGCCCTCTCCGGCAAGTGCAAGGCCACGCTCTCCGAGGACAGCCAGCACTGGATCGTCAATGGCGAGAAGACCTTCATCACCAACGCCGGCATCGCTGACGTCTTCACCGTGCTGGTCAAGATCGACGGCGACGACAAGCAGACCGCCTGCCTGATCGTCGACCGCGACACGCCCGGACTGATCATCGGTCCGGAGGAGCACAAGATGGGCATCCGCGGCTCCTCGACCTGTTCCATGATCTTCGACGACGCCGAAGTGCCGGTCGGTAACCTGCTCGGCGAGATCGGCAAGGGGCACCGCATCGTCCTCAATACCCTCAACCTGGGACGTTTCAAACTGGGGGCGGGGGCGGTCGGCGGACTCAAAACCGCAGTCACCGAGGCAGCGCAGTACGCCGCCGAACGCCAGCAGTTCGGCCGGCCGCTGGTGAAATACGACGCCATCAAGGCCAAGCTGGCCGACATGACGGTCGATACCTGGGTCGGCGAAAGCATGGTCTACCGGACCGCCGGCCTGCTTCACCAGAGCCTGGAGAAGGCGCCGGACGGCGACGGCAGGCTCGGCGCCATCAAGGAATACACCGTGGAATGCGCCATGGTGAAGGTGGCCCTGAGCGAGATGCTCGACCGGGCGGTCGACGAGGCGGTGCAGATCCACGGCGGCTACGGTTTCATCGAGGAGTACGCCGTGGCCCGCGCCTACCGCGACTCGCGCGTCAACCGCATCTTCGAGGGCACCAACGAGATCAACCGCATGCTGACCGTCGGCGACCTCCTCAAGAAGGCGATGAAGGGTCTCGATCTGATGGGTGCGGCCAACAACATCGACGAGCCCAAGGAGTCGGCCACGCCGCTCCGGGCCGCGCTCGACGGCGCCAAGAAGGCGACGCTCTACGTCCTGAGCCAGGCGGCGCTGAAACACATGATGGCGCTCCCCAAGGAACAGCAGATCCTGATGGAGCTGGCCGACATGCTGATCGGCGTCTACGCCATGGAGAGCGCCCTGCTGCGGCTCGAGAAGCTGGCGCCGGAAGCGCGCAGTCACACGAACGCGCCGGCGATCGTCGGGACCTTCTTCGATCGGACGCTCTGGCGCCTACGTCAGGCGGCGACGGTCGTGCTGACCTCGCTCCATGAGGGAGCGGAGGCGCTCGAAGCCTGCGGCAAGGCCAACAACCACCTGATCCAGGCTCCGGCCGACGTCATCGGACTCCGCCGCGACATCGCCGCAGCGGTGATCACGGCGAACAAGTACCCGTTCTGACGGGTATCCCAAGCAGCCCCCGGGCTGCTTTTTTCTGCGCCAAAGCGATGTCCTCCCGACTGCGATCACGGCCATCGCCGATCGTCATCGGCGATGGCCGTCGACATCCTCGCTGACTACGTATAGAATGGACCTATGCTCAGGAAGAACGACAACCGCGGCATCCGCCAAGGATATCTGGTCATCGAACTGGCAGTGGCCATCGCGATCATCTCCCTGCTGGTGGCGGTGGTGGCCGTGGCCGTGGTGCGCGGCCGGGCCGAGGCCAAGGAACAGAAGACGCTGACCGACCTGGCCGCCCTGCGTCTGGCCATCATCATGCTGCACGACCATACCGAGAAGTGGCCTAACGGCTGCCCTCCCGACTCCGTATCCAATCCCGAGGTGGGACTCGACCAGGTCCAGGCCGGCCTGTCTTCGCAACCGCTCGTCGGCGACCAGGGTGACGGTTGCGAATGGACCAGCGACGACCTCACTGCCTGGCGCGGGCCGTACGTCACCGAAGGGCTGCACGATCCCTGGGGTAACGAATATGTCTTCGATCCCGATTACGTGCCGTACCAGAACTGCGGCAGCAAGGCCACCAAGCCTCAGGAGGCCTACATCCTCTCCTATGGCCCGAACGGTGTCGGCCTGAACGTCTACGACTGCGACGATATCTTCATCATCCTGAGGAAATGATCCGGTCCGAGAGACCGGTCAGTCAGACCCAAAAAGCCCCGGCTTCAGGCCGGGGCTTCCGTATGTCAGCGGTCTCAGGTCTTGATTATCTCGTGCTGTTCCTCCTCCTTCAGCTTGATCGAGGCCTCACGCCGGACGGTATAGAACTTCATCAGGGAGAAGACCGAGGTCGCCGCGGCGATGATGCCGAACAGGTTCAGGGCGAAGAGCTTGAAGGAGCCGCTGACCACGATCCAGTCGATCATGACGATACCGATACCGGTGGTGGCGATCGGCGGCAACAGGGCCACCGAAACGGCGATGCCGGTGATGGTCGGCGAGATGTTCGGCTTGACGAAGGCGAAGGCGGCGGCCACCCCGGCGGCCACGGCGATGATGAGATGGGCGAAGGATACCTGGGTCCGTTCCATGATCTCGCTGTTCAGCTCGCGATCGAGATGGAACAGGGAAAGGAGCACCGAGAACAGTACGGCCACGACGATGGAGACGAGCAGGGTGACGGTCGCCTTCTTGATCAGCTTGAAGTCGGCCACCACCACTCCCATGGCCATGGTCAGGATGGGCGAGAGCAGCGGAGCCACCACCATGCCGCCGATGATCACTGCCGCGCTGCCGATCAGCAGTCCGGCGACCACGATGAGCACCGACAGCACCAGCAGCAGGACATAGGTCGGATTCAACAGGCTGACCTCGACCAGCTGGTCCACGGCCTTTCTCCTTTCCTCTATCGAGACGTTGAAGAGTTTTTTCGAGCTCATAATCGATCTGACCGTTCTGGGTTAATAACGGGCCGCCACCTTGATGGCGTAACCGGCGACCATGAAGACGACACCGAGGACGCCGACAATCTGCTCACGACGCATGCTGGAGAAGACCTGATCGTCTATCTGGTGTTCCTTAAGGACCCGATGATGCACCCTGAGCGCGGTGAAAGCGACCATCAGCTTGCCGACGGTGTCGGCGGTGATACCGATCATCTCCAGATCCATACTCCCAATCATTCTACCATGCCGTAAGCCGCCACGCCGACCGCCTCCGCGAAAGTGGGGTAGGCATGAGTCAATCCGGCGATGGCCGTATAGGGCAGGCCGGCCTTCATGGCCAAAGCGATCTCATGGATGAGTTCGGACGCGGCCTCCCCCAGGATATGCCCTCCGAGCAGCTTGCCGTCCCGACGGTCCGCCACCAATTTGACCAGGCCGTCCTGCTGTCCGGTGACCAGACCCTTACCGACGCCGGAATAGGCGCCCCGTCCGACGATCACGTCATGACCCCGTTCCCCAGCCTCCTTCTCGGTCAGGCCGACCGAGGCGATCTCGGGACGGCAGAAGATGACACGCGGTATCACCGAGAGGTCGGACCGCTCCTCGTTGCCCTGGATCGCGTTGATTCCGGCGACGTATCCCTGATCATGGGCCACGTGCGTGTACATCATCTGCCCGGCCGCGTCACCGGCGACATAGACCGCCGGATTGGTCGTCTGTAGGTATTCGTTGAGTACCGGCGCCCCCCGCCCGTCCAGTTCGATATCCGCCTTCTCCACCCGCAGACCGCGCAAGGCCGGGCGTTTTCCGGCGGCGACCAGCAACATCTCACCGGAGAGTTCACGTGCCTCGCCCCCCGCGACCGGCATCACCTGAACTACGGCCTGTCCGCCGTCACGACGCACCGCTGCCGCCCGGGAAGCCAGATGCAGACCGATTCCGCGCTTCCGGAAGGAATACTCGACGACCGCGGCCAGCTCCTCGTCTTCCCGAGGCACGAGACGCGGTGCGATCTCGACGAGTTCCACGCGACTGCCGAAGACGGCGAACAGGTGAGCGAACTCGATACCGATCGGCCCGCCGCCGATGATCAGGAGAGATTCCGGCACCCGTTCCACGGACAGTATCTCGGCATGGGTCAGGTAACCGGCCTCCGCAAGGCCCTCGACCGGCGGCGTCACCGTCTCCGAACCGGCGGCGATGACGATACGATCCGCCTCATAAGTCTGACCGGATACCTCGATACCGTCCCGACTGACGAAAGTCGCCCGGCCCCTGACGAGTTCGGCCCGCAGACTCTCCAGATAACCCTCAAGACGACCGCCGGAAGTCAACGAATCGACTATCCGGTCCTTACGCCGCATGGCTCCGGCGAAATCGAGCCGGATCTCCGGTATCTCCAGTCCGAATTCGCCGGCCCGGCGGGCCAGTTCCATCACTTCGGCCGTCCTCAACAGCGCTTTGGTGGGGACGCATCCGGTGTTGGGACACTCCCCGCCCAGCCTGTCCGCTGCCTCGATGACCGCCACCCTGCCGGCGCCGGCCTCCCGGGCCGCCTCCAGGGCGGCGATTCCGGCCGGACCGGAACCGATGACGATCAGATCGTATCTCTTGACCGACATAAATAGCCTGATGACTGTCCGATTATAGCATAACTGGGATGTCCTCTCCTGAAGGCCGGGCCGCGCTATCCAGGACCGGGACAACTTCCGCGGATCGCTGTCCTGGGGACCGATAAGGTCGGTGAGATCCGGGTCCGTACCGAAACCACCCGCTGCGACGGATATTTTGCTACAATGACCGTGCTATGACCAATCGCGAAATAGCCGACATCCTGCGGGAGATGTCCTTGCTGTACGAGATGGACGACGTCAGTTTCAAGCCGGCCGCATATGAGAAGGCGGCCGATTCCATCGGTCTGCTGGGTCGCGAGGTCAAGCGGATATTCGAACAGGAGGGGCGCCGAGGTCTGGATGACATTCCCGGGGTGGGCAAGGCGATCACCGAGCATATCGTGGCCCTGCTGACAGAGGGCACGTTCCCCGAATATGTCCGGATGAAGAAGCGGATACCGGCCGACGTCCTCGGGCTCACGGCGATCGAGGATATCGGTCCGAAGACGGTCAAGACCCTCTATCGCCGGCTCAAGATACGGACGGTCCGCGACCTGGAGCGTGCCGCCCGCGCCGGACGCATCAGCCGCCTGCCCGGTTTCGGCAAGCGGACGGAACAGAACATCCTCAAGAACATCGGTTTCCTGAAAGCCGGCGGGGGACGCCGCCTGTTGGGCGAGATCCTGCCCCTGGCCCGGGAACTCGAGGGCCGGCTGCGGCGGATTCCCGAAGTGGACCACGCGGTCGTGGCCGGTTCGATCAGGCGCCGGAAGGAGACCATAGGCGACATGGATGTCGTCGTCACCACCTCCTCCCCCAAAAAGGTCATCGACGGTTTCCTGTCTTTCCCGGAGATCGATGAGGTCCTGGAGCGGGGCCGGACGATGGTGGTGGTACGGCTCAAGAACGGCCTGCATGCCGACATCCGCATCGTCCCGAACCGCAGTTTCGGCTCGGCCCTCCAGCATTTCACCGGCAATAAGGAGCATAACGTCATCATCCGCCGTCATGCCGCTTCTAAAGGACTGAAGCTGAACGAATACGGTCTGTGGCGAGGCAAGAGACGGCTGGCTTCACGGACCGAACAGGAGGTCTACCGGGCCCTGGGCCTGCCCTATATCCAGCCGGAGCTGCGGACGGCCAGCGGCGAACTGGAAGCGGCGCTGGAAGACCGGCTCCCCGATATCATCCCTTACGGTTCGGTGCGCGGCGATCTGCAGGTCCAGACCGATTGGACTGACGGCGTGGCCTCCATCGAAACGATGGCTGAAGCGGCGATGGAACTGGGTCACGAATACCTGGCGGTGACCGATCATACCAAGTCTTTGGCCATGACCGGCGGTCTCGACGATAGACAGGTGGCCCGACAAGCCAAGGAGATCGACCGCCTGAACGCTTCCCTGCGGCGGCGACGTAAGGGTTTCACCATCCTCAAGGGCAGCGAAGTCGATATCCTCAAGGACGGACGGCTCGACCTGTCCGACCGGACCTTGGCCAGACTGGACTTCGTCGGCGCCGCCATCCATTCCTCTTTCAAACTCAAGGCGTCCGAACAGACCGAGCGGATGATCGCGGCGATGCGCCATCCCCACGTGGACGCCATCTTCCATCCGACCGGTCGCATCATCAACAAGAGGCCGGCCTACGACCTCGACATGGCGGCTGTCCTGAGGGCAGCCAAGGAGACCGGGACGGCGATGGAGATAAACGCCTTCCCCGACCGACTGGACCTGCGTGATGCGCACGTGCGTCTGGCGATGGATCTCGGCGTGAAACTGATCATCGACACCGATGCCCATGCGCCGGAACACCTCAGATACCTGGATTTCGGGGTAGCCGTGGCCCGACGAGGCTGGGCCAGACGACGCGATGTCCTCAATACCCGCCCACTCAAAAGCCTGCTTAACTGGCTTAAAAAGCCTAAAGACAAGAGGCACTGAGCCTACTGGACGACGGCTTGTCGTTGCTGTATCGTGAGCGGTGATATCGCAGGTACGGTATCCCATAGGATTATTATGAAGACCGAACAAGACAACCCGAAAGAACGTAGGGGCTTCTGGACCAAGGAACAGGAGCGGCTGCTGCGGCGCCACGAGAACATGCTGTCCTGGCGGAAGGAACAGGCGGCGGAGATCGACCGGAGACGCGCCGAGGGACTGACCATACTCGTCAAATGCATGGATGAGCGCAATACCTTCCTGGAAGAGGCGCTCGACCTGTTCCCGGGAGAACCGCATGTCTTCGCTTCGGCCGGCGGCGAGCTCACTCCCGCCCTGTTCGGCGAGATATTCGAACAGGAGGTCACTGAGGCCTCGACGAACGAGAAGCCGTTCCGCATATACCTGATGATCCACGAGAACCCCAGCGACCCGGAGCTAGGCTGCGCCGCTTTCAGTTATGACGTGAGGACGCAGGAATCCAACCATAAGACCCTGCGCGGCAAGCTTCACCTGACCTATCCCACGGCCTTCGTCCATGTGCTGTCGCTGGATACCTCGACGATGCGCCTTCGGGCCGTCGAGACCGATCCCCGCGACCGTCATGCGAAGGAGCTGCTCTCTCCAGAACGGCAGCTGCCGGAATCGATGAGGACGGTGGGGCATGCCGGTCACGGCATATATTTGGGCGAAAGTTACCGAGCCTGGGTCACGGAGAACAACACCTATTTCCATCTGACCCCGCAGAATCCGGACATCAAGGACGACATCATGATCGCCCTGAAGATCATGGCCGAGAACAGCGCGGTGAACCTGGACAGCACGCCGGCCATACTGCATGTGGACTATCCGAAGTACGCCAATCTGGGACCGACCGTGGCCGCGAAGCTGAAATTCGACGAGCTGCTGGCGTCGTTCGAGGACGTCTCGGTCCTGCGCAAGGCCCTGGCCGACGGGAGTCTGCGGATATTCAAGACGGAGACGGAAGTCGAGACCTGGCAGACTGAAGTCCTGGAGTGATCAGTCAGGACGGATCCCTACCGCTGAGACCGGGCCGGGGTGGCGGAACGGCAGACGCAGGAGACTTAAAATCTCCCGACCGCAAGGTCATGAGGGTTCGAATCCCTCCCCCGGCACCATGTATTAATTAAAAAACCGCCGTCGGGCGTTTTTTTTTGACGAAAACCGGGGTGGATCAACCCTCGCGGAACTGGCGACCGCGGTACTCGAACATCCGCAGGACACCTGCCTCTTTCACCGTACGTCGCGGGGCGACCCCAGGCAGAGGCCAGGCCATCACCAAAACCCGACAATCGTCGGTCAGTTCACTCCGGAACTTATCGACCAGCCGCGGATAGCATTTCTCGAGCAGGAAGACGAACACCGTATCGGCGTCCTTGACGCTTCCCCTGAAGAGGTCCCCGTATCTGAGGCGGACGTGACGGTACTTGCGTCCGCCGGCCAGGCGTCGCAACAACGACCAGAGATATGGCAGCAGCGACACCTCATAACCGACCGCCTGGACGCCGGGATGACGGCAGGCGATCGAGAACAGCACCGAACCGTCGCCCGATCCGAGGTCGTAGACCTTGTCCCCTTCCCGGAAATCCGTTTCGCGCAGCAGCATCTCCCGCTCCCGGCGCCTCGTCGGTACCCAGGGGGCGGCGGATATGGCGCCCCAAGCGAAAGTCAGCACCACCAGGAAAGCGATGACGAATACGGCCTGTCCGATGTCGAAATACGGCATAACTGGGAGCTACTTTACCTCAGGATGGAGCCGCGGCCAAGAGCTGTATTTTTCACGATGGCTGAGATAGAATGACCGCATGCAGGAACAGCCGGAACAACGCGTAGTCGAGGAGGAGTCGCTCCTCGAGCCTCGGGCCCGCAACGAGGAACGGACCTTCGACCTGACGCTCAGGCCGAAGGTGCTGGAGGAATTCGTGGGTCAATCGGCCCTGCGGGAGAACCTGAACGTCCTGCTCCGGGCCGCCAAGATGCGTCAGGAACCGCCGGAGCACGTCCTGCTCTACGGGCCGCCCGGCCTCGGCAAGACGACGCTGGCCCACATCATCGCCGCGGAACTGGATACGAACATCCGGGCCACCTCGGGTCCGGCGCTCGAACGCGTCGGCGACATCGCCGCCATCCTGACCAACCTCGAGGATGGGGATGTCCTGTTCGTCGACGAGATCCATCGGATGAACAAGGTCATCGAGGAGGTGCTCTACCCGGCGATGGAGGAATACGCCCTGGATATCGTCATCGGCAAGGGGCCTTCGGCGCGCACCGTCCGACTGGATATCCCGCGATTCACCCTGGTCGGAGCCACGACCCGCCTGAGCCTGATATCGTCGCCGCTCCGCGACCGGTTCGGCGCGACCTATCGCCTGGATTTCTACGAACCGGAAGAACTGACTTCGATAATCAGACGCAGCGCCGCCATCCTAGGCAGCAAACTGCCCGACGAGGCGGCCCTGACGATCGCCAGCCGGTCTCGCGGCACGCCGCGGATCGCTAACCGGCTGCTCAAGCGTGTCCGTGACTTCGCCGACGTCAGGGCCGGAGGCAGGATCGACGATGGGGTGGCTCGCGGAGCCCTGTCCATGCTGGAGATCGACGGTTCCGGACTGGACCGGATCGACCGCCTGGTGCTCGAGACGATCATCCATAAATTCGGGGGCGGGCCGGTGGGTCTGCAGACCCTGGCCGCCGCCATGTCCGAAGAGACCGAGACGCTGGAACTGGTCCACGAACCGTTCCTGCTGAAACAGGGACTGATCAGCCGCACGCCCCGGGGGCGGGTCGTGACGGCCCGCGCCTATACGCACCTGAACCTCCCTCAACCCGCTGTCTAATATGTCATTCGCCGTCTCGCTTTCAGCGCTGCTGATCCCCTATGCCCTGGCCATCGTTTTTTTCATGATCTTCGCGGCCTTCAATATCCACCACCTGATGCGATATGGGGCGACGACCCGCGTCAGCTACATCATCACTTTCATCTTCCTGAGCGGTTCCGTCCTACTCCTGTTCATCAGCTGGCAGATGTTGGGTGGCGTGGACTGGTCCCAGCAGATGACCTTCGGGACGCCCTTCTCCGACGGCTCGATACCGCAACTGTGATATGCATATCGACGAGATCATCAAGAGAAAGGATGATGAGGAGATAATCTTCTTCCTGAGGCGGGACGTCATCATCTTCATCGGCGCGGTGCTGCTCATCCTGGTACTGGCCCTGGTCCCCTTGTTGGCCCGGTTCATCATCAACGCTGCCCTGCCCCATATCCTGACCGACGCGACTTGGCGACCGGCGATACTGCTTCTGGCGAGCGCCTACTATCTGCTGATCTGGCTGTTCTTCTTCACCCAATTCGTGGATTACTATCTCGATGCCTGGATCATCACCGACGACCGCGTCGTGAGCGTCGAGCAGCACGGCCTGTTCTCCCGGACGGTCTCCGAACTCGATCTGGCCAAAGTCCAGGACGTCACCTCGGAGATCCACGGCGTCATACCCTACATCTTCAATTTCGGCAACGTCTACGTGCAAACCGCCGGCGAGAAGGAACGGTTTGTCTTCGAACAGGTGCCGAAGCCGCACGAGGTCCGCAAGCATATCCTGGAACTGGTGGAGAAGGACCGCCGAAAGCAGGGTGAGACGCTGGGTAGCACGCTCTGAAACCGGGCTGCCGGAACCTGCCGGATAATAAAAAACCCCGCCACTGCGCGGGGTTTTCGGGTAGGCCGGAGTCACTCCGGAACGCGATGACAATCGCGACATCTGGCCTCATAAGACTCATCGCCGCCTACCAGTACCCTCTCGGTGCTGGCGACGAGCCGCTGGCTCCGGGTGGCCTCGTTGCCGCAGCGCATGCACACCGCATTGAGCTTGCGGACATGATCCGCCACGGCCATCAGCATGGCTACTGTCTCGAATGGCTGACCGCGGAAGTCGGTATCGAGGCCGGCCACGATGACGCTGATGCCCCGACGGACCAGACCCTCCACGACCGCCAATAATCCGGGACCGAAGAAGTGAGCTTCGTCGATCGCCGCTAGGTGACAATCGGGGTCGACCTGTGCCGGGATATCCTCGGCCGCGTCGACGACCGTAGCCGGAAACGACGTCTGGTTGCGCGATTCGATGGAATCGTCCGTCCGTTGGTCCTTGGCCGGTTTGAAGCAGGCGACCTGCCGTCGGGCGATGACTTCCCTCCTGACCAGACGGATCAGCTCTTCGCTCTTACCGGACGACATGCAACCTACGATCACCTTGAGGCTACCGTGACCCATGACTCTCCTCCTTGAAGGTGCGCCCCGGCATTATAGGCCATGAATCCGATTTGTCGAGATGTGGACAAAATGGAGAAGAAAATCGGATCGACCGAAGGCTGCCGACAGAAAAGCGCCGCAATCGGCGCTTTCGTCATTACGGGATCGGCCAGGATCTAAAGTCCCCACCGATGGCTATCCCAAGCTTGGCGGGCCGCGGCGGCCGCGTCACGGAAGAGCTGATCCTGGCTCTCGGCGCCGAAGACGACGACGAGCAGTGGCTTGTTGCGCCCGTCCATCATCTTGACCACCAGGTTCCATTTCGACTCGTGCAGGTAGCCGGTCTTGCCGCCGAGGACGAAGAGGCCATTGTCGGGGTCGGTCAGCAGGTCATTGGTGTTGGTGATACGGTGGGCCGTGCCGCCGATGTCGAGGTCACGCTGGGCGGTGGAGGTCATCCTCCGGATGGTGGCCGATTCGAAAGCCTCTAGGGCGAGGGCCGCAGCCTCCCGGGCCGTCGACGTGTTAGTGACGTCGAGTCCGGTCGGATCGGTGAAGACAGTGTTCCGCAAACCGAAAAAGTCCGCCTTGCGGTTCATCTCGGTGACGAAAGAAACGATGTCCGGTCCGCTCTCTCGGGCCACGGCATGAGCCGCGTTGTTGGCCGAACCGACGAGCGTGGCGTACATCAGGTCCTCGAAGGAAAGCTGGCTGCCCGTGAGTACACGCAGCCGGGCCCCGCCGACCTCATCGTCGGCGGTGAGACGGCAGGGGCGCGAGGGGGGAATGCTGCGGTCCAGCGCCACGAGTGAGGTCATCAGCTTGGTGACCGAGGCCAGGGGATGGGGCGCGTCGACGTTGTGACTGATCAGAACGCGCCGGGTCGGGACGTCGATGACCAGGACCGAGGAAGCGCTGACCGACGCCGGATCGAAGACGACCCCGGGCTGCGGCGTGGGGTACAGTTCGGCTGACCGCTCCTCGAGGGCACGCGGCGAAGAGGCGACCGCAGTCACCTCCCGGGTCGGGGCGTACCAGGCGAGCAGTGCCGGATATTCGCGGTATCCGTACTGCCGGGCCCAGTCCTGCAGATCGGAG
>Ga0209536_100008188_pt1 | contig 15706 bp, 18 predicted proteins | sample DeeMarSeWOR28_12_FD_187461 | JGI IMG/M metagenome (GOLD analysis project Ga0209536, IMG submission 187461) | Marine sediment microbial communities from White Oak River estuary, North Carolina - WOR-2-8_12 (SPAdes) (version 2) | ecosystem: Environmental > Aquatic > Marine > Intertidal zone >...
CGCTCTCTTGAGGATTTCAAGGAAGCCATTGACGCTGAATTAAAGAAAAAGTAACGAAAGAAACCTGAAGGCGTTCCGGGTACCCGGAACGCCTTTTTTTTCTACTCTGTTATTGTATGAGGATATCCAACAGCCTGTCCAGTTCTTCCAGGGAATAATATTCAATCTCTATTTTCCCTTTTTTGCTGGATTTGTGAATCAGGCGGACTTTTGTACCGAGGCTCTGGATCATTTTCTCTTCAAGCGAGGCAATCTGGGGATCCCTGGTGACATGTTTTTTTCGTTTAGCAGGGGAACCTGAAGATTTCCTGCTAAAGGCCTCTGCCTCTCTGACGCTCAGACCACTCTGTATGATCTTTTTAGCAGCATCTATCAATGCTTTCCTGTTTTCAATCTGCAGAAGGGCCTTGGCATGACCGATACTGAGAGACCCCTCTGCAAGCCACCCTTTCACTTCTGAGGGCAGTTTCAGAATCCTCAGGTAATTTGAGACAGTTGCACGGTCCTTGCCGACTTTCCTGGAAAGGCTGTCATGGGTCAGATTAAAGTCCTGCAGCAATCGCTGGAAGGCCTCGGCAGTTTCAATGGGGTTGAGGTCTTCCCTCTGGATATTCTCTATGAGGGCAAGTTCAAGCGCTTCAGCAGGTGCAGCGTCTTTGACAATAGCGGGAATAGTGGAAAGTCCCGCTGTACGAGTGGCTCTCCATCTTCGCTCACCGGCAATTAACTGGTAGGAATGATTCCCCGTCTTTCGGACAATAATTGGCTGAATCACGCCTTTTTCTTTTATGGAGGCAACAAGTTCATTCAATGCATTGTCTTTAAAAACCCTGCGCGGCTGGTATTCGTTTGCGATGATTGATTTAATGTCGAGCTGCAGTACTTCTGTTGCGTGTGTTCTGTTTTTTTCAGGGATCAGAGCCGAAAGTCCCTTACCCAGTGCCGTTTTCATTTCCTATTATCTCCTTTGCAAGTTCCAGATAGCTCTGTGCACCCCGTGATCTGATGTCATAGGTGATGACCGGTTTTCCGTGGCTGGGCGCTTCTGCTAGCGTAACATTTCTGGGAATCAGTGTCCTGTATACTTTATCCCCGAAATGTCGTTTCAGTTCGTCGCTCACCTGATTGGCAAGCGTATTCCGTCCGTCGAACATGGTGAGTAAAATTCCTTCTATTTCAATCGAGGGATTGAAAGAATCTCTTATCAGACCGAAGGTCTTGAGCAGCATGCTTATTCCTTCAAGGGCATAATATTCACACTGCATGGGAATAAGCAGACTGTCAGCAGCGACCAGTGCGTTCAGGGTCAGAAGGCTGAGAGAGGGGGGACAATCAATAAAGATATAATCAAATTTGTTTCTTATTGGTTCCAGTGCCCGTTTAAGAATGGTTTCCCTCTCTTCCTTCGTGGCAAGTTCTATCTCAGCTCCAATAAGTTCAATATTTGAAGAGACAATATTTAAACGCTCAATGGCAGTGCTCTGAATTAGTGCTTCAATCCCTTTGGCTTCTGTGTACAGATCATAGAGACTTCCTGAAAGACCTTCCTTATCAATGCCGAGACCGCTTGTTGAATTTCCCTGCGGATCGGCATCGATGAGCAGGACGCTCTTGCCCGAGGCAGCAAGTGAGGCGCTGAGATTAATCGCCGTCGTTGTTTTGCCTACTCCGCCTTTCTGGTTTGCGACTGCTGTAATTTTTGCCATGGTAAGTCAGATGAAATAATTGTCATTTCGATCCCCGTTTGCGGGGAGAGAAATCTTGGTTAACTAAATCATACTTAAAAAATCAGGATAAGATTCCTCGCTCTGCTTTTTGGCAGAGCTCGGAATGACACTACAAAACAATATTATGCCCCATCCTGAACAAATTTGAGCCCTTTTTTTATGGATAATTCTGCCCGCGCAAGTTCTTTGCCGAGATAGGCAGCATGGCCCAGGTCTGATACCCAATTATTCTCAATGATTGTTAAATATATATCTCTGCCATTCTTCCCTTCAATTTTCCTGAGCAGCCTGTTGTCATAGGAATAATGCTCAACAAGCAGGGAAGAAGTTTTTTTCGAAGGAAGTATCACAAAGTACCCGGCCTTGTCCAGCTTGATTGCTGATTTACTGAATTTCTTTGCCTTAACTTTTGAAATCGCTGGAGACGGCATTGTAACAGAGATGGGTGCAACTGCCGGCTGGTCACTGCAGTCACCGTGACATCCGCATCCGGAGTCAGGCAGTGCAGGAAATTGTGCTGCAAGATCTTTTATGGCCCTCTTTATCGTTCTTGTGTTTTCACAGCCCATCATGTCTTCTATGGTAATCTGCTGACGGAACTTTTTGATCTCTGAAACAGTCACGTTCTTAAGGATCGGCCGTCTTCCATCAGATCCGATGACCCGCCTGTTCCTGTCGACGCCGTTTTTCCATAAAGCATGGATCGTCCTGCCACTTTTATGGCCGGGAGTATCTTTCCCAGCAAGCACCAGAACTCGTATAGCCGGATTAGCAACCACGTTTTTAACTATTTTGTCTATACCGATATTTTCTGTCTCTGTTTTGCCTACAATGCAGAGCCCGGCGGTTCCGGACTTTGCAAGTTTCTCCTCAAGTCTGGTACTTCCCAGTGTGGAGACAGCCACCGGCGCTGACGTATCCAGTACAGTATATTCACCTTCCACTGGCGGCCAGGAGTTGCTCGTTACCGTCATCTCACAGCTTGAGAGCGTGGATGATGCAAGAGAGGGGTATTTCTTTGTCAGCATGGTCATCGCTTCAGGGGGGATACAGTATTTACATCCAAAACAGGGGTATTCCTGCGGCATGAGCTGTTCAGACCATTCATTGACACTTTTCAGAAGCTCCTCCGCATCCTTCATTTTCAATAGCGGAAGGGATGCCTTGAGATTATCCAGTGTACCCCTCATGCAGCCGCATTTTCTGCATCGGGTGAGCTTCATGCCCCTCAGAATTTCGGCATGGACCTTGGTAAATGTTGGATTCATGACAGTATTATGTATGATGGAATTGCAAAACTTCAACTTTCCCGCAGCGCAGAAGGACATTCACGATCGAACAGGCAATAAGAGTACATAATAAAGACAAGTTCAGGAGTATTCAGTATAATGACAATAGAGGTGGAAGCATATTTTGTGAGGATGTGTAGAATGAAGAAGATGTTTTATTCAAGTATTACAGGATAAAACCGACTGAAACATATGGTCCGTAATCTTTCAAATGCAGCAGGGAGCAAGAGCGTATCAAGACTCTTAATAAGCCAACAACCGTTCCTGAAACTGCCAGCGATGATTTCAATATGGTAAACCGCATTAAGTCACAGTGGGCAAAGGCATCAGCAACCTTTGAGATTGCTGATGCAGCATTTGTCATTCTGCGAATTATTATATTTTGCGGCGGTCTTGGATGGCTGTACTTTTCTGAAATTTCCGAGAATACTTTTTCCAATGTAAGCAGTATTTTTATTTACTTTGCCATTTACAGCATATTTGTTTATATCTGGCTGTTTCTTTCTCCAGAGAAGAAAAAATTCATTTATGGGTTTTCCCTGTGTTTTGACCTGCTCTATGCCACACTGCTTGTCAGGGTAACAGGTGGTTTTTCCAGTTCTTTTTTTAACGGATTTTATTTAATTACTGCGCTCTATTCCTTTTACTTTGGGCTGATCCCGGGGACATTGATTGCCGCTGTCTCCTCATTACTGTATTTTTCGAGCTGTGGGACAGAGCTCTGTTTAATGCACTGGACAGACTTTTTTGTAAGAGTTGCTTTCCTTTTTCTGCTGGCTATTCCCCTTGGCATGCTTTCCCAGAAACTGAAAAGTGACAAAAAGAGCATTGAGGGGCTGAATAGAGAGTTGCAGAAGTCTATTGAGGAATTACAGAACCTGCAGGGGCAGATGATTCAGGTGGAGAAGCTTTCAGCGCTTGGGAGGCTGACAGCTGATGTTGCCCATGAGATAAGAAATCCTCTTACATCTATTGGGGGCTTTGCTCGACGTCTTGATAAAAGGCTGGTTGAGGGGTCACGGGAAAAGGGCTATGCTGGTATTGTTGTGGCAGAGGTGGACAGGCTGGAGCGAATACTGAGAGATGTGCTCACCTTCTCCAGGGAATCAAAGCTGAACATGCAGTATCAGGGAATTAACAGCATAATAGGCGACTCAATGCAGAGTTTCAGCCCTGTTTGCGATGATCAGGGGATTCAGGTAAAGAATGAGTTTGATGAAAACCTTCCTGATGTTCTTGTTGACAGGGAACAGGTGAGGATGGCTCTGGATAACCTTATCTCAAATGCCATTGATGTCATGCCTGATGGCGGCACGCTGAGTCTGAAAACCTATATGAAGGAACAGTATGGAATTCCCTATGTGACGATTGAGGTATCAGATACAGGTCCTGGTATGAACAGAGATGCCCTGCAGTTGGTTTTTGAGCCTTTTTACTCAACCAAGGAGATTGGTGTCGGGACCGGCCTTGGCCTCTCGATCTGTAAAAAAATTGTGGATGAACATAATGGTCTGATCTCTGGTGAGAGTGAACAAAATGCCGGTACGACCTTCCGTATGCTCTTTCCCTATCAAAGCGAAACGAACGGCTCCAGGGTCAAGTGCTGGGAGTTCACAAAGTGCGGCATTGAAAACACAGAGGGGGCTGCCAACCTGAGATGTCCTGCTTACCCTCATTACGGCCGCATATGCTGGGCAATAGCCGGCACTTTTTGTGAAAAAAAAGTAAGCGGTGCCATTGCACAGAAACTCGGGGACTGCAGGAAGTGTGAATTTTACAAGGCCGTTGCGGTAAGCAAAGACGTTTAGTATCGTCAAGAGACAGTTTACTTTTTCACTCCCTTTATCATAGAATGTCATGGTCAAAGTTTGAGCCTGCTAGGGCCCATAGCTCAGTTGGCTAGAGCCACCGGCTCATAACCGGTTGGTCCCAGGTTCGAGTCCTGGTGGGCCCACCATCTGTTACAGCGAGGTATTGTTGAATTATGAAATATATGATGATTCACGGAGAAGGACTTGAAGGAACAGCTGAAGCTTTTAATTGAGTTGCAGGATATTGACTCCGCCATTCTTGCCATGGCGGAGAAGATAGAGCAGATTCCCTCCAGACTTGACCAGTTTAAATCCCCACTGAAAGAATCAAAAGAAGCTTTTGAAAAGTTCAAGAAGAGGTCCGAGGAACTGTCGAACAGAAAAAAGGACAGGGACCATTCATTGAGTGAGATGGAGGACAAGATCGAGAAGCTCAAAACAAGAAGCAGAGAGGTCAAAACAAACAAGGAATATGAGGCACATCTGAAAGAAATAGAGGGCTTTGAGCAAAATAAGGGAAAGATCGAAGATGAGATACTTGTACTTATGGAAGAAATCGATAATTATGGTACAGAGCTGAAAAATGAAGAAGTCAAGCTCAAGAAAGCCGAAGATGAATTCAGGGCACAGGAAAAGATAATAGACGAAGAGATACAGAAGGTCCGCTCTGAACTTGACGATGCAAAATCAAAGAGGCATGCATATACCTCAAAACTGGATGAGGACATCTATAGTCAGTATTTAAATCTGTTAAAAAAAATGAACGGACTTGCAGTTGTTGAGGCAAAAGATGAAGTATGTCTTGGCTGTAACCGGAATATCCCCCCGCAGTTTTACAATAATGTAAGAAAAAGTGATGCAATTTATAAATGCTACTACTGTAACAGGATACTTTACTATAAAGAGCCTCCTCCGGCTGAAAGCAAACCTGAAGAAGCCCCGCCCGCATCTTCATGACAGATCGTATAGATAAGGACGATCTCTCCTCCCAGCCCGATTTATTTGCTTCTGATGAAAGACAGATGAAATCCGCCAGAAGCCATGCAGTCCTGTATTGTGACGGCGCTTCAAGCGGGAATCCGGGGCATGCCGGTATAGGCGCATTTCTGGAAGTAACATCTTCCGATGAACAATACAGGATTTCTGAATATATCGGAATAGCTACAAACAATGTAGCTGAATATACAGCGCTCATAAAAGGGCTTGAGAAGGCCCTGTCACTGGGCATCAAAAGGCTTGATGTATTTCTTGACTCTGAACTGATAGTCAGGCAGCTGAACGGTGTTTATAAAGTCAGGAACAAAAATCTCCTCCCTCTTTTTGCAAAATCAAAAAACTACCTGGATGAATTCGATCTCGTTAACGTGAGCCATGTGCGCAGGGAATTGAACCAGGAAGCAGATAACCTGGCCAGAAAGGGTGCTCAAAAAAGGGGTTGATTCCCAGGTTCATTTTCTGCTGGACAGAGACTTTCCAAACTGTTATAATTCTACATATTCTCCTGAATCAACTTGGTCAGAATAAGACTGGCAGAGGCTCCTTGAAAGGATAAGTGCCTTTAAAATAAAGATATTAGTAAATCAGGAGATAATGTTTCATTAGTAAAAGGGTCTGTTCAATAATTGAACAATTATTGAGGAGAAAGAGGAATAATACATAAATTCAACAGGTTTGATTGCAGCGGCGGCGGTTAAATCACCCCTTATTCATTAGCCTCAAGGCTTTGCAAAAAAGGCGGAGTATTAACCCCGCCTTTTTTGTGAGCCTATCCTGCCCTGCCTGTAGAAATATGCTTTCGGGAGCAATCTGTGAAAATAGTCAAAAAGTTATATGACTGGGTCCTTCACTGGGCTGAGACCCCTTACGGTGTTCCAGCACTCTTTATTCTCGCCTTTGCTGAGTCATCCTTTTTCCCGGTACCCCCTGATGTGCTTCTTATCGCATTATGTCTTTCAATCAACAGAAAAGCCTTTTACTTTGCACTGATCTGCATGATTGGTTCTGTAATTGGCGGGATAGTCGGGTATGCAATTGGTTTCTACGGATATGAGACAATAGGCAGACCCATTGTTGATTTTTATCATGGTCAGGCAGTTATGGACGCAATCAAACTGAAATATGATGAGCACGGATTTCTGGGTATCCTTATAGCAGCAATTACACCAATACCCTATAAGATATTTACTATTGCTTCAGGGGTCTTTAAGTTTGATTTCACACTTTTTACCGCTGCGTCAATTATTGGCAGGAGTACCCGTTTTTTCGTTGTAGCAGCCATGATCTGGAAGTTTGGACCGCCGATCAGGGCATTTATTGACAAGTACTTCAACCTTCTCATGTGGGCCTTTATGGTGCTTCTTATTGGTGGGTTTATTCTTGTAAAATATGTATTCCATTAACAGTTAAGAGGAGGATCAGGATGGCAAAAGTAGCAGTTCTACTTGCTGACGGTTTTGAAGAAGTAGAGGCAATGGCCATTGTCGATGTCCTGAGAAGGGCAGAGATAGAGGTCGTAATCGCAGCTTTAAGAGAGGGACTTGTGGTCAGCGCCCGCAAGGTAAAAATAGAGCCTGATGCCCTTGTTGATACAGTGAATGCTGATGACTTTGATATGATCGTTCTTCCAGGGGGCCAGCCTGGCTCTGACAATCTCAATGCTGACAGCAGGGTCAAAAACCTGATACAGGACTTCAATAAGAAGGGAAAACTCACTGGTGCAATATGCGCGGCACCCTATGTACTGGCAAATGCTGGTATTCTCAAAGGGAAGAAGGCAACTGCCTATCCTGGTTTTCAGCAAAAAATGGGTGACATTGTCTATGAAGAAAAATCCGTTGTTTCAGACGGCACAGTGTTGACCAGCAGGGGGCCGGGCACGGCGTTGTGTTTTGCACTGGCTATCGTGGAGAAACTTGCCGGCAGTGATAGGGCTGCAGAGATAAAGGCCGGTATGCTGATTACTCAGCCCTGTGATTAGATCGTAACCTGAAATATGTATTGGGATCAATGAAAGAAACCCATGAAAACCTGTGCGCCTGCATGCTGGGCGACAATAGCGTCTTTAATTTTCTGGATGCTGAAAATCTCGGAGACCTCTGTCCATTTTTTCAGTGTATGACAATATCAGCAGGAGCCACACTCTGGAAGGAAGGAGACAGCTGCGACTATCTGGCTTTTATTACTTCCGGACGTATTGAAGTAAAAAAGCAGACAGACTTTGAAGGGAAACATGTGGTCGTCGGTGTATACAATCAGGGTGCCATAATTGGAGCACTCTGCGTGATTGATGACAGTCCACGGGCAGTAACGGCCATAGCCCTTGAGGACACTTCACTGGCTGTACTATCCCGTGAGAATTTTGAAAAACTGGTTGACGAGCAACCTGAAATGGGGGCAAAACTCATGAAGGGCATGCTCCTGTCCCTTTCCATACGGCTTCGGAAGTCATTCGAGCGGCTGTCAAAATTTTTCTGACTTTTCCACAATTCCACTCAAGATAGTCTCAATCTAATCCGATACAGATTCATTGAATGAGAAGTCCCTGTACTATGAGGAGAAGTTCAGATGGAACACTTGAATGAAGTATATCTCTTCCTGTCACAAAGGGAATTTTCAGTTCCCTTGCTGGAAATGTGTTTGTTCGTATCATTTATTTCCATCTGCTTGTTGTTCGGTAGATACAGGATGGGTCTCCTGATAACCTACTGTTTTGTATTTTACTGGGGATTTATCTTCAATATTAAAGACTTTATCACTATGCTGGGCGAGACAACCTCAGGCATGCAGATTTATATCTTTGCAGGCATCGCAATGTTTTTTATAGCAATTATCAGTTTTTTTATTCATACAAAAGAGTAAGGCATTACTGCTCCTTCTGCCATAGAAAAAATCAGTCGTAACCGCAATGCCTTGTTTAATCGAGTTTGTCCTCCCTTGCAAATCACTAAGAGCGTTGCTTATCATATCTGCAAACTTACTTCATTTATATTTAAAAAATGAAAACTCTTTCTCCGGCATTTACCTGGATAACATTGGGTGTGGCGGGAGGTCTTGATGAGGGCAATATGAATTGCCACCTTCTTGCTCCTCTTGGAACCTCGGATTACATTTGCCTTGATGCGGGGACATTGTGGGCCGGTCTGCGTGTTGCGAATGAGAGGGGCTGCTTTCCTGATATCAAACCTCGTGAGGATTTAACCCTTGAGGGCACAGTCATGCATCATCACATAAAGGCATATCTCATCACCCACCCCTACCTGGACCATTGCGAAGGGCTTGTCATTGCATCTCCAAATGACAGCAGGAAACCCATTATGAGTCTCAAGGGTGTCATTGAAGACATTGATGAGTATATATTTAACTGGAGGGTGTGGCCGAATTTTGCTGACAGAGGGGTAACTCCGCTCCTCAATCAATATTCTTATGTTGTACTTGAAGAAGGAGAAAAAAGACGAATCCCTGATTCGTCAATGAATGTTGAAACCCATCCTCTTGCCCATGGTGAGCATACTGATTCTGCTGCATTCCTCATTGAATCAGGGGGGGCATATCTTCTCTATATGGGGGACACAGGCCCTGATGAAGTGGAAAAACGCACGAGCACAGAGGACCTGTTTAAGCGCATTGCCCCTCTTATCAGAGATAATCGCTTACAGGGTATTTTCATTGAAACCTCTTACCCTGACGGAAGACCTGATGAACTGCTTTTTTCCCATCTCACCCCTTCCTGGGTGATAACGGCCTTCCGAAAGCTGTCTGTTATGGTGGATGCTCAGAATCCCCGGCAGGCACTGAGGGGTCTGAAGGTGATAATTACACATATAAAGCCTGACCTGAGTGCCAGGATTACTCCCCGAGAGGTTATCGAGAAGCAGCTGCATGAACAGAATGATCTTGGGCTTGAGCTTATTTTTGCAGAACAGGGCAGACGGTATGAGCTGTAGGTTTTAATTTCACGCTATTGAACTATCTGAAGGATGTGCTTAATATCTTAATTCTGGTTTTGATTAAAACCCTGTTCTGTAAAAGCCGGCAAATATATCCAGATCTGTCATCATCCCGTTATAATATAGAAAAGCATGCTTTTCTCCTGAGCTGGTCATGGCCCGACCCACAATCTGATCATCATCATTGATGCTGGATGCATAACTCAGCTCTCCCCCAAGAGTGTCAAGATCAGTCATGGTCCCCTTTTCATAGACAAATGCGTGAATCTCACCAAACCCAGTATAAGAATGGCCGACTATTTTCCCGGATTCATTGATGTCAGTTGCATCACTATGCATACCCCCAAGAGTGCCCAGATCTTTCATGACTCCATTTTCATAGAGAAAGGCATGTCGCTCATCATAGATATTGCTGGACCATCCGATTATCTGACCTTTATTATTTATTGCTTTTGCCATGCTGACACCTCCGCCAAGTGAGCCAAGGTCTGTCAAGGTGTTATTTTCATACAGGAACGCATGTACTTGTCCGGTATCAGAGTTGGAATATCCAACAATCTGACCAGAGTCATTAATGTCCAGTGCTACACTATGAACACCTCCGAGTGTCCCAAGGTCTGTCATTACTCCATTTTCATACAAAAAAGCCCGCTTATGCCCTGCATCATTATATGAATAGCCAATAACCTGCCCATTATTATTGATGCCCATAGCAAAACTGTAATTCCCCCCCAATGTTCCCAAGTCAGTCATTGTTGTACCATCGTACAAAAAGGCCCGTTTATGAGTTTCACTAATGTATGAGTAACCGACAACCTGCCCATTATTATTGATACCCATAGCACAACTGTAATATCCTCCCAGTGTTCCTAAATCAGTAAAAGTATCATCTGCACTGTTATATAAAAAAGCATGTTCTACTCCCTCATCAGTAGAGGCCCACCCTACTACCTGTCCCAGATTATTAACATCATGTGCATTATTTCCCAACCCTCCCGGAGCTTCCGGATTAACAATCTCAGCTTCAACATTTTCCAGGGTAAGTAGAAATAATGAAAAAATAAGTATCAACAGAAACAGTAATTTGAATAAGTTTTCTTTCATTTTATACCTCCTGAAAAGATAGATTTACCTTTGATTTAAAAAATATCTTCATTATCATCTGATACACGTACATAAATACTATATACTCTCCGTTGTATTTTCTGTCAATCACTATCATATAAATAGTGTAAATTAATCATAGTTACCTGCCTTCAGGCTGGTTCACACGCATTGATAGGACGAATTTATCGATAGAGTCTGAACTGAATGACACAATCCTGCAAATTTTTGAGGATTATTCTCAGATTCAACGATATAAGGAAAATCTGGATTCCCCATCAGGTTTGGCTGTTGGCTGGCAGATATGTATTTACAGATAAACGCTTTAGGTCCCTGGGCAGGTCCCTCAGCCACCCAGCGTTCATTACAGCCCATAATCCGATAAGGATTGCTTCAGCAGCATCATGTCTCAGTGAAGTTGGGCGGGGCAGTCCGGACCATGAGATTATTTTTCTGGCGATGTCATCAGCATGCTGCTTTGCCTTAAGCCCGGTAAGCTGTTCACGAGGATATAACAATGCCTGACGCCACTTTTCAGCATTGATCTGCTGTGCAGCGATTCCTCTTCTCCTGGCTTCGCGTTCCCAGATTATCACAAGTGTGCCCCCGCCTTCAATTATGACCAACTGGAGATCATCGGTGCTGTCCAGCAGGTTATTTGCATCACGTCGCAGCCGTGCAGGAGACCCATAGTTTTTGGACCTGTACCAGCGCAGCCTGCCGTCAGTTCCATACAGGGCAAGGCCGGTTCTTAGTCCCAGGTCTACAGCAAGAAGAGAACCCATAGGAAGTTAACTTTACTACAAGCGGAGGTTAAAGAATTGTGCATCCTATTATCCGGATAGATGACCGGTGCACAGTATTATGCATTTCCCATTTCAGGAAATATTTCTGACCTGAGATAATCTCCCAATTGCAGCATGGAAGTAACGAATTCAGGATATTGAACGGGTTTCACAATAACGTCTCTGCAGCCTAAGGAATAACAGAGTTCAGCCTCATGGGTGTTGCTGCTTGAGGTGATTACAATAATAGGCATGCCCTGGAGCCATGTGTACTGCTGGATCTTCTGCAAGACCTCTATGCCGTCTACAACGGGCATGCGAATATCCAGAAGTAAAATGAATTTCATGATGTTATCACTTCGCAGTCCTTTTGCCTTCTCAAAAAACTCCAGAACCTCTTTGCCATCTTTGAAATTGATAATCAGGTTTCTCACTCCTGACATCTTCAGGTTTTTCGTGATCAGTTGTGCATGGCCCTCATCATCTTCTGCCAGCAGGATAACAGCATTGTCCCTATCATTGTAAGATGCATTTTCCATATTCCCTCCATAACATTGCGGATAGCATTTATTTGTTATTCAGCATAGAAAGAAGAAGGTGGATTAGTCAAGGAATTTCTGGCGGGTAGTTTCTATACTGTCAGTATTGCGGGCACTTTCTGGAATTACATCTCTTTAATTTCAATGAGATTCCCTGAGAAGTCTTTGAGAAAATGAACTGTCCTGTCACCTTTCTGTCCTGTGATGTGCTCAACACCAAATTCTCCGGCTTTCTCAAGTAGTGATGAAAGGTCATTGATATACAATCCAAGATGTCTCAGGTCAGGTGATGGCTGTACGCATTCCGGACAGATAAATATTTCTATCTTTATTCCGTCTCTTTCATACACCAGCATAGTGATTTCATGAGAAAAAGAAAAGAGCTGTTCTGACAATGCTGCCGGCAGGACACCTTCCTTTGTCATTGTAAGACCCAGGAAGTCATGGTAGAATTTATCAGCCCCTTCCCTGCTGTTGCTGATTATGCCCATATGGTTTAACTGCATAAGATAGTTAATCTGAACGTATGTTCTGCTGTTTGTACGGCTGGTTTTATAAAAGCGGCCCTCCGGATGAGAGCCGCTTTTAATTTTTCTAAGACTTGATACCTGACAAGGGTCACCTTGTGTATTATTTCTTCCTCTTGTTTTTTAACTGGGCCTGGGCAGCTGCAAATCGTGCAATCGGTACTCTGAAAGGTGAACAGCTTACATAGTCAAGGCCGATGTTATGGCAGAACTCAACAGAGGACGGCTCTCCTCCATGCTCACCGCAGATACCGAGTTTAAGGTCTTTCTTAACTCCTCTGCCCAGTTCAACTGCTGTTTTCATTAAAGGGCCCACACCATCAACATCGATCGATACAAAGGGGTCATCCTGCAGGATCCCTTCTTCTACATAAAAAGGTAGGAATCTGCCAGCATCATCACGTGAAAGGCCATAGGTTGTCTGGGTAAGATCATTGGTGCCGAAGGAATAGAAATCTGCAACTTCAGCAATCTCATCAGAAGTCACACATGCACGGGGCAGTTCGATCATCGTTCCTACAGTGTAGGGGACCTTGATTTTGGCCTTTTTCTGTACTTCCGTTGCCACGTTGATTACCACTTCTTTCATTGCCTCGAGTTCTTTAACATGTCCTACGAGGGGGATCATGATTTCAGGAATGACTTTTATTTTTTTCTTTTTCAGCTCACAGGCAGCTTCCATGATTGCCTGTGCCTGCATGGCATAAATTTCAGGAAACGTAATACCGAGGCGGCAACCGCGATGGCCCAGCATGGGATTGAATTCATGGAGGGATTCGTTCTTCGCTTTCAGATCTTTAAACTGAACTTTCATACTCTTTGCAAGTGCTTTCAGCTCATTATCTGTATGGGGCAGGAACTCATGCAGAGGGGGATCAAGGAGCCTGATGGTGACAGGAAGACCCTTCATTTCCTTGAATACTCCACGGAAGTCTTTCTTCTGGAAGGGCAAAAGTTTCGCAAGCGCTTTCTGTCTTCCTGCCAGAGTTTCCGAGAGGATCATCTCGCGTACAGCCTTGATTCTGTCCGGTCCGAAAAACATGTGCTCTGTTCTGCAGAGACCAATGCCCTCTGCGCCGAACTTGAGCGCTGTTCTGCAATCCTCTGAAGACTCGGCATTAGTCCTTACCTTGATAAATCTGACCTGGTCCGCCCAAATCATGAGCTCCTTGTACCATTTATTATGTTCCGGATTAGCCGGATTAAGCTTCAGCTGGCCTTCATAAAAAGTTCCCTTTGAACCATTCAGTGTGATCCAGTCGCCTTCCTTAATGGTCTTTCCTTTAACGTTCATCGACCTATTTCTCAGGTTGATCTGGACGTCAGAACATCCGACGATGCAGCATTTCCCCCATCCGCGTGCAACGAGCGCCGCGTGGCTGGTCATACCGCCTTTTGCGGTAAGAATAGCTTGAGCAGCGTGCATGCCGTGTACGTCCTCAGGTGACGTTTCAGTTCTGACAAGAATGACTTTCTCGCCCTTCTTTGCCCATGCCTCAGCGTCATCGGCAGTAAAGGTAACTCTTCCCTTGGCTCCCCCCGGGCCAGCGGGAAGTCCCTTTCCAAGAACACCGGCATTCTTCTCGGCAATAGGATCAACGCTTGGATGAAGGAGTTCGTCGATCTGGTCCGGCCTGACGCGGAGCAGGGCGGTCTCTTTGGTGATAAGTTTCTGCTTGGCCATTTCAACGGCCATGCGGATTGCGGCCTGTCCATTCCGCTTTCCAACACGTGTCTGAAGCATCCACAGCCTGCCATCTTCAATGGTAAATTCAATGTCCTGCATGTCTGTGTAATGGTTTTCAAGGCGTTTCTCGTAACTATGAAGTTCTTTGTATAACTTCGGCATTTTTTCTTCAAGTGAAGGAAGATGCCTCGTGTCTCTGGTCTTTCCGGCTTTGTTAACAGGGTTGGGGGTCCTGAGACCGGCGACAACGTCTTCACCCTGTGCATTGGGGAGCCATTCACCAAAGAACATATTCTCGCCTGTAGCAGGATTACGGGTAAAGGCAACGCCAGTGGCAGAGTTATTCCCGGTGTTACCGAAAACCATTGTCTGCACATTGACTGCAGTGCCCCACCAGTCGGGCAGGCCTTCGATCTTTCTATATGAAACAGCGCGTTTCCCCATCCATGACTGAAAAACAGCACTGATACTGCCCCAGAGCTGTTCCTGGTGAGTATCAGGAAAGGGTTTCTTCAAGGTCTGCTTAATGATCTTCTTGAACTGATCACAGAGCCTCTGGAGATCTACGACCGTTAAGTCGGTATCGTTTTTATAGCCCTTTTTCTTTTTTACAGCTTCAAGCGCATGCTCCAGCTTATAACGAATCCCGTCATGATCGGTTTTAGGCTCGACACCGGCTGCCTTTTCCATAACAACATCGGAATACATCATCATCAGACGACGATACGCGTCATAAACAAAACGGGGATTGTTTGTCTTTTGAATAAGTCCGGGAATCGTTTTTGTAGTAAGCCCGGCATTCAGTATGGTTTCCATCATTCCCGGCATAGAGCTTCTGGCTCCGGATCGTATTGACATGAGGAGAGGATCTTTCGGGTCGCCGAATTTCTTTCCCATAATTTTCTCTACCTTAGCCATCGCAGTATTGACCTGCCGAGCAAGTTCCCTGGGGTATTTCCGGTTATTCTTATAATATTCGGTACATACTTCAGTCGTAATGGTAAATCCTGGCGGTACCGGGAGTTTGAGTTTCGGATGTCCTGCCATTTCAGCAAGGTTTGCGCCTTTGCCTCCCAAGAGGTTTTTCATTGCTGCTTTGCCGTCTGCCTTACCGGCTCCAAAGAAGTAGACATACTTTTTAGCCATGTTTTTCCTCCACTCTTAAATTTGTATGGTTAGTGAAAATAAAGGGTTTTCGTTTCTTTCAATTCTACTGAGGCATTATTTTACACAAAACATTCCTCTAATTCAAAGCAAAATTTCTAACAGCTCTATTAATGCAGTTAATCCA
>Ga0209536_100008189_pt1 | contig 15704 bp, 13 predicted proteins | sample DeeMarSeWOR28_12_FD_187461 | JGI IMG/M metagenome (GOLD analysis project Ga0209536, IMG submission 187461) | Marine sediment microbial communities from White Oak River estuary, North Carolina - WOR-2-8_12 (SPAdes) (version 2) | ecosystem: Environmental > Aquatic > Marine > Intertidal zone >...
TAATTATCTCAAGGGAAATGAATAATATGGATCTGTGCAGAACCGTATTGGAAAAACTTTATGATCTGGATGAAACCAACCCCTTTGTGGTCTACGAAAAAATCCGGCTTGGTGAAGAGAATTTTGATATGTTGCAACGGGTCGTTACCAACGATTTGCCTTTTGAAACCTATTTAGAACTGGCTCTTACCTATTATCAAATCGGATTTCCCGGAGAAAGTATATCTGTATTGAAAGCTTCCCCGGAACATGTTATGAAATATCTCTGGTTGGCGTATCTTGATCCGGACAACCAGAAAGAATGGCTGAATAAAGGACTTGAACAGTCACCTGAGCTGGTATTTCCTTTCCGGGATGAAACATTTATTGTACTGGATCATCTGATGAAGATCAGTGACCATTGGAAATTAAAGTATTATGCATCATTGATTTACTGGAATAAAGGATTAACGGATCAGGCCAAGTTCTTAATGCAGGAATGTGGCGAAAAACCTGAATATACCCCGTTTTATCTATCAAAAGCAAAATTATTCCATGACGATCCGGAGATTAAGCAGGAAGCCATACTTAATGCAGATTCCATCGACAGGGCGTACTGGAGGGTTAAGCTGGCTTTGATCGATCATTTAATATCCAAGGAAAGGTTCGAAGAAGCTGCACAACTTGCCGAAGAGATCCTGAGAGAAAAACCAGAAATGGCCGTATCGGGAATCCGGTATGCAACAGCTCTTTTACGTTCGGGAGAGTACAGAAAATGTATCAAATTTCTGGAATCATTTGAGGTCTTACCTTACGAAGGTGCTAATGAAGGGCGTAATATCTATCATGAGGTTTGTATCCGGGCTGCTTATGACGAATTGAAAATGAAAAAATACAAAAACGCGATCCATTTTGCCGAAAAAGCCAAACTATGGCCCGTCAATCTGGGATCCGGAAGACCTTACGAAGTGGATGAACGACTGGAAAATTACATAACTGCCTATTGTTTTGAGAAAATGGGGAAAAATTCCGAAGCTCAGGAGAAATACAATCAGGTGGCAAATGAGTTAATTGAGGATGGTAAGGAAAATGCTTCCTTCTCCCTCAGGATTTCTTCGCTTAAGAATATGAATAAACAAAATGAAGCATATGAATTGATTCTGGATTTCTTGAAAAAGGATCCGGATAATATTTACCTTAAATGGACAAAAGCAAGAGAAATCGATGGGGATTCGACCTCGCTGACAAAAGAAATAATGAAGTCCCAGAGTGAAAATATGCTCATCAATAATAATTTCCTGCTTGTGCATGATTTATTTGCTATAATTGAGTGATTTATTTTATGTAGTAAAAAACTGCATACGTTGCGATTAAGAAAATGCATGGTGTAATTACGGTGTGATCGGAAGAAAATGATTTATCGACCTTTATTTCAATTTTTTACTGCCCTGCTGATGATCTTTCATCTGTCCTGCAGTGATACTCGACGTGAAAAACAAGACTCAGGGAACATGGAAAATTATACATTAAATGATTTCAAAAAGGTACCTAAAATCGATGTACATGCTCATATCAATACCGAAGCTACCTGGATGATAGATGAGGCCCGGGCAAATAACTTCAGATTGATGGTTATGGCAGTTGATGTAGTGCCCGAATATCCTCCCATGCCTGAACAAATCAGGGTAAGGGTAAAACATTACCAGCAAAATCCGGATGTTTTTATTTTCAGTACCGCCTTTACGCTGGATGGATGGGATGAGCCGGGATGGTCGGGCAAGGTCATTAATCAATTAATGGAAGATTTCAATAACGGGGCTGTGGGCGTTAAGGTTTGGAAAAATATTGGGATGGATGCCCGGGATGCGCAGGGTAATCTGATTATGCTGGATGACCCGAAATTCGATGATATCTTTCAATTCATTAAGGATCAGAATAAAGTACTGATAAGCCATGCCGGTGAACCAAAAAACTGTTGGCTGCCCTTAGAGCAGATGACGGTCAGGAATGATAAAAATTACTTTCGGGAACATCCGGAATATCATATGTATCTGCATCCTGAATTTCCTTCCTATGAACAACAGATGGAAGCACGGGACCGCATGCTTGATAAAAATCCTTCCCTTACTTTTATTGGAGCCCATCTGGCCAGCCTGGAATGGAGCGTAGATGAAATAGCTAAGTTTCTTGACCGGTATCCAAACACATCTGTCGATCTGGCAGAGCGCATCAGTCATTTACAGTATCAGGGGCAGGAAAATTACCAGAAAGTCAGAAACTTTTTTATGGATTATCAGGACCGGATACTTTATGGAACCGATTTCCAGCAGTTGGAAGATACCGATCCCGGGGAGTTAAAAAAGAACATGAATGAAAGATGGATGCTGGATTGGAGATATTTCAATACCGGCGAAATGATCACCGTGCCGGAATTGGATCAGCCGGTGCAGGGACTGGCTTTGCCGAAAAATGCAGTTGATAAAATATACCGGCTCAACGCGGAGCGAATTTTCCCGGATGCCTGGATAGCCAACAAATAATATGTTAAGTTTAGATTTAAGAAACAAGCTTTAACTTACTTATTACCAGATTTTTAACTGCTTCAGTGGCTGGAGGAAATACTTTTCTGAGATCGATTTCATCCGTCTGGCTCATTAACTTTTTAACTTGTTGCATAAAAATGTTCTTTATTTCGGTGGCCACATTTACTTTACAGATACCCAACCTGATCGCAGCCCTTATCTGATCATCCGGAACTCCTGATCCACCATGCAGCACCAGACAGGCCTTGGAAACCTGATTTATTTTCCGCAGTCTTTCAAAATCGAGTTTAGGCTCCTGTTTGTAAAATCCATGCGCAGTTCCAATGGCAATCGCCAATGCGTTCACTCCGGTGGCATCCACCAATTTTATTACATCTTCGGGTTCGGTATAACCGATTTTATCGGTCTGCTGGCCAAGCTTGGCTACATAACCAAGTTCTGCTTCCACATTGGCCCCATATTGTTGAGCAAGCGTTACTACTTTCCTGGTCATTTCGACATTTTCTTCAAAAGGAAGTTCGGATGCATCAATCATGACGGAATCAAAACCGGCCTTAAGGCATTGATAGGCAAGATCCACCGTGTCACCGTGATCCAGATGGATCCAGGATTCCACCTTATAATATTCAATGGCGGACCGGGCCAGGGCTACTGCATTTGCCAGGCCCATATAATCAATCGAACTTCTCGTTAATTGTAAAATAATGGGTAAACGGGATTCACTGGCTGCTTCCATCAATCCCTTGAGGGTTTCAAAATTATAGAAATTAGTGGCCAGCAGTGCCTTTTTTTGTTCCCGCATTTCCTGAAGTTTATCCTGCAGCTTCATGTTGTATGAGCAATTTATTTATCAATTGAAAAATTAAATCTTTTTATGGCTGTTTCTTTCACATGATCGTAATGATCAAAAGCACCGGTTCCTCCGGGGGCAGTCGTATTGATCGCTCCCATGAGATTTCCAAACTGAAGGCATTCCTCCAATTCCGCTTTTTGAAGAAATTTAAGGATGAATCCGGCATTAAAACTATCCCCGGCCCCTATGGCATCAACGACTTTTGGATTTAAAAATGGTTTTACCTTGTAACTTATTCCATTTAATAATCCCACCGAACCTTTCTTTCCCATTTTAACCGCGGTTACATGGGAATGATCTTTAACCGCATGGATCGCCTGACGGATATTTTTCTTTTGCGTCAATGCCAGAAATTCCTGAATATTAGGTAAAAAAACATCCACCAATGGGAGTATTTCCCTGAGATCCAGGTCCCATTTTTCCAATGGATCCCATTGTGTATCCATGGATGTAGTAAGGTTTAGCTCTTTTATAAGGGCTAAAATTTCTTTAAGGTTCTTATGAATTCCGGGTTGCAGAAAAACCGAAGAAATATGGACATGATGGCAATTGCTGAGGATCTCCGGAGTGATATCTTCAAGGCCTAAATGTCCCATGGCACCGGGATGCGTGATCATGGCCCTGTCTTCCCCATAGTTCAGCACCACGGTGGCCCCTGTTTTGAGCCGGTTGCTGCAGACAATAAATTCGGTAAATACCCCTTTTCTTTCAAGCGTTTTTATCACCAGCTTGCCAAATTCATCGTTACCTGTTATACCGAGAAACGCAACCCTGGATCCCAAAATACTCAGATTACAGGCGAAAATAGCGGATGAACTCCCTATCACCAGCTGCATATCCTGCGCCAATCGTTCAGTTCCTATGCTGGGAAACCCTTCAATACGATTCAGAATCAAATCTACATTGAGCTCTCCAATGACTAATACATCAAATCTCTTCATTGACACGGAATTTTATTATGCGACCGGTGATGAATCGGATCCTGGTAAGATTACCCGTTTAAACTTATTTCAACTTTATCCAGAAGGTATTCCACGTCCTGCTTATAAAGCATGCCCAGATCCTCCCTTAAACAATTGGCTCCTCCGCAGGCTACCCCAAGTTTTAACATTTCATCCACTTTCATCTTGTTCTTCGTGGCGATGGCCAACCCGGCTGTAAGACAGTCCCCGCTTCCCACCGCGCTATAAATAGTATCCAGGGTAACTTTTCCATGACTCATTTTTTCTTCAGAACCCAGGAATAACCCTTCTTTTCCCTTGCTAATAGCAACTAATTCAACATATTTTCTGAAATAGGCAATAATATCCCGGATTTCCGATAAACCGGTAACTATTTTACTTTCTGTATAATTCAAATGAATGGAGTAAGGATTTTCGTATAATCCCAACTCGAACGGTTTGCCGGTAGCGTCGAGAAAAACCGGCTTCTCAAAATTCCGGGCGATCCTGATCAGATTGGCATAACCCTGATCCGGGGCACCTTTCGGCCAGGAACCGCTTAACGTAATTACATCGGATTTAATCACAATCTGATCGAAATTATCAATAAATTTTTGATATTCTTCAGGCGTGATTTCCGGACCGCAGCCTAACAGTTCCGTATCGTCATAATTACCTTGGGATTTATAGGTGTAACAAAATCTTGACCAATCCTCCAATTCGGGGCCGATGCAGTTGATATTTTTCTTCCTGCACTCATTTTTGATCCACCTACCCGTTTCCCCTCCCCAAAAACCGAGAAGCGTCACTTCCTCCCCTAATTCAACTGCTGCCAGAGCCACATGCACGCCTTTACCACCAGGGAACCTTTTTTCCCGGGAAGCACGGTGCACTTTCCCGGATTCAAGGGATTCCACCCAGATATAGGTATCAACCGAAGGATTCGGACAAACAGCTAAAAACATGATCGGTCTAAAATTAGAATCAATAGAGTACGATTAAAATAGTTAAAAAAGATATCATTCGCATGTTTGCCTTATGAAAATGATCTTATACCCTATGTAAAAAATGACCATGATTATTAAAATCCTCTAATAAAGGTAGCAATATCAATTTGATCTTTTGGATCTTACGGCCAATGATGTTAGTACTACCAGGACTAAAAATCCATGAAGGGCCAGATCGATCCTAACACCGCCGATCTCATCAGGGATATATTCCGAAAGTGAAAATAAAAACAGGAACAACGCGATGGCGGATGCGATAATCAATTCCTTGCCGGGTCGTTTTTTTGATAATATACCGACCAGGATGATGGGCGCAATCATGGAAGTTCCGGTAAAACTCACTCTGGCCAGCAATACCAGTTCATCACTCATTATTACTGAGAAAATCATCACAACGACCGCAAAGAGAGCCAGGGCGATTCGGGTTCTTAATAGGACAGACCTGTCTTCTCCCCTTATCAGGGATCTGAATTCCGATCCCAATGCAAAAACCTGCGCATTGGAGGTTGATAGCACAGCCGCAAACAAACCCACTATTGCCAGCGCCGCCAGGGCATTCGATTGATCAAAAAGCAAGGAATTGGATATAAATTCCCTGGTACTTGCAGTTGTATATCTCACCGCACCATACATCCCAATAAAAGCAGTGGCTACAAATACAAAGGTAGCCACAATACAGAGACCTGCTGCCATTCTGTAGGTTTCTCTCATGCTTTTCATAACGACGATCCTTGTTGAAAACTGGGGTTGAGTCGCGGGCAGTAAAAGAATGGAAATGAAAGTAGCCAGCAAAAATTGCACGGTAAATAATCCCTGGGGACCGGGAGTGGAAAGAAGCCGGTTATCAACTATTTCTACTTGTTCAAAAAGGTTGTTTACATTACCAAAATATTTCACACAGTTATATCCGATTATCCATAATACCGTCAATAGCAGCAATGCCTGAATGGCATCACTGAATACGATGGCTTTCAACCCACCAATGATTCCATAAGCAAGCATGATCAATACAATAATTAATGCCCAGCCCCAGGAGGGGAGTAAGGCCGGGAAAATGGCATTAAAGAATATGGAAATTCCCCGGATCTGAATGGCCACATACGGTATCAGGAAAAGAAAAGCCCCGACAAACACTGTGTAACCTGCCCATTTTGTCTGGTATACATGACTCATCATACCGGCCATTCCCTTGAAACCCACCGTTTTCGCCTTGTTTCTGAGATAATATCCAAACCAGAAAATGAAAAAGAACATCGCTCCGTCCGATACAGCCAGGAATATCCAGGCTCCTACACCGTGCACCCTGAAAAAGTCAGGCATCCCCATAAAGATAAAGGCACTGAATAAGGCGGCTGCATAAGTCAATACGCCCAGTATCGAACCAATATTGGAACCGGCGAGCATAAAATCGTCAATACTCCTTTTCTTATTATAAGTCCGTGTAGACGCATAAATTAATAATCCGATGTAGATAATGCTGAAGATCCAGAACCAGGTAATCATATATTCTTATTGTTTTGTGTGGCGCCTGGATGAACGGAGATCCCGATCAAAATCAATACAGTATACCCTAAGGTCAGAAGCATTCCGGCCCAGAGGGTGTAGGGAAGTCCGAAAAGTTTGGGCAAATAAGTATTTGCCGGTATCACGAGCGGCGTGAAGGTGATGACGGAAAGAAAAACTACCCCCCATTGACAAAATCTCCAGATTCGTTTTCGATGTTTCATTTTTTCTATTTTAAAATTTTCTGATAATGTGCTGAAATCCGATCCCTTATCAATCGGATATTTCCAATTGGTGTATCTTTTGATAAAATTCCGGTTCCAACTAAAATATTGGGACTGTGACTAATCGTTTTAAAAAGTTCATCCATTTTACCCATAAGGATATGCGGGTTATTGTGAGCCACATCATAGGGATTCAGGTTGATACGAAAGGCCAGGTCATGTCTTTCTAAAACCGGTAACATATCCTTTATCGGAATCACGAAATCCAATAATAATTGATTGGCGCCCGTGGCGGTCAGTTTTTCCATAATTGGTAATGTATTCCCTCCTATGATCAAAGGCCTGATCTGGATACCTCTTTTTATCATAAATTGATAAATTTTCTGATGAAAAGGAAATATCAGGTCATCGTATATTGCTGATGAAATAAGGGGAGGGGAGGCAAGGGAATCAAAGATGACCACATCCTGACCCACATCAACATACCCCTTTATATAAGTAATGATAATATCGGTACAGTATTCAAGTAATTGGCAAACACCTTCCGGATTGATCATACATTCCAGTATTAATTTTTCATTTCCATAAATCTTCCCGGCCATGGAAAAGGGCCCGCTTGCGGCTCCCCGTACATAGACTTTGTTATGAAACTTATGGCTTAAATATTTTGTGGCCTGGATGAATAATACCATACGGCCAACGGGCTCTTTCAGGGTGGGCAGTAGATGAATGTCATCCAGATGTTTGATCAGCGGATGTGTGATTTCAGGAAGCATATCCATTTTATTCCGGTCCACCACGGATCCAACTGACTCGGCCTCGATATTATAAATATCATAACCACAGGTGACTACTTCAGAATCCAACGCCCGGATTTCTTTTTCCACGGCATCCACAAATTCAGGCTCATCCTGGCCAAAAAGTTGGGGGGGCGAATGTGCAAAATTTACCTTATAATCATAGACGGCAGGGCAGAAAACAGGAGTTCCGTAGTTCTTACCATGAATTGTATTTAAAAATTTTTCTCTTGGATTCACAATTTAATGCATTACATTATCTTCCTGCATATAAAATCGACGCAGTATATGGTCATCGAATTAAATGCCGAACATCGGAAAAAAACCACTCTATTGGAAATAATTTAGATGGTTTCTTCCTTACCGGGAAAAAATGCGCTTGATATTGAATCTTCCTGAAGTAAAAATTATTTTATAATTCTTGTCGTGAAGGAGCCTTGGTTTAACCCATTATTTTAATGGATCTGTAAGGAGATCTGTACGATACCTTTGGGATAATTAATTATATTTAGGAAATTACTGGAAGTATAAAATTCAATTCCGATTTAAAGTATGAAAATCAATTCGCTGAAGGATAAGTTTCTTTTATTCTTATTCATTTTTCTGATGCTGTCAGCTTGTAATCAAAAGAAGGAAACCATGTTATACCAAGTGAATAAGTTAAATGCTCCACTGGAAATAAATGGCGTGTGGGATAAATCTCCCTGGAGTGAAATGCAGGCCTTGCAATTGGCAAACTATATGGGAGAAAAACCGGAACATTTTCCAATTACTAAAGCTAAAGTTTCTTACGACGATGAAGCTGTTTATGTAATTTTCCAGGTAGAAGACCGGTATGTGAAAGCAGTGCATTCTAAAAATCAGGATCCGGTTTATAAGGATAGCTGCGTCGAGTTTTTCTTCATCCCCAGCGGAAAAGTAAAAAATGGATATTTTAACCTTGAGATGAATTGTGGTGGAACCATGTTGTTTCATCACCAGTTGAAGCCCAGGACCGGAAGTGTTGAACTCAGCGACATGCATCTCTCAAAAATAGAGGTTGCCACAAGTTTACCTAAGATTGTGGACCCGGAAATTGAGTCAGAAACAACCTGGGTGGTTGAATACAGGATTCCATTTTCGATCCTCAAGGGCTACCATGAGTTTAATAGTCCGGTGACAGGATCACTATGGAGAGCCAACTTTTATAAATGTGCCGATGACTCCTCACATCCACATTGGCTTACCTGGGCACCTGTTCAGAAACCAACTCCTGATTTTCATATGCCGGAATTCTTTGGGTATATTGAATTCCATTAAATGTTATTGTAGATTCTTTTACTGAAACATCAATCTTTACATTTCAAATCATCAGGAACGAATTTTTAACTTGTTTTTTGATGACCAGAGATAGCTAAATGAGGATAGTTGATGAGAATGTTTCTGGTTAAACGATCACCTCTCGGGCGGAAGTTACTTCCGTCCGATGAATCTATTCCTTTAAGCAAAAGTTAAATAACCGTAATTCATAGGAACATTCTGGGTTTATTGACCTATGTCAGCGGATTAAAATCATTAACGGCGCCCGTATGCAATCGGCCATCTACATTTACATACCATGTATAGATCCCTTCACCGACCGTTACATTTTTATCGTTTTTATGATCCCATTCGAGCGTAGCTTTCGAGGATTTAGTTGAAAGAGAGGAAAATGATTTTATGAGCTTTCCTCGCGGATCTTCAATTCTGGATTCTATGATATGGTTTCTTTTTGAATTGTCCAGCATAACCTGTAATTGATAGCCTCCATTTATTTTTCTTGCCTCACTGATCAGCGATTGACTATTCTGTAAGGCCGGAAGGCTGTAAGCTTCACGGTTTGAGGAAAGGTCATGAACCTGCAGGTTATCCATGGACATGCTTCCCATATCATGGTTTTCGGAGGCTATAGGTAAAAAAGAGGCATTGGGATGACCTTCAGGCGTCCTGCCCTTCGTTGTATCTATCAATGAAAATCCTTTTTCCTTCCGGGCAAGGTTGATCATCTGAAGCAGATACGTATCCAGTGCAACCGGGTCCTTACTGACGGCCAGGGTATTGGCTTGAAAAACTTTTCCTGAAAGAGGCCCTCCCTGGTAAACACCCGTGATGGCATCCAGAATGTTGAGAAGGAAAGGTGCATGCTGGTCGATATTTTTGTAAAATGCCGGTACACATAACCGGGTGCCTGCATAAGGGCTGTCTTCTCTGTTCCAGACTGTGCCATGTGTTCCTACAGGATTATCGGTACAACCATAATTGTTTTTCATGGCGCCGGTTATACCAGCTTCCCGGTGATCTTTGGCTATTGCATAATTAATTAAAAAATCATTCCGGTAAACAGCGGAATAGATTCGCTGGGGTGCCTGATATTCAGCGGGGAAATCGGGAGCCGCGATAAAACGGGGAGCATCAGCTGGCAATTCTAGAGGATTGGCAGCATAGATCCAGTGAATACCACTGGTCCCTTGCTGCGTATCATGATAGATGCCTTCGCTATTGGGAGATACCGGGCGGTATCCCTGGACCAATGGATAAAATCGGCGTGTTCCAACGGAATACATCCTTTCAACCAGGGTGATATTTTCGACCGGGAAGGTGCCGTCAAGCATTTGACTGAGTCCGTTGATAATGGCATCCGTTACGGCGGTTTTCGGTCCAAAAGGACAAAATAGCTTTGACCAGTCATTTTCTTCGTCATTCCTCCAGTCACCGTAAGAAAAGTTTAATTTGATTCCAATCCTGGTATCCCGATTCGGATGACCCGTGGGGAAGAGGGATTCCCAGGCTCTTCCAACGGTAGGTTGATTGGTTATTTTCATCACGGCGGTATCCACCATTCGCGCTACACGGGCATGAATTATATCATAAGAAAGTATTTTATCTACGATAACCCCGTCCGAATTCGCATTTTTACCTTCCTGATAGCTGAGTTTGGTAGCCAGTTCATCATAAACACTAATTATCGGCGATGCAAAAGAATCCGCATAAAGCAATCCCTGACGGTTGAAAATTAACGGTGATGCCAGAAGAGAACTGACTCCCAGTTTAACGAAATCCCTGCGCTTCATAATAGTAAAATAAACCGCAATGTAATCATTTCATGGATTTTTACAAAATAACTTATTATGATATTAATCCGTTGAGCGGATTTTCAACACAAGTTTTGGCGTTTAGTTGAAGTAAGATGTTGATAAACCTGCTTGCTGCCGCCGGGCAGGCTTCAGCATCAATAATGAAATACTTGTCAAATTAATAATCATTCATAATAGATAACTGATTGCCAATGATAAATCATCGGTGAAGAAATATATGAACCAGATAACCGGATAAAATTAAGGCCTCAGCCATTTAAGAAGAAAAGGTATGCCGGTTTCAACCCTGGCTTCATGACCTCCTTCAAAAATATCAATTTCAATCCTGTCGCCAATAGTTAGTTTTTCATAGTGCGTTTTTGCAACGTTGAACTCATCGACCACCTGGGGCCAATGGGCTATTCGATCACTTTTCCCATGTTGTATTAACAAGGGCCTGGGACAAATCAGGGCCACCGCATCGTGATCAGAGAATCCCGTCAACCAGCCTCGAAAGAATGCATGCTCTTCATCGACCACAAGGAAACTTACATAGCGCTCATCCGGCAGGGCCATTTTATTTAATCTATGATTGAACCATGCACTTACGACGCCGACTTTTATACGGGGTTCAAGTGGCATCCAGAACATGGTGGCCATTCCTCCCAACGATACTCCCCACATACCTACGCGCGCTGCATCGATCCTGGGATCGGCCAGGACCTCGTCCAGCAGATGCTGTAACCGCACCAGTTCAATACCGGGTAACGTGGTGTCGATCAGACGGCACAGGCGTTCGATATAGTTTCGACGTTCCATCGACGGTAAATTCATGGGTGCCAGTACTGCAAAACCGGCTTTGAGTAATTCACGAGCGTATGAATGGTATGCATCGTTATCAAGTGAAAAAGGTGTTTCAGGGTAGGATCCGATTCCATGCTGCGCAATAATCAACGGGGCGGGATTATTGGCGGTGGCATCTTCGGGTATTACAAGTACAGCCTTAGCAGAAATAGGACCAAGGGGTAATTCGATCCATTCCGCTTTAATATCGGTAAGGTAGGGGTGAGGTTCCTTCGAAAGTGATCCGGATTTTCTTAGGCCGGGTGGATTTAAAATTTTTTTCCAATATTCCCGGTTGGACTCCACACTCCTTTTAAACGCATCAATATTACTGTAATCACGGTTCCATTCCATTCTGGACCTATCCGGATACTTCTCAATGATCCATTTCTGCAGGTACGCTTCGAGTTGATTTTTGTATTCCTCCCTGCGCTGTTCTTTGAGTTGATCCGGCATCTCTTCAACAGATCGCTGATAATTATTGTTCTCCTGTGCCGAAAGATGCTGAAAAAGCAACAACAGGAGCACAATAAAGATGGAAAGCCTTATTTTCCTGAAAAATAAAGTATGACACATCCCAATTCAATCAGAGTAATTGTTGCCTGTTTTCATAAACTTTCTGGATGGCATTGACGATATCATCCATATCGTTCCTTTCACCCAATAGCATATTCTGAAACAGCCAGACCGCTTCACGGGTCAACTGATCGTTATCAGGCAGGTTTTTCAATTCCTCCCGGTAAGCGTCCAGACGTTGTTTTGAAAACAGCCTTTTATAGCCTGTTGAATTTAATGCTTCTTCCATCAGACCGTCATGATATTGAGGTCCGTATCCTTCCGAACATGGAATTCCTTCGGCAGCTAATGCGTTAAGAAACTTTTCCCTTGGCAACTCATCAAAATGCTCTTTTTTATACCGGAAAGGATAAAGATGATATGCCGACCTCGTGGCCCCATCGGCCAATTTATAGGGAATGATCCCGGGAATATCTTTTAATTTTGAATCGAGGTACAAGGCATTATCCAGCCGTTTGTCCGCATCCTGATGAATTCGTTTCATTTGCGACATCAGAATTACTGCCTGTATTTCCATCATCCTTTTATTTCCTCCGCGATAGGGGTAACCCGTGTACTCACTGGCGCTGTTTCCATAGGGCCTGCCACAATTATGATATGAATAACAGAGGTCCATGATTTTATCGTCATTTCCGGTAACTGCTCCTCCTTCGCCGGAAGGAAGGTGTTTGGAATTCTGAAAGCTGAAACATCCCAGGTCTCCCAGGGTGCCGCATTTTTTACCTTCATACTCAGCCAGCCATGCCTGGCAGGCATCCTCAATGACAACAAGGTTATGTTTCCTGGCTATGGCATTGATCCGGTTCATATCCGCAGGTAGACCGAGAATATGGACCGGCAAAATTGCTTTGGTACGTTCTGTTATTTTTTCCTCAATCTTTTCAGGATTAATGGTAAATGTTTCCTGGTCCGTATCCGCAAATACAGGCAGGGCTTTCTGATTGAATACCACATTATAGGTAGCAATAAATGTATAAGGTGAAACGATGACCTCATCCCCTGCATCCACCCCCAGTACATGCAACGCCGTCTCAAGTGCGGTGGTCCCGCTTGCAGTAGCCAGCGCCCGTTTGGCATCAATCAATTCAGCATACTGTGTTTCAAACTGGGATACCAGTGTGCCCCATTCCCGGTACCACTTTCCGCTCCGCAATACGGACAACATGGCTTCTTCAGCTTCAGTGTCCCAGATAGGCCAATCCAGCCAGCCGGCAGACCGGACAGGGCTTCCCCCAAGCACGGCAAGCTTATCCGAACCCTTGCTCAACTTGCCGCAGGAAGGAGCCGTTGTTGCGATCATTACGCCCAGGGCACCTGCAGAGGTCGAGGCTATGAATTGTCTTCGAGTTAAATGGTTATTTTTCATCGTGTAAAAAATTTATCTGATAAAATTTATGGTTTCGATTGCGACACTTATACAATGAGCGTAAATAAGTTACGGAAGAAATATCACATTGAAAAGAAATTCATAAAAATCAACCGGTAACCAACAACCGATGTCTCATTCTGCAGGCCAGCTGTTAAAATTCGTCTAGTACATTACATCCTGCGATCAAGAGCAAAGTAATCCTGACATTACTATCCGATTAGAAGGCTTCTTCATTAAACATACCCAGTATCTTTAAGGCATTCTTGTTGTAAAGCTTTTCCAGAACCTCATCGGGAAGATGAATCCCGTAAATCATCCAGCGTGCCTGTCGGTGATGCCCTCCGGCAGGATCGATGTATTCATCATCCGTTTCAAGAAAACGATAATAGATCCGGTAGGATTCGGCATTAGGTTCTGTATCCGTGCCAAACAAGATGCGGTCCTGATATTCAATCATAAACTTCCTGGCGGTATAGGGTTGCCGGCCCAGATCACTGATCCTGGCGTCAATATCCACGTAGAAATTGGGATATACGTTAAGCCAGTTTGCTACCACATGCAATTCTTCCGGCAAAGTCCCCATATGGGCTCCTATGAAAATGGTATTGGGATGCCGTGCAAATACCCGGTTGCGTTGGGCCAGGATCTCATCTTTGGAGGGAAATTCATCCCCATAAAAAGCCCAGTCCGGATGAGCGCCTAATTCATCATACCTTTCATTGAATTTATCAACAGGAGTAAAAAAAGCTTTCGGATCCGATACGTGGATCATAACCGGGATTTTTAATTCCCCGCATTTGGCCCAGATGGGATCCAGCCGGGTGTCATCCACGGGGACGAGTTTTCCACTTTTATCTTTGACCGTAAGTCCCAGGTTCTTGGCAATCTTTAATCCCCGTGCACCCATTTTAACTGCATTTTCAAGTTTTTCCGCTTCTTTGGCACCAAAATCCGGATCGTCAATTTTACTGAAATCGGGTCTGAAAAAGATAATGAACCGGTCCTTTGAAACCGATTCAGATACCTTAATATGTTCCTTATAGAAGTCGTCTTTTGAATTGCCGTCCAGACTTACGCATTTCCAGACCCCTGCCTTATCCATTTCCTCCAGGTATTTCTCCGTGTTTTCAAGATCACCAAGATGGTTGTGGATATCAATCACAGGATATCTGGGTTTAAGCACCCGGGTTTCCTTCACCACGAGTTGACTTTTTGGTTGCCAATCAAGCAGTTTTAAATCTCCTTCCGTTGTTTGAGCCTTACTATTTCCCGGGGAGGATAAATAGAAAAGAATGGAAATAATTGACAAATATTTTGGTTTCATAATGGATCTGATTTAATTTAGTATACTAAACCCGGTAAAATAATTTAAGGTAATTATCATCCAGGTTACAGATTATTAATTAGGTGATAAATATAATCATTCGGCTTTATTCGGAACTTTTACCTGAATGTATGTAAGCCAAATTTCCTGATGTATTATGCAAAAATTAAGCCAGCGACCGTAGGTCCGAATATCTTCAGAAGCCAGGAGCCTGTGACCATCACTCCATTTTCACCGAAAGTACCACCGGCAAGTATTGTTATTTCAATGTCTGTCCATGCAATCTGTTCAATATGCACTGACTTTGCTTCAGGCGTTTTGCGGCCAGGATGTCTTCATTTTTTTTCATTCCATACGTGTTTAACCCTTTTTCATTGTCCTGCTATAAAAGGATTAATGGATGTAAATGTTTGCCATCATGTAAAAGATTCTCTTATGATGAAATGCCAAACGGTAGATATAAATAGGATTTGTTCCGTGTGAAGATTATGTCACAACTGATTAAAAAAAGTAAAAGTATTCCGGATATTGTATATTAGCTATATAGGAAATGTTCATTATAAACACCCTTAAGAAAATAGGTCCTGCGATCCTGCTGGTCCTGACCCTTTCGATCGCTGTGCTGGTCCTGCCAGAACTGCGTTTTGACAATT
>Ga0209536_100008191_pt1 | contig 15702 bp, 11 predicted proteins | sample DeeMarSeWOR28_12_FD_187461 | JGI IMG/M metagenome (GOLD analysis project Ga0209536, IMG submission 187461) | Marine sediment microbial communities from White Oak River estuary, North Carolina - WOR-2-8_12 (SPAdes) (version 2) | ecosystem: Environmental > Aquatic > Marine > Intertidal zone >...
CGTCCTTCACCAGCGTCTCAGTCTCGACCTGGTTCTTCGCGATCGCGGGCGATCCGGTCAGGGTGAACACGCTGTCATCCGGCGCGTTCCGACTCACCTGGATCTCCATGATGATGCTCTTGTCCGACGTGATGTGAGGCGTCGTCTTGAGCTGGAGCACAGCGTCCACGAACTCGAGCTGCGCATCACCGTTCTCGAAGGTCTGGAACGGAATGGACACACCCTGCTCGATCTTCGCCTCGCTGTTGTCCAGCGTGACGATGCGCGGACTCGAGATCACCTTCCCGTCGCCGTTCACCTCCGCAGCCTGGAGCTGGGCCTCGATGTTGAACTTGTCGTCCAGCACCGTCGATGCGATGTTCGCCACCGAGTTCGGGAACGATGTGATCCCGTTGCCGAAGGCCACGTTGTTGCCGTTGCCGTTCGCCCCATCGGTGAAGACCCAGTCCCGGCCACCCAGTGTCGACTGGGTGAGCGGGTTGGTCCCGAAGCTCCAGACGCTGCCGAACTCGCGAGAGAAGTCGAGGTTGGCCTCGACGATCTTCGCCTCGATCATCACCTGAGGCGTCATCGTGTCGACGGCCTTCACGAGCGCCGTCGCCTCGTCGATCACCGACGCGATGTCCTTGATGATGAGCGTATTCGTCCGGTTGTCCACGTTGACCGAACCACGCGGCGTCAGCAGCTGACTGACCATCTTCGAGATGTCCTTGACGTCGGCGTAGTTCACCGGCTGGAGCTTCACGACCAGGTCCTCGAGCTTCTCCTTCGCTCGACGCTCCTGGAGGCGCAGTTCCTCTTCCTGTGCGATCACGTCGGCCGCTGCGATGCGCAGCACGTTGCCGATGCGCACGAAGCCCAGGCCCTTCGTCAGCAGGATGACGTCGAGAGCCTGGTCCCAGGGGACGTCGACGAGGCGAATCGTCACCTTCCCCTTGACCTCGTCACCCGCGATCACGTTGAGGTCCGAGACCTCGGCGATCAGCCGCAGCACGTCGGCGATCTCGACGTCCTTGAAGTCGAGCGAGATCCGGCGTCCCACGTACTCCTTGCCATCCATCAGGCCGCCTTCGGAGAGGATCGAGATCGCGGCCGGAGGATCGATCGCGGCCGGTGCGCCGGGAACGTGCGGCATTGCCGCACCTCCGCCCGGGGCCACCGAGGCGGGCGGCGCGATGTGGCCCGCCGCGCTCTCGACCACCCGGATGTCCTCCTCGGCCACCGCCATCCGGTCCTTCGCACCGGAAGCGGTCGTGTCCGCGGAGTCGTCCTCACCCATGGCCAGGACCGGAGGCGCCGCCGCCTCCTCCCCCGTCCTCGGGAAGTCCACCATGAGCAGAGCGCCCTTGCGCGTCACCCGGGGCTTGAGGTTCGCGGCCCGCTTCATCACGACACGAACCTCCGGCTCCGCGACGTCCGGCTGCTCGAAGGCCGTCACCAGCGAAACCGGTCCCGGCTCCTCCGGTGCGATCCGCACCGCGGCGTCCCGATCGAGGACCGATCCCGCAATGCTGAGCACCACCGTCTCCGGGTCCGGTTCGTAGACCAGGTAGTCCACCGGGCCATCCCCGAGGACGATCACGCGGTCGTGGTCTTCCTGAACGTCGAACTCGACGCCGTAGACGGTGACCAGCCCCATCGACTCGGCCGAGTCCGCCGGCGCCGCAGGCACTGCATCGGTCTCCAGCGGGATAGAAGCGCCCTTTGTCGCCTCCATGGGCATGGATTCTTCCGTCATCGCCATCTTCATCGCGTAGCCGCCGGAAGTTTCCTCCGCCGCAGCCGCCGCAACAGCGGCCTCCACGGCGTCGCCGGAACCCAGGGCGATCACGAGACCCGTCGCGACAGGCATCACCTGCCGGCCGTCGAAGGCGTTCGCTCCGGTCCCCCCGTCGATCACCACGCGGACCTTGTCCGAGTGGGCCCCGACCCGCACGCCGCTCACCTGCGCGGCCTCGAGCTTCATCCGCTCGTGCTTCACCTCGCTCTTGACACCGGGCAGGTCCACCACGAGCCGTGCCGGGTCCTCGAGGGTGAAGGTGACGGCATTCTGGAGCATCCCGTCGCTCTTCAGATGGATGACTGCCCCCTCGCCTACCGCGTCGGCCTCGACGCTCATGAGAACCGTCGCATCGCGGATGACCGCCGCCACCGGCTCGGGCCGGGTCGGCTGCGTCTCTTCGGACTCTTCGGTCGGCTCGTCTGCCGTCTCCAGCGTCGCGGTCCACGGGTCGGCCTCGGAAGCCTGGCCCTCGGCCATCTCGCCCATCTGAATGTCCGCCCCCTCGAGCGGAGTGACCTCGACCACCAGACCGGCCTCGCCGGGCCGCACGTCGTAGTCCACGGCGCCCGAAAGCATCAGCTCCACGCGCACCATAGACGCCGCGCTGCCCTCGACCGAGGAGATGGCGATCTCTTCGACGGTGCCGTCGAAGACCGGAATCCTCTCGTCGATGAGCACCGACTCCACGTCCGCCACCTCGATCACAAGCCGATTCGGCGCCCCCGTATGGAAGGCCGTAAACACCGGCTGCCGCGGCCCCACCAACGTGACCCGAGAAGCGTTACCGCTGGTCTCGACGAGGACGTCCTCGATCACCTGGGAACCCGCGACAGACGCCGGCTCCTCGCGCGTCACCGAGCTCGCGCACGCGATGACTCCGGCCAGAAGCGCCGTCAAGACCAGCGCGCCCGCGGCACGGAATCGACCGAATTTGGATTCCACCATCGAATTCATTCCCCCTCGTTCCGGCGCATGCTCAACTCGATGTCCTTCATGGTCTCGTGCCCAACGGAGTCGATGTACTTCTCCCGAACTCGAAGCATGTTGTCATCGATGGCCGTTACGAATCCTTCGTTCCTTCCAATTCGCGCCCCCTCGCCGATGATGTAGTTCTCACCCGAGGGGTCCTGGATCAGCGCACGCGCATTCCCGGTCTTCCAGACCACAGCCACAAGAGCCAGCTGACTCAGGTCGAACTGCTCGAGCGGCCCCGCTTCGTCCCGGCTCGCCAGCCGATCCGGGCGGTCCCATTTGAAGTTGCGAAAGGGATCCCGCTTTCCCGTGGCGTCGTAGACGAAGTCGACGTCCACCTGGCCGAGGCCGGCGACGGGCGCCTTGCTCTTCCCCTTCGCCTGCGCGACTCGCGCCGCGGCCTTGCCCTTCTTGTTCGTCGCAGCGCGCTTCTTCAGCGCTTCACGCTTCTCGTTGAACTCGCTCGCCGTCGGCCCGGTAGGCGGCTCTTCGCATCCCATGACCGCCACCAGAGCCAGCACGAGCGCAGCTCGTAGGATCCTCACCGCTGTCCTCCCCGTGAACACGGCTCGCCCCCTACCCATTGCCCACGAACCGGAAGGTCGTGGCGGTTCCCTTGACCTTGACCCGGGTTTCGAACTCGTTGTCAGCGGCCACAGACATGGCGATCGCGCCCATGTTCACGATTCGCGGCAGCTTCGCGACAAGCTCGAAGAACTTCGCGATGTCGTGGAAGCGCCCCTCGAGCTCGATCGCGATCGGGACCTCCGCATAGAAGTCGTGTACGCGCTCCGGCTCCCGCTGGAACGACTTGATCTCGACCCCCGCGGTCTTTCCCAGGTTGCTGATATCCGTGAGCAACACCTCCAGCTGCTTCTGATTCGGCAGCTGGAGCAGCGCCACGGCGAGCTCATCCTCGAGCTCGTCGATCTCCTGCTCGAAGGCCGCCATGTTCGCCACGATGGAACGAACCTCGGTGAGCTTTCGCTGCAGCTCGAGCTCCTTCGCTCGAAGCCGCTGCACTTCTTCGCTCTTCCCCTGATAGATGCCGAAGAAGTACCCGGCTCCGATCGCGACGGCGACCGCCACCAGGAGCCCGGCCCTCGCGGCCTTCGGCAACTTTGCAAGCTGCTCGAACCGCGCCTGAATTTCCGGAGAGACTTCCATCGTCGAACCCCGCTAGCTCTTCGCGACCGGCTTGACCGCGGTACTCGCGGCCGGCTTCGGCTTCTCGACCTTCTTCGGCGGCTTGATCACGGCTTGAACCTTGAACTTGACGACCTTCAGGCCGTTCTCGTCCGCCATCTTCGTATTGTCGAGATCGACGTTTCCGAAATAGGGCGACTCGCCCAACGTCTGGAGCAGCTCGGCGACGAGCTCGTTGTCGAGGCTCGAGCCCTGCATCTCGATGCGATTGCCCTTCGTCGAGAGGCTCGTGAGAACGAGCTTCGGCGGCGTGTGAGTGGCCAGCTCGTCCATCACCCGGACCGGTCCCTGCCGAGCGCGATCGAGATCGTCGATGACGTCGATCTTCTTCTCCAGGTTTGCCTTCTTCTTGCGGAAGGCAGCCACCTGGTCGAGCTGCGGCTTGAACTGCTTGATGTCGGCCTCCATCTGCACGATCCGTCGCGTCGAGGTCTCGATCTGTGAAGACACCCTGGACTCCAGGAAGCCGATGCCCGCGGCGCAGAGAATCAGAACCAGGACCAGCTGCATCATCTGCTGCCGGACGTCGGCCTTGCGACGCGCCTCGCGTACGGGAAGTAGATTGATCTCGATCATTGGACGTCCACCCGTCGCAGCGCGAGACCGACGCCTACGGCAAGACCGGGCGCCTGGTCATCGAGGTAATCCTGGTCGTACTTCGACGAAGGCAGCATGCGTGCCAGCGGATCGAGCGTCTCGACCGCCAGCCCGGTTCGTTCCGCGAAGGCCGTAGAGAGCCCAGAGACGCGTGACGCACCGCCCGCCAGGTAGACCTTCTCGATCCGGCTGTCCGCGGAAGTGGCTGCGAAGAAGTCGAGCGAGCGACTGATCTCTCCGATCACCGTCTCGGTGACGCTCTGCATCGCCTGCTCGACTTCCTGAGGCACCACCTCCTGACCGTCGGAGCCCCGCCCGCCCAGTTTGATCCGCTCGGCCTCGTCGAAGCTGATCGACAGAGCCTTCTGGATCTCCTCGGTGTACTGGTTTCCGGCGGTCGTGATGTCGCGTGTGAAGCAGGGAACGCCATCGGTCAGGATGTTGATGTTCACCACCTGCGCCCCGATGTTCACCAGCGCGACGGTGCCGTGGTTCGCCGCGTCGTAGTTGGCCTCGAAGGCGTTCTCCACCGCGAAGGCTGCAACGTCGATCGCCACCGGGTTGAGGCCGGCCTCAACGATCACCTGGACGTAGTCGTCGATGAGATCCTTCTTGGCGGCGACGAGCAGCACTTCCATATGACTCTCATCGTCGACCGAGTCGAGGATCTGGAAGTCCAGGTTCACCTCGTTGACGTCGAACGGGATGTACTGCTCGGCTTCCCAACGGATCTGCTCGTCGAGCTCGTCGCGAGTCATTACCGGCAAGCTCACCTTCTTTACGATGACGGAGTGGCCCGATACCGCGGCGGCGACGTTCTTCGTCTTGATGTTCCCCGCCTCGATGGCCTCGCGGATCGCGTCCGTGATGGCTGCTGAGTTGAGGAATGCGCCCTGCACGATCGCTTCCGGGGCGACGTCGGCGACGCCGAGGTGTGTGAGCTCGAAGTTCCCGCCCTTCGACTTCGTCGTGAGTTCGACGGCCTTCACGGTCGAAGAGCCTACGTCGAGGCCGACGATCGACTTCGCGCCCAGCTTCGGAAAGTTGATCTTCACGCTCGGGGCCTCCCCCTTCGGATGGTTTCTGCGCCCCTAGAAGGGGCGCGTCTCCGCCGCGTCGGAGTCGTCGCGCGCGCCAAATACGCGATCGCGGTCGTTGATGCGCAGGCCGAGGGCCAGGAGCACCTTGCGCTTCGTGTCGAGACGGCACGGTCGGCCCGCCTCCACACGGTCGATCGTAAGTGTGGACAGACCCGCCTTCCGCGCCAGCTCCGCCTTGCTCATCATCAGAGCCTCGCGGAAGCGCTGTACGTTGTTGGTCGGCACCGATTCCCCCCTCTGTCTGCATGTGATCGCCCGGTGCAGGACACTCCCAGGCCGACGTTCGTGAACATCGGCGAGCGGTTACGGGGACTTGAGATGGATGACCTGAGCAGGGTTGCCAGGCCCTGATGGAATCGTGCCGGCCGATGGAATCCGGGCTCGCTGGGGCCGATGGGGCGCTCAGCCCCCGGCTCCGATCTGCCGATATGTCGCGGGCATGGCGCGCCGGGTGCTCATCGCAGATTCCGATACGGAGCTCCTCGATGGCCTCCAGCTGCGCATGGTGGAGCTGGGCTGCGAGGTCCTCTGCGCGCCCGGACACGAGCCAGCGCTCCAGTGCTGCGAGCGCTGGTTCCCGGACCTGGTGCTCTGGGGCTTCCCCGATCACGAGGACGTGCCTGGCCCCGGCGCCGCCGCACGCCGCGCGCCGGACGCATGTGTCGTGCTCCTCCACGACGGTGATCGCGCCGGTGCGACGGAGCGCGCGGTCCGACGCGGGGCGCACGACATCCTCGCAAAGGGCACGGACGACGTCGGCCTGATGCTCATGCTCCACCGCACGGCCGAGCGCACGCGACTGCACCGTCAGGTGCGACTCCTCGAGACCGAGGTGCGCCAGGGCATGGGCGATCGACCCATCGTCGCCGCAGCTCCCCGCATGATCGCCGTCCTCGAGGGGCTGGAGCGCGCCAACAACGTCCGCTCCTGCCTGCTCCTGCGTGGAGAGAACGGAACCGGAAAGGAGGGTCTCGCCCGCGCGGCTCACGCCCAGTCCGGGCGGCGCAGCGGCCCCTTCATCCCAGTCCATTGCAACAGCGGCGACGCGGCGAGCGTCGAGCGCGAGCTCTTCGGCCGACCGGCCGGTCCGACTCCGGCGCGGCGGGGACGCTTCGTGGAGGCCGATCGCGGCACGCTCTACCTCGACGGTGTCGACGCCCTCACGCTTCCGCTTCAAGAACGACTTCTCACGTCTCTCGAGACGGGGCAGGTCACGACGGCCGTCGACCCGAAGCCCTGGTCGGTCGACGTCCGCGTGATCTCGGCGACGACCCGGGACCTCGCGGCGTGTGCCAGCGCCGGCGACGTCCTGCCCGCGCTCCATGAGCGCCTCGCCGGCATCGAGCTCCAGGTTCCGCCGTTGCGCGAGCGCACCGAGGACATCCCCCTCCTGGTGGATCATTTCCTCTCTCGCAGCTGCCGGGAGCTGGGAAAGCCGCTTCAGGGCATCGCGGACGACGCACTCGAACGGCTCACCGCCTACGCCTGGCCCGGCAACCTGCGAGAGCTGCGAAACGTGCTGGAAAACGCCGTGATGCTGGCGCGGGGCGAGAGCCTGACGGATCGCGACCTGCCTGCGCACCTCGAAGCCACCGTGGAACCCGATCGGGCCGACGAGCCCGGCCTCGGCCTGCGACGAGCTCGCAAGCGCCTGGAGGTCGAGCTCATCCGCCGCGCGCTGCGCCGCACCGGTGGCAACCGTACCCACGCCGCTCGCCTGCTCGAGATCAGCCATCGAGCGCTGCTCTACAAGCTGAAGGAGTTCGACATCCAGGACTGAGCGCAGAGCACAGCGAAGGTACCCGGCGGCGCCTCAGGCCTCCTCGCCGTCCTCTTCACCCATGCCCAGCTTCTCGAGCCGATAGCGGAACGACCGGAACGACACGCCCAGCCGCGCCGCGGCGCGCTTCTTCACCCCGCCCGCCTGATCGAGGGCCTCCCGCAACAGCCCCCGCTCGTAGTCGTTCATCATCTCCTCGAGATTCACGCCCTCGGGTGGAATCCGGCTCGGAACCGCCGCCTCGCGCGGAGAGAGCACCGTGGGCGGAAGGAGATCCGCGTCGATCGTCTGCGTGCGGCAGAGCGCGACGGCGCGCTCTATGACGTTCTCGAGCTCTCGCACGTTGCCGGGATAGCAGTAGGCCACGAGTCGCCGCATGGCGTCCTCGCTCACCTCCAACGGGGGCTTCTCCAGCTCACGCGCATAGCGCTCGACGAAGTGCTGGACGAGGAGCGGGATGTCGTCACGGCGATCTCGGAGGGGCGGCAGCGAGATCTCGATCACGTTGAGCCGGTAGTAGAGGTCCTCGCGGAAACGCCCCTCGGCCACCTCCGCCTGGAGGTCTCGATTGGTCGCCGTGAGGACGCGCGCATCGAAGCGGAGGTCGGACGTGCCACCCACCCTGCGATAGCTGCGCTCCTGGATGACGCGAAGGAGCTTGACCTGAAGGGTCAGCGGAAGCTCCGCGATCTCGTCGAGGAAGACGGTGCCGCCCTGGGCCACCTCGAACAGTCCCGCCTTGTTCTGGACGGCGCCGGTGAACGCCCCCTTCACGTGACCGAAGAGCTCGGACTCGAGCAGGTTCTCCGGAATCGCGCCGCAGTTGACGGCTACGAAGGGAAGGTCGCGCCTGTCGCCGCCGGCGTGGATCGCCCTCGCGACGACCTCCTTCCCCGTTCCGCTCTCACCGCTGATCAGTACGTTTGCCTTCGTGTCGGCGACCTGGGACACGAAGTCCAGGACGCGCTGGATGGGAGCGCTCGTTCCGATGATCGTGCGACGCTGAACACGGCTGCGAAGCTCGCTCTTCAGGCGACGGTTCTCGGTGGCGAGGAGCTTCTTCTCGATGGCCTTCTCCACCACCACCCGGATCTCGTCGACCTTGAAGGGCTTGCTGATGTAGTCGTAGGCTCCCTCCTTCATGGCCGCGATCGCGGTCTCGGTGCTGGCGTACGCCGTCATCATCACCACGACGGTCTCCGGCGTGAGCCGTTGGACGGAGCGCAGGAGATCGAGACCGGTACCTCCCGGCATCTGGATGTCGGTGATGACCAGGTCGAACTCGTCGCTCTCGAGATGGGTCATGGCCGACTGGAGGCCCGAGGCCGTGACGGCCTCGTAGCCCTCGCTTCGCAGGAAGATCTCGAGGAACTCCTGCATGCTGCGCTCGTCATCGACGACCAGCACGCGCGCCCTGGCGCTCATCGGGCTCCCTCGGGCTTCGGCAGGCGGATTCGCATGATCGTCGACCACTCTCCGGTCGAGCGTTCCATCCGGATCGACCCGCCGTGCTCTTCGATGATGCGGTGGACCGTGGGAAGCCCCAGCCCGGATCCGCCTGATTTCGTGGTGAAGAATGGATCGAAGATCCGCTCGGCGATCTCCGCATCCACCCCGGCGCCCTGGTCCGCCACCTCGATCTCCACCCAGGCGCCCTTCCCCTTCATTCGGCCGGGGGAATCGTCGCCTTGAGACGCGTCGAATCCCGCCGCGCGATCGCCGGGCTCGGAGCCCCGGTCTCGCGCGCGCACCCGGAGCACTCCGCCCTGCTCCATCGCCTCGACGCCATTCAGGACGAGATTCCAGAGCACCTGCCGCAACCGCTCCGGATCGGCGAGGGCTTTCAGCCCCGGCTCGATCTCGGCGACCAGACGCATGCCGGGCTTCGCCGACGGACGGACCAGTTCGATCACCTCCTCCACCAGGTGTTCGACCGCCACGGATTCGGGCTGGAGCGGTGCCGGACGCGCGTAGGCCAGGAAGTCCGTGATCAGGTGGTTGAGCCGATCGACCTCGCGCACCACGATGTCCATCAGGCGGGCCGGCTCGGACGACTCGTCCTCGCTTCGCGCCCGAAGCATCTGGATCGAGCCCGAGATCGCAGCCAGGGGGTTGCGGATCTCATGGGCGATGCTGGCGGAGAGGGTCCCGATCGCGGCCATCCGCTCCGATCGCCGCAGCTCCTCCTCCATCTGCACCACCTCGGACACGTCCTGGAAGATCACGACGCGCCCGCCGGCGCCGCCCGCGTCTCCGCGCAGGATGTATGCGCCCACACCCAGGTGGACACGCTCTCCCCGGCGATTCGTGTATGGGACCCGGACGCGTGCGCCGGTCGCTCCGAGGTTGGCGGGATCGAGGACGTTCTCTACGCCGGGAAGGACCTCGTCCACCCGCTGTCCGCAGGCCTCAGCGCGACCGAGGCCGGTGATCCGCTCCGCCTCCGGATTGAAGGACGTGACGAAGCCCGCGTCGTCCACCGTCAGCAGGCCGCTCACCAGGCTCTCCACGGTTCGCTCGTGCAGGGTCTGCAGCTTCGCGAGATCCGAGGTGCGCTCGTCCAGGGCGCGCCCGGCGCGCTCGATCTCCCCCACCAGGAAGCTCGCGAGGGCCGCCACGAGCACGAGGCCGACCGTGTGCACCAGCCAGCGGGTCGCAAGGACGGCGTCGGGTGCGGCCTCGACCGGCAGGCCGAGGCCGCCTGCCCGCTCGAAGAGCAGCACGGCGGCGTAGGCGCACCCCGCCAACGCCGCGCTCGCGATCGCACCCCGACCGGAGAGCAATACCGCCGCGTAGACGGGAACCACGACGTAGAGGAAGGTGAAGACGGACTCGCTCCCTCCGGAGAAGAGCACCAGCGCACTCACCAGCGCTACGTCCAGCGCGATGTTCGCGACGGCGAAGCGAACCACACGCTCGACGCGGCCCACTAGCGGCCAGTAGAACAGGGTCGCCACGAAGGCGACCACCACGGCCCCGTAGAAGCCGTGCCACTCGGTCACGGTGATGTTCCCGCCCAGGGAGTCGAGACCCAGGGCGATCACCAGCCCCGCGATGGAGAGCGCCAGCCTCGACGCCATCAGGACGAGGAGGTGGCGCTCGACCCGCGTCTTCGCGAATCGCGACCCGGGGGGCTCCGGGCGGACCATCTCCACTGCGCTACTCCAGGGACCCGCTCCGTGCAGATCGGCGACCCGCGCCCGCTATCCGATCGTCTCGGCGATCTTGAAGATCGGCAGGTACATCGCGATCAGGAGGCCGCCAACGGCGCCACCGAGGAAGACCATCATCACCGGCTCCAGCAGCGACGTCAGGGCATCGACCGCCGCATCGACCTCGTCGTCGTAGAAGTCGGCGATCTTGCTGAGCATCGTCTCCATAGCGCCCGTCTCCTCGCCCACTGCGATCATCTGCGTCACCATCCCCGGAAAGACCTCGGCCTCCTGGAGCGGCTCCGCGATCGTCTTTCCCTCGGAGATGGCCGCGCGGACGTCCATCAGCGCATCCTCGATCACCATGTTTCCCGCGGTCTTCGCGACGATGTCGAGGCCGTCGAGGATGGGAACGCCGCTGGCGATCATCGTACCCAGTGTGCGGGTGAAGCGTGCCACGGCGACCTTCTGGAGCAGCGGCCCGAACACCGGCAACTTCAGCGCCAGAGCGTCCGTGGCGCGACGGAAGCGCGGGCTCTTCCTGCGCGCCTGGAAGAAGGCGAAGCCCGTCAGGGCTACCGCCCCCAGGAAGAGACCCACCCACTCCTGCATGAAATGGCTCAGGTTCACGACCATCTGCGTCGGACCAGGAAGCTCACCGCCAAAGTCCTGGAACATCTTCTCGAAGGTGGGAATCACCTTCACCAACATCAGGATCACGACGCCGATGGCAACCACCATGACAGTGCTGGGATAGACCATGGCGCCCTTGACCTTCCGGGCCAGGGCATCCGCCTTCTCCAGATAGACGGCGAGGCGGTTCAGGATGGTGTCGAGGATCCCGCCGACTTCGCCGGCCTGGACGAGATTCACGTAGAGTGAATCGAAGGGCTTCGGGTGCTTCGCGAGCGCGTCCGCGAAGGTCGAACCCTGCTCGACGTCCGCCTTGATTTCCCGCGTCACGGCCTTGAAGGTCTTGTTGGGCTGCTGATCGCCGAGGATCTCGAGACACTGGACCAGCGGCAGACCGGCGTCGATCATGGTCGCGAACTGACGCGTGAAGATGACGAGCTCGCGGGTCGTGATCCTCTGCTTCAGGAAGCTGAGGTACTCGGAGACGTCCTTCGCCTTCTCCTTCACGGAGACCGGCGACAACGTCTGCGCGCGCAAATGCGCCATCACCGCGGCCTCGTTGACCGCCTCGATCTCCCCCTTCTTCAGCCCACCCTGCCGGGTACGCCCCTTCCACTGGTAGATCGGCATCGTCTCGCTCCTCTTCGCTCGCCCTGCGAGCGCAGATCCTGATCCCTAGGCCTTGCCCTGGGCTCGCTGGGTACCCTGGGCCGGCGGCGCACTGCCTCGGCCGATGATGTTTCGCAGCTCGTCGGGATCCGAGCTCCGCCCCAGCGCATCCTCGAGGGTGATCATGCGCCGCTGGTGCAGACTCCCGAGGGACTGATTCATCGTCTGCATGCCGAACTTCTCCTGTCCGACCTGCATCGAGGAGTAGATCTGGTGGATCTTGTCCTCGCGAATCAGATTCCGGATGGCGGCATTCGGCACCATGATCTCGAGCGCCATCGCGCGTCCGGGGCCATTCGCCCGCGGCAGCAGCGTCTGACACATCACGCCCTCGAGTACGAAGGAGAGCTGGGCGCGAACCTGCGCCTGCTGGTAGGGCGGGAAGACGTCGACGATGCGGTTGATGGTCTGTACCGCCGAGTTGGTGTGCAGTGTGGCGAACGCGAGGTGGCCGGTCTCCGCCACGGTCAGCGCCGCCTCGATGGTCTCCAGGTCGCGCATTTCGCCGATCAGTACGACGTCCGGGTCCTGACGGAGGATGTACTTCAGCGCGTTCTTGAAGCTTTCGGTGTCGGCCCCCACCTCTCGCTGGTTGACCACACAGCCCTTGTGGTGATGCAGGTACTCGATCGGATCCTCGATCGTCACGATGTGTTCGTTTCGCTCGGTGTTGATCTTGTCGATCATCGTCGCGAGCGTCGTAGACTTTCCGGATCCCGTCGGGCCGGTGACCAGGATCAGGCCCCGCGGCTTCTGGGCGAGGTCCGAGACGATCTTAGGCAGCCCGAGCTCCTCGAAGGACTTGATCTTGAAGGGAATCGCCCGAAACACGCCCGACACGTTGCCGCGCTGCACGAAGATGTTTCCGCGAAAGCGCGAGAGCTTCTGGACACTGAAGGAAAGGTCCAGCTCGCTGGTCTCTTCGAAGCGATGCTTCTGCGCGTCGGTCAGCACCGAGTAGCAGAGCTGCTTCGTCTCCGGCGGCGAGAGCGGAGGCATCCTGAGCGGATGCAGCTTCCCGTCGATTCGAAGCTGAGGCGCCGTCCCGGTGGTGATGTGAAGGTCGCTGGCGCCCTTCTCGATCATCGCCTTCAGAAGCTGATGCATGTTCGCCATTCGAAGGAACGCTCCTATTGATCCGCGGTCGACACGCGGAACACCTCACCGAGCGTCGTCACGCCTTCGGCAAGCTTCGAGAGGGCACACTGACGCAGGGTCTTCATTCCGAGGCGGATCGCCTCCCGCTTCAGCTCCAGGGCCGAAGCGCCATTGAGCACGAACTCCTTCAGCTCTTCTCGCAGCTCCATGACCTCGTAGATGGCCACTCGACCGCGGAAGCCCGTATCGGAGCAATTGCGGCAACCGCGGCCCTTCACGGGCGCGGTTGCGTTGGCCATGGACTCCCCCATTCCCGCCTCTACCAGCGCCTCGGCACTCACTTCGGGATCGGGCTCCTTGCACTCCTCGCAGACCCGCCGAGCGAGTCTCTGGGCGACGATGCAGTTCACGGAGGAGGACACCAGGAAGGGCTCGATGCCCATGTTGAGCAGGCGGTTGACGGTGGAGGGAGCGTCGTTCGTGTGCAGGGTGGAGAGCACCATGTGGCCGGTGAGAGCCGCCTTGACTGCGATCTCGGCCGTCTCGAAGTCCCGGATCTCACCGACCATGATGATGTCCGGGTCCTGGCGGAGGAAGGAACGGAGTGCCGCGGCGAAGTTCAGACCGATGTCGTCGTGCATCTGGACCTGATTGATGCCCGCGAGGTTGAACTCCACCGGATCCTCGGCCGTGGAGAGGTTCTCACTTACCTTGTTGAGCTCGGAGAGCGCTGAGTAGAGGGTCGTGGTCTTGCCGGAGCCGGTGGGGCCCGTCACCAGGACCATCCCAAAGGGCTGATGGATCGAGTTCTTGAAGTACGAGAGCTGCTCTTCCTCGAATCCGAGCTTCGTCATGTCCAGCTGGAGATTCGACTTGTCCAGCAGCCGCATCACGATCTTCTCGCCGAAGAGCGTCGGCAGGACCGAGACACGGAAGTCCATCTCCTTGCCTCGACCCATCTTGAGCTTGATGCGCCCATCCTGCGGCAGCCGTCGCTCCGCGATGTCGAGCTCGGACATGATCTTGATCCGAGACGTGATGGCGTTCTTCAGCTTGAGGGGCGGCTTCATCACCTCGTAGAGGACACCGTCGATGCGGTAGCGAACGCGGAAGGACTTCTCGTAGGGCTCGATGTGGATGTCGGACGCCGTCTTCTTCACTGCATCGGTGAGGATGAGGTTCACGAGCTTGACGACCGGCGCATCTTCAGATGCCTTCGCGAGCTCGTCGGCGTCGACGTCGTCCACGTCCTGGATGATGTCGATGTCCGAGTCGTCGAAGTCGCCCATGACGTCTTCGAGCGAGGACGTCTGGTCGTAGTAGGTGTCGATGGTGCGACGAATCGCGTCTTCCGCCGCGACGACCGGCTGGATGTTGTAGCCGGTGAGGAACTTGATGTCGTCGAGAGCGAAGATGTTCGAGGGATCGGCCGTCGCGAGGATCAGGGTGGAGCCGGCTCGATTGACCGGGATGACATTGTGCTTCGTCGCCACCTCTTCCGGGATGAGCTCGATGACGGCGCGGTCGATCTCGAACTCCTCGAGGTTGATCGAGGGCACGCCGTACTGCTTCGCGACGAAGTCGGTGAGCTCGGACTCGTCGAGATAGCCGAGCTGCGTGATCTGCGCGCCGAGCCGAGCTCCTTGAGCGCGCGCTTCCGAGCGCGCCTCCTTGAGCTGCTCCGCAGTGAGGAGATTCTCCTTGACGAGAAGCTCGCCGATCCGCTCGTTCACCCCTGCCTCCGGCTCTTCCGCGCGGTCGACGGACCGCGGCGAACCCCCCTCGGACACACGCGCGTGTCGGCGTGCAACCCGCTGAGATCCCGTCGGAATATCGGCGCCCCGCGGAAGGAGCTTTACCGGGGGGATCCTCCCTCGACGGCGCGGTCGAGCTCCTCGAGGGGGGTCTTTCGCAGTCGCAGCACGACCAGGCCCAGAACCGTGAGAGTGAGCCAGAAGACGGCGTGCAGGAGGGTCCCCACCGCGACGGCGATTTCCGGTGCCATTCCGAAGCGTTCGAGCACCAGCCTGCACGCAGAGTGGTAGAGGCCGAAGAAGCCCGGCGCCGAGGGAAGCGCCACGGCGATACCCACCGCCGCCAGGGTCATCCAGCCGGCCATGAGATTGGCCAGGGGCGAGCCGAAGTCGATGTCCAGGGCCATGAAGCCCGCCACCATGGGGATGGTGGAGGCGACCAGCCAGATCGAGAGCGTGTGGAAACCGATCCAGAAGAGGTGGACGCCTCCCCGCAGGGCTCCCAGCCCTTCGGCGAAGCGTTCGAGCTGATCGACCAGGCTCACCTGGAGCGACGCGGGCAGCGGACGGGTCAGGGTCCGGGTCAACGCCACCACCTTCTCCGGTGCCGCGTGCAGCCAGGCCAGTGCTGCAAAGGGCACCACGGCCACCGGGAGCAGCCAGACCAGGCCCTGCCGCCAGGCCTCGGAGTCCTCCGCCCCGAAGAAGGAGAGCATCGACAGCGCCAGGACGATCACCATCACGGTGTCGATGACCCGTTCCAGGATCACGCTGCCGAAAATGGCCGTCGGGCTCACCTCGCACTCGCGCCCGAGGTACCAGGCGCGTACGAACTCCCCCATCCGCAGCGGGAAGACGTTGTTCGCCATGAAGCCGACCGCCACGGCCCGGAAGAGCGCCGCCCGCGGCATGGGCTGGATCGGATCGGTCAGGTGCCGCCAGCGCAGCGCGCGCAGCC
>Ga0209536_100008192_pt1 | contig 15701 bp, 13 predicted proteins | sample DeeMarSeWOR28_12_FD_187461 | JGI IMG/M metagenome (GOLD analysis project Ga0209536, IMG submission 187461) | Marine sediment microbial communities from White Oak River estuary, North Carolina - WOR-2-8_12 (SPAdes) (version 2) | ecosystem: Environmental > Aquatic > Marine > Intertidal zone >...
CATCGAAGGCCTGCGACGCGAGATCATCGAGGCCGTCGAAAACCGTTATCTCACGTGAACTGGGCTAGATGCCTCCCGCGACGGCACCCACCGGTGGATTGGGAAATGATGCCGAACGGAGCTCTGCGCTGAACGACCGCGGGTACGCCTCGCACCAAGTTGACCGCCCATCCGCCTCGCCCGCGCTTTCTGCGCACCCAACGAAAGTGATGACGACCCATGGCAGGGCGACGACCTGCAGTGGGCCATACGTCACTCTTCGCTCGCTGCCCGATGGGACTCGCTGGCAGGCGGCTGGTGGCATCTCGGTCGTCAAAGAGCCCGCGCCAGCTCTAGCAGCCGGTCGCTCACCCCATCATCGGCCTCCGCCCGCAGAAGTTGCTCGAAAAAGCGACAAAAACAACAGGCCGCGCGGCCTGTTCAGTCTCCGGCGGCCTCGGCGCGATACTCTCACCGCATGCGTCTCGATACCACCGCGCAAACGCTCGCCGCCCGCCGCCTCTACGGACGGATCGCAGGTGGGGCCTACCTTGCAATCGTGCTCGCCGCATTCGTGTACGGCGGGCTCGTGGAGTCAGAGCTCATCGTTCCGGGCGATGACGCCGTGACCGCCGCCAACATTCTTGCCCATCCCCTCAGGTTTCGACTCGGCATCGTCCTCGTCCTCGTCATCTACGTGAGCGTCGTCGTCGCCTCCTGGGCGCTCTTCGTCGTCCTCAGAAACGTCCACGAAAACTTAGCCTTGCTCGCGCTGCTCTTTCGCATGGCGGAGGCGATCCTCGGCGCCGCCACCATACTGTTGAGCTTCGCGGTCTGGTACCTGCTCAGCGCCGAGGGCTCCGCTGCTGCCGCTACACCCGATCAACTCCACGCGCTGGCAGGCTCCTTGCTCGATGCGCGAACCGCAGGCCTCGACCTCGTGCTCGTATTCATCGGCGTAGGCGCGACCATCTTCTGCTACTTGCTCTTCAAGTCGAGGCTCGTCCCGAGGCCTTTGGCCGGCTGGGGCATCTTCACTTACTCGTCGATGCTCGTGCTTGCACTTGTCAGTATCCTCGTCCCGGACCACCCCTTGATGCTCGAAACCGTTCTCTACTCCGCGGGCGGCGCGTTCGAGCTCATCTTCGGCCTCTGGCTGTTGGTTAAAGGCACCGAATGACGTCGGCCCGAGCTTCGAACTGAGCGAGACCAAGGATGCGGACCTCGAGAAGCGCTCGTTTGATCACCTGTTTGACCAAAACCCGTTGCTCCGCACGCCTCAGGATGAGACTCTCGCCCTTCGCCTGCTTCTCACCGAGCGCCACCATGGCTAGCTCTAATCTACTCAAGTGCATCCGTTTGCCGCTGGCAGCGCTCCTCGCCGTGGGCCTGTTGGGCTGCAGCGATTCGACGGATCCCTCAGCGGGCACAGGTGGCACGGGCGCAGGCGGCACCGGCGGCGCCGCGGCTGCGGGCGGTGCCGGTGGCGAAGCAGGTGCAGGCGCACACGGAGGGAATGCCGGCGCAGGCGCTTCAGGGGGAACGGGCGGGATCGTCTCTCCAGCGAAAACGCAGGAGGTGCTGTTCGTCGGTGGCTTCATGTCCGAGCTCTACGAATCGTTGAGTCGCTATGTTCAAAACGAGCTCGACGCTGCGCTTGAACGGAGAGCACGAAGCTTGAACGTGCACATCGACCTTCCGCTGAACCAGAGCATCAACATCCCGATCGGGGATGCCATCGCGGACGCCCTTCCGACTGTGTCGATCATCGAGCCGGGCGGCTTCGTTTCGTTCCACACACAAGAGATGGACTTTGGAGACGAGGCCAGGAACATCTCTCACGAGTCCGCCAGCTTCGACAGCATCGAAAGCGTCGAGAGCAACGCCGGCGCCATTCTCGAGTATCTTCTCGACGCGCGTACTCAACGAAAGCAGATCACCATCGTCTCGCACAGCAAGGGCGGCTTGGACACGCTCGAAGCGCTTCTTCGTCCCGAGGCGAGCGACCTCCTGGGCGACACCGTCATAGGGTGGGTCGCCCTTCAGGCCCCATTCTACGGCTCACCTGTCGCGGATCCGGCACCGTCCAACATCAACGCGGTGCTGTTGGGCGTCTTCGACGGCAACGGCGAATCGCTCGACGACCTCAAGACGTCAGCGCGCGCGACGTACATGGCGGCTCGCGCCGTCGACGACCCAGGCGCAACAGACATCGGCGATCTCACCACGGCCATTCCCGTCATCTCCGCGTACACCACCTACGAAGCGAGCGGCACCGTGACCGGCTTCGCGAGCGCCTTTGCAAGCAGCATTCTCAACGCCGCCATCATCTCCCAGATCACCCAGATCGTCATCGACAACTACTGGGACACCCCACTCGACATCCCTGGCGTCGTCAGACGCTCGACCGCCGCCGCCGTAAGCCTCATTCGACAGCGCGTGACCAACGCCCTCGACGCGGCCGTGGCTACGATCGGCCTCATGGACCTGACCAACACCTACATGAACACCATCGTTGGAGTTCCCAATGACGGCCTGGTTCCGCGCGAAAGTACGGCGCTCCCCGGCGCCATTCATCGCGAGCTACAGCTTGGCGACCATGCGAGCCCCGTCATGGATGTCGACCCACTGAAGAACTTCTGGACTGCGCAGCAGCGCAACGCGGCGACCCGGTCGCTCGTCGAAGAGGTCCGGGCGCTCGCAGGGGTGGCCGGCGACTAGCAGTCGACCTCGCACCATGGTCCCCGCAAGCCTAGTGTCGCTTCTTGGCGGCAAGAGGCTGCGTTGAGCCGGACGGTCACTGCGTCATCCCGGACCGTGCGCTCCCACCGGCGAGAGCTCCGCGCGCGCATCGACCCACGGACGAAGCGCGGTCACGTCTGGAATCTCGATCCGGGCGTAGCCTCGGACCACCACATCCTCCCGTTCGAGCTCCGCAAGTGCATTGGCGACCGAGACCCGTGTGACGCCAAGCGTATTGGCGAGCGAGGTTTGGGTGGTTTCGAGGGTAGCCTTGTCGGCGGCGAATCGCGTCATGTCCGCAAGCAGCTTCGCGACCCGAACCAATAGCGGAAGCCGCCTCGCATCATCGATGAACTCGAGTGCGGCATGAAGCTGGAGGATCAGCGAGCGGAGGATGAAGCGGCTCAGCGCAGGATGCTCGTCGAGCAGGCGCTCGAATCGCTCCTGGCTCACGTGGTCGATGGTCGTCGGTCCGAACGCACGCGCATCGAAGGTTCGAGGGAGGTCGCCGAACAGCGTCATCTCGCCAAAGGTCTGGCCCGCCCCGAAGACCGCGGTCGTGAGATGGCTGCCGTCGGCACCGATGTTGCGGATGCGCACCGCGCCGGCACGAACGACCGAGAGACCCGGCGTGGCGTCGCCCCGGGACTGAATCAGCGCACCATCGCGATAGCGAATGGGGACGGCCGCAGCCTCGACCGCCTTGCGGAGCGACGCGGGTAGGGCGGTCGTCACGGCCATCCAAGATGGTGCCAGAAGCGTCCCTCAGTTGTGCGACGAGTGTGACCGCGTGTCCGGTGCCGGTCGAGGCATCGTCGTAGTCGAATGGATGAACGATATAGAGCGCGAACCGCTCTGCGAGGAAAGTCTCCGTGACTGGAATTTGAATTCATGCGCTGACGAGCCGGGGGGGGTGAATGCTGCGCGGCCATCCCCTCCATACCAGGAGCCGCCGCCACCCGTTTATGGGCGGGTCATCGTCAGGGACCGGCTTGGGAACGGAGGAGCGCGTTGTCGTACTGTATGGTCAACGCTGGGCTTGCGTCCAAGGTCTGGGCGTTGAGCAGGAAGTTGATGCTTTGTGTCCCGCTTACGGTCGAGAACGAGTGGACAATGGTGCCCCAAGATCCGACCGTGTCTTGGTAGGGTGAGCTACTATTCCCAAGGAAGTTCCCCGCGCCGCCGATGCAGGTCGTGTTCGAATGGAACGTCATGTTGATGCTGGCCCGTGCGGGACCCTGGCCCGTAGGAATGTAGTATCGCGTCGCGGCCAGGTAGTTGCCCTCGCCTATCTCGACGCACTGCCCGGCGCTCCGCACGAATCCCTCTCGACCGGCGATATTGGTCACCGCAGCAGAGCCAGAACTCGGATCTGCATCAGCGTCCAAGGCGTCCCAGGCAAGCGTGGCCTGACCGCGCGCTTCCCACGAGCTCACGTCAGTATCGAGCTCCGAGTTGACGAGCAGATCCTCGGAACAATCGGCCACCTGATTGCCATCCACATCGATCAAATCGTTTTCGTTTGGACAGAGGTCATCGGAATCGCAGACTCCATCGTCGTCGCTGTCGCCCGATGCAGGGTCTCCGATGCAGCTAGGCTCAGTGCCGCCGTTCCCGCCCACGCCCGCGTTCCCGGCGGTACCTCCGACGCCTGCGGTGCCGCCGATTCCACCTGCTCCCGCGTCGCCTCCTGTTCCGGCGTCACCGCCCGTGCCGGCGTCACCGCCTGTGCCGGAAGTGCCGCCTGCGCCCGCCGTACCACCTGCTCCGCCGGAGCCAGCAAACCCTGCCGCCCCCCGGTTCCATCGGTGTCATCGCCGCTACAGCCGAGAGCCAAGACGCCGCTGATTACGAATACCAAGGCCCATCGAACGATCGAATACATCGCCAACCTCCCAAGCGAACGCACCTGCGGCACGGAAACTGAATCGTTCAGATGCATCGAGCGTGCCAGTCCGCTCTTGCGGTCAAATGGAGCGGCAAACGCGCAGATCTTGCGTCTCGCCGGCCGGAGGTGAATGCACTGCGTCGCGTCCGACGCGGAGACTCGGTCGACGGGGCTGCCTTGGAACGCGGAATCCTGTGGTGCCTGATGATAGACTCCGTGCATGACCCGCTCACTTCTCTTCTTCTTCCTCTCGATTTCGACCGCTTCGGCTTGCACGCAGAGCGATGGAGCGCGCTTCGAGACGGGAGCCTGCGGGATCTTCGGAGTCGATGATCCGGTGCCCGTGCCCAACAGTTGTGAAACCGTCGTTGCAGGCGATGGAGATAGCGCTCGCGTCTTCGCGGTGGGCGCCGTAATTCGCTACGCCGAGATGACAGACTATGCGAGCTTTTGCACCGCATGGGACGACGTCGTGCGCACCGAGGTCCTCCCATGTCTCGCGACGGACAAGCCCAATCTCCTCGTCTTTCCCGAGAACGCGACCCTTGCCGCGGCGTTCGTCGGTTCGCGTGGGGCTGCTTCTCGGGAGTCCACTCGATCACTCGACGCGTTCCTCGCGCTGATCGGCCCCTACGAAACGCCGTTCAAGTACTACGGCCGCGCCTATCCCGAGGCTTCCCTGAACGCGCGCCTGGTGATCTCGCTGACCGACACGCTCCACCGTGCCTTTCAGACTTTTGCCGAGATCGCAAAGCAGTACGAAGTCTACGTCGCCGTCTCCTCAGACTTCGCGCCGGCCGAGCGCAGCGACGATCCGGAGCACATCGCGGCCTTGGCCGACCCCGACCTCGAAGATCCCCAGAGCGTGTTCGTCGCAAGCGAAGGCGCAGCCTACAACTGGGGCATCTACTTCGATCCAAAAGGCGAAGAGATTGGGCGCGTCGCCAAGAGCTACCTCGTGCCGGACGAAGAAGATTTGCTGAGCCTCACGCACGGCCCGCTCGAGCAAGCGCGCCCGGTCGTGCTGCCCTTTGCACGAACCGGGATGGTGATTTCGAAAGACGCCTGGATGCCGGGCCTCCTCGAGCGACTCGACGCGCTCGGGGCGCAGATCATGCTACAGCCCGAGGCGTTTTCCGGCTGGGGGGTGGAAGAGCTAGAGGGCGACTGGCTGCCGGACATCGTCCGTCAGTCGGGCTGGGGACACACCCAGCGCCATGCGGGTTTTCGGCACAACGTCACACCGTGCATCAAAGGCAACCTCTTCGAGCTCGTGTTCGATTGCCAATCACACGTCACGAAGGACGCTGCGCCGGACGACGCGCTCGCAGCCTTCATCGGGCAAGACCCGTACCTCGGTTTGACGGCCGTCGAGCCCTGGGTGATCGAGGACCCCGGCCCGCCCGCGACGCTCGAGGAGCGCAGGGCGATTCTCCGCGACCGCGGCGAGCGCATGCTTCCAGGAAGCGGCGATCCGCTGGAGGACGACTACTACGCCGAGGTGGTCGGCTTCGACTTGGCCGTCGCGCCGGACGGGCGGTTTGCCGAAACCGGCGATGGCGCTCCCGCGGCGCTCGGTGCGAGCAGCGTGATTGCCGAAGCCCAATCGCCGCAGAACCATCAGCGCTTTCCCGCTCTGGCCGTCGCCACGGACTCGGTGTTCGTCGCGTGGATGGAGGGCCCGCCAGGAAGCGAGCGCGTGCGCGCGTTTGAAGGGCGGGATGGGCCGCTCGAGGAGATCGCGCTCCCCGAAGCTTCGGGATCCGTGCAGCGGCTTCCCCGCGTTGCCATCGGCGGAATGCGCGCAGCCGTGGTCTGGGAAGAAGAGTCCAGCGCCGGCACGCGGATCATGGCTGCCATTCGCGAGGGCGCCGCCTGGGAGATGAACGCCATTACGGACGGAGCCAACGGGGCCGCCTGGGCTCCCGACGTCGCCATCGATCCAGCGACCGCTCGAGTTTTCGTGACTTGGCTCGATCTCGCGGCGACCGGCCGGGCCAAACCGCGGATCGCATGGAGCGACGATCTCGAGAGCTGGCAGTCGCTTCCCGTCGATCCCGCCAACGATATCGACGACAACCCGAGAGGCGATGCGGCGTTCGTCCGGGTCGCGGCGCGCGACGGAAACGTGCACGTGGCCTTTTCGGATTTCCGCGAGTTCAGTTGGGACGTCTACCTCAGCACGAGCGAGGACGGCGGCGAGACGTTCGCTCCGGGCGCGCGCATCAACCCGGTTGCCAAGACGGTCTTCCGGGTCGGAGACTCGGAGGCAATCGAATCGGAGCGCATTCATGGCGACGTTGCCCTGGCTCTCGATCTCACGGGTAATCCGGTCGTGGCTTGGACCGAGCGGCAGGATCGACGCTACGAGAGCCGCGTTCGAGCTTGGCGCGCAGGGGTCAGCAGCCGTCTCGACGACGCAGCTGATGGTATCGATGCCTGGCGGCCCTCGTTGGCCGTGACCGCCGACGCCAAGATTCGCGTGGCGTGGCAAGACCTGCGGGACGGCACCAATCGGCTTCGACTTGCCGGAGCCCTAGGGCCCCAACTCAACCCGGAGCCGAGTGCGGCGGTCGATGACGCCGCGGAGGGAGCGCATGCCTACGCGCCGCAAATCGCTGCACGCGGCGACGAGCTCTGGGTCGTGTGGGAGGACCCGCGGGCCGGCTATTCGCGCATCCGATTGGCGCACGGCACACCATAGGCGCGACCCGCGCGCAGCTCGATCCCATTGCTCGGTTTTTCCAGTGTCGGCGCCTTTTGTCGCGCCTTCAAGCGATGGACCGGCTCCTCGCCTATGAGATACCGAGCAGGGTTGTAGGAAAGCCTCACGCGATCGTGACGCTTGCAATGGAGATGCGTGATTTCGTAATCTCCCGCGAGCGAAGGAGTCAGAATGACCGAGTCACTCTACGAGCGTTTGGGCAAGACTGAGGGGATCGGCCGGATCGTCGATGATGTGATGGCTGCACATCTCAAGAACCCCATCATCAAGACGCGCTACGAGGCAATTGAAGATATCGATCACGCGACCAAGATGGCGGCAGAGTTCTTTGCAGCGGGCTCCGGCGGGCCCGACCCATACACCGGACGCGACATGTTGACGACGCACAAGGGGATGAATATCAGCGAGCAGGAGTTCATCGCGGTCGTGGACGACATCCTGTGGGCGCTCGATAAACACGGGATGACGGACGATACGAAGAAGGACGTGCTCGCGATTTTGTACTCGTTGAAGAACGAAATCATTCGCGTCTGATCGCGGAGAGAAGCGCGTTCGGCTCTGTCGAGTGCTAGCCAATGGGGTTGCCGAAACCCATCTGCTAAGCTCCCCCGTGGCCGAACCATCAATACCCCGCGAAGCCCGCATCATCGGCATCGACTGCGCCACCGACGCAAAGAAAGTCGGTCTCGCTCTGTGCGCAATCACTGACGGCCGCCCCGAGCTTCGAGAGGTCAGCATCGGCAAGACCTGGCCCGCCATCGACGAGCAAGTCGCTTCCTGGGTAAGCGAGCCGACCCTCTTGGCTCTCGACGCTCCGCTAGGTTGGCCCGCACTTCTAGGCGAGTCACTAAAGCCCCACCGCGCAGGCGCCGGCTTCGACCAGCCCCCGAACGCGATGTTCCGGCGAACCACCGACGACGCTCTCGCTCAACGTCTCGGCAAACGCCCACTCGACGTTGGCAGCGACCGAATCGCCCGCACCGCGCACGTGGCCCTCTCGTTCCTCGAGCGCCTGAGGAAGAGGCTCGACGCACCCATCCCGCTCGCTTGGGATCCATCGCCAATCGAGGCAGTCACCGCGATTGAGGTGTATCCAGCGGGCACGCTAGCCGCGCGCAAGTTACCGCACTCCGGCTACAAAGGATCCGCAGACTCGGCGTCCTCCGTCAGACGCGAGCTCACCACGGCCATCGCCGAACAGCTCTCCCTCGACGCGCACTCCGAGGCGGAGATGACGCGCACAGACCACGCCCTCGATGCCGTCCTTTGCGTCTGCGCGGGTCTAGACTTCCTCGCGGGCGATGCCGTTCCACCTGAGGATCTGAGCTTGGCGAAGCGGGAAGGGTGGATCTGGGTGCGTTCACTTCCAGCCTAGCCCTTCACCATCCCTAAGAAGCCCCTACAGCCAACTCAAACCCCTTGGTCCACCGTCCGCGGCCCCACGACAGCAAGCGCTATCCCCGCCTCATCAGGCTCCATCCGCTCGGCCACATACGCGTCGACATACTCCTCAAAGAGCGCTGTCTGCTCGGGATCGACCCCGGGCTCACTATCGCCGCCGCACGCGAAGCTCGGCACCAGGCCGACAGCGATCAAGCAGACCAACCTGAGCAAGCTTCGCATCGCAACCTCCGCTCCGACCGTCAAAAGGTCCCAAACGATTTAGGTTCCCCGCTCGAACCGGGCGATACGTAATTGTTCACTCGGTTGGTGGGGTAAGCCTTGGGCCGAAGGCTGAGCCTCTTCCAACGTCCAATCCTGCTACCGTTGGTCAATTCATGCCCCCCCGCCTTTCCAAATCGAAGTACACCGCTGGCCTCCAGTGCCACCGGCTCCTCTGGTGGAAGGTGCACGAGCCCCGCGCCCCCGAGCTCACCCCGGGCGCCTCCCTCCAAGCTCTCTTCGACATGGGCACGCGCGTCGGCGAGCGCGCCCGCCAAGAGTTCCCGGGCGCCACGCTCATCGACCTCGACTACCGCCGCCCCCACCACGCCGTCGAAGCCACCCGCCAAGCCATCGAAGAAGGCGCAAGCGTCATCCTCGAAGCCTCTTTCTTCGAAGACAATATCTTCGTCGCCGTCGACGTTCTCAGCAAAGAGCCCGAAGGCTGGGTCGTCACCGAAGTCAAAGCCACCAAGTCGGTGAAAGAGCAGCACTATGCCGACGCGGCCGTCCAAACTCAGGTCGTCGAGCGCGCAGGCCTCCCCGTCACCCGCGTCGAGCTCATGCACCTCAACGGCGAACACCGCCACCCCGACCAGGGTCCACTCTTCATCAGAGCCGACATCACCGCGGAGGTCGCCGCGCTCCGCGACGGCATCCCCGTGCACGCCGCCGCCCAAGTGCGCATGCTCGCGGGCGAGCTACCCGACGTCGCCCCCGGCCCGCACTGCAGCTCCCCCTACGCCTGTCCCTTCTTCGCCCGCTGCAACGAGCCCGCGCCCGACCACGCCATCGAAGAGCTCAACGGCATCCGAGCCAACGCGCTCGATGAGCTCCGAGAACACGGCATCGAAAGCATCGAGCAAATCCCGAGCGACTTCCCGCTGAAGCCCCTGCACGCACGCCACCGCGCCGCGCTTTTGCAAAACGACGTCGTCATCGAGCCCGGCCTGCAGCGCGTGCTCTCCGCATACCGCTACCCCATCGCCATGCTCGACTTCGAAACCGTCGGCCCCGCCTTGCCCGTCTGGGAAGGTTGCAGCCCAATGAGCCCGGTCCCGGCTCAGTTCAGCGTGCACACCCTCGACGAGAACGGCGGGGTCACTCACAGCGCGTACCTGGCAGAAGGGCAGGGCGACCCCCGACCCGCCGTCGCCCAGGCAGTCGCGAAAGCGCTGGACGGCGCCGCCACCATCCTCGCCTGGCACGCCAGCGTCGAGAAGCGCTGCCTCGCAGATCTTGCGGCTGCCTCCCCCGAACACGCCCCCGCCTTACTCGAAGCGCACGACAAAACGCAAGACCTGCTCGTCGTCGTCAAGAACCACTTCTACCATCCAGACTTCCGCGGCAGCTTCAGCATCAAGAACGTCATCCCCGCTCTGCTTCCGGAGCTGGCCTACGACGACTTCGACGTCGCGGACGGAATGGCCGCCTCGAATCTCCTAGAACGTGTCCTGTGCCGCCCCGATGAGCTCAGCGAAAAGCACTGCGCGGATCTCCAGGCGCAACTCCGTGCGTACTGCGAGCACGACACCGCCGTGATGGTTTCCCTCTTTCGCTTCCTTCAAGACCTGGCCGCCTCGTAGGCCGCGCGGCCTGTTCAACCACCCGAGGAACACGTCGGTCGCGGCACTTCGAGCCAACTGCGCCCCAACTTCGAAAGTCGTCTCTGTGGCGACGGGCCCGAGACGCCGCGCCGATAAGAGAAGCTCGAACATCGGCGTGTCTGCGCCTGCGAAACGAGGGCGTCATCCTCGCCGTCTCGCGTTCCACGCAGGATCTGCGCAGGCCCCCGCCACCAACCACGGCCGCCCGAAGTTGCTCAACGACTGTACAGAACCGAAGCCTCACTGCTCGAAGCAATAGAGCAACGCGAGTCCGTCGCAGGTCTCGGATGACGAGCTCCAGCACTGCGCCGACCATTGGTACGGCGAGTTGACGAGACCCAAGACCGCCCCGACCCATGGGCCGCCGGATCCCCAGTTCCTGCAATTGGGCGGCTCTGCTTCGCCCGCCGCATTAGTACCGGTATACGCATAGGCACCAAGGCCGCTGCAGAACGGGTCGGTCTCCGGTCGGTAACGCGCCTCTTCCGTCAGGAAGATGGCGGTCGCCAAGGTCCCGTCGACCAAGTCGTCCCAGTTCTCCGCAACGACCCTGCCGTTCACATGCACGTAAGGTCCGGTCGACCGAGTGAACCTCGTCGAAGGCGACTCGTAGTCATCGCTGAGCCACGCCATGTAGGTCCCGCCGAGCGCCGCGGCGTCAGCTAGTGACTGACAGAGCGCATCGGCGCCGGCAAGCCCGCCGAGCGCGTTGCCGGTGACCAGCTGGCTCGTCACGAACACACGCCGCGGCTCCGCGCCTCCCCCGAAGCCCCCGGTGCCTCCAGCGCCTCCGAAGCCTCCGGTCCCTCCGGTGCCTTCGATGCACACGCCGCTGACGCAGTGGCCGGAAAGCCCGTCGAGCGTGCAGGGCTCGCCGTCCTCCATCTCGGCATGGGAGCACGCTCCGTCGGCATAGTCACAGCTGTCGCGCGTGCACGCATCATCGTCGTCGCAGACGACGTCTATGCAGGGGTTCTCGACACAGATGCCGCTCACACAAATACCATCCATCCCGTCATAGGGGCACTCCGTCCCATCCGGGTAACTCGACGTGTAGTCACAGAAGCCGTCCACATAATCGCATTCTCCGCGGCTGCACGGCTCGTCGTCGCACCAAACGTCTTCGCAGAGATTTTCGCCGCAGACTCCGTTGACGCACACGCCTTCGAGACCGTCGTAGGTGCAAGCCGTGCCGTTCGCGGAGACACTGCTGACGCAGCGACCACCGCTGCAGTAGTTCCTGGTGCATGGATTGCCGTCATCCGGGCAAACGACCCCTGAACACGCGCAGTCTCCAAAGAGGCAGAGATCATAGGTCATCGGTTCGCAGCCTGACGACTCCTGGTCCTCGCCAAAGTCCATGCACGCCAGGAAGGGAACGACCACAAGCAGGCAAAGCGCCAGATAACGCAACAAGCCACGCATGAGCCACCTCCGGCTTCAGCCTGCACCGGCACTCATGAAGGATCTGGGTCCGCCTGTGGGTTCAGGCCATACGTAATTCTTCCCTAGAATGGGGCCGCAAACAGCACGCCGTGGCGGTCTGCCAAAGAGCTCCCGCCGGCCATCAGCAGGCAGCGCTTACCCCGGCGTCCCTCGTAACCGAAGCTATGGCTCCCGAGCCGGGACCACCAGCACGGGCACCGGCGACTTTCGGATCACACCGGCCGAAACGCTGCCCACCACCAAGTCGAAGAGCTTCCCGCGCCCGTGCGAGCCCATGACGATGATCTCGGCATCGAGCTTCTCGGCTTGCTCGAGGATCGTCTGCACGGTTGGTCCCGGCACGAGCAGCGTATCGACCGCGTGCCCCTTTTCGCGAAGCCGGTCGGCAAGCGCTTCGAGCTGGTCGTGCGCGCGCTCGATCTCCTTGGCGACTTGTTGCTGGACGTCCTCCGGGCCTGCGGCGAGACCGACGAACGAAGGGTCGGGCTCGGTCACGTGAAGCAGATGAATCTCGCGATTGGGGCCCGCGAGCGTCTCGACGATGTCGAGCTGCGCCTCGGTGACAAATGAAAAGTCGATACTGACGAGCAGGCTCATGATCCGACCTCCGGTCGATGAACGCCGCGCTCGGTCATCACCTTTTGCAGGATGCCGACGAGAGCTCGCGTCCACCGCGCTTTGTCCGCGGCCGCGATGTGCGACCACTCCGGCGTTCGCACGTCCGAGAGCGCGGGATAATCCTCGAAGTGGACACCGACGGCGCCGGCCGCACCAACGATCGGCTCCCATACCCGCTCACGCGGCGTGATCTTTCGTTCGACCTCCCTGAACACATCGCTCGACGGCGGGCGGATGAACACCACCTCCCCGCCACGCGCGCGGATCTTCGCGACGTTTCCTGCCACCTGGTCGAGCAAGGCCTGGAATTGCGCGCGCGCCACCTCCTCCGGGGGAGGCGGCGGCAGGTTCTCGAGGATGGCCTGCCAGGTCCCGGTCACGATTGCGCGGAACTCCGGATCGGTTTCGACGCGCTCCCAGAGGTCGGCCTGCCGGTCGCGCCGCATGTGCTCGAGCTTGCGCACCTCGGGCTGCTGAAAGGCAAGGTTCGGTCGACTCGGCCACCACGGTTGCCGCGCGAGCACCGTGAAGAGCTTCGTATCGATGTTGTAGTAGGCGAACGTCGTCTCGAGCGGGTAGGAGAGCCGGGTCGAGATCCGCTGCGACGGCGTCTCGTCGTAGTAGTATTCGAGCACGCCTGCCCTGTGTCCGATGCCTGGCAGAAAGAGCAGCGGCGGCGTGATTCCGACCACGAGCAGACCGCGAAAATCGTCGTCGTTTGCGATATCGCTGAGCACAGGGAGCGGGTTCGAGCCCTCGAGCGCAAGCTGAATCCCGTGCACGCCGGTCGCCTCTTTCCAGACGTCGAGATCGATGTCGAACAGAGTGCGCGACGAGCCAATGAACACCGTCGCGTTCGGTTCGCCGGCATCGACTCGCCGTCGGACCTCGGCCCATTGCCCGTCGCTGTTCCGGTAAGAGGCCTCGTACTGCTGCGCCACGCGCCAGTACGCCTCCCATCCACCAAGCCCCACCGCGGCCAGCAGCAACGCCACGACCGCCACGCGCGGCCAGCGAAGCTCCGGCACCGGGCGGAGAATGACCGGCTCCGATTCAGAACTGGAAGTAGATGAAGGCATCACCAGATCCTTGGGCAATCAGGATGAGAAACAGCATCGCGGCCCACACGGAGCCTACCAGCCACCACGGCGCACTGGCCACGACCTCCTCGAGGCGCCGGTTCCGCATGAACCCGTGCACGAGCAGAATGCCGACGGTCACGGCCACGACGACCGCGATGAGATACGTGGAGAGCACCAGCTCGCTCCCCTCGAGCCCGAAGCCGAGCATCGTGCGCGTCATGCGCCATGCCGTCGGGAAGTCCGGCGCCCGGAAGAACACCCAGGTGAGGTTCACCAGGAAGTAAGTCAGCAGCGCGAGAAACACCTTGAAGCCGAAGGTGGTCGCGATCTTCGCTCCGCCGAACTGCCTCTGAAAAAACCGCTCGACCCCGAGATAGAACCCGTGGAGCCCTCCCCATACCACGAAGGTCCATGCCGCCCCATGCCACAGGCCCCCGAGCAACATGGTGACCATCAGGTTGACCTGCGTGCGGTGCCAACCTTTTCGATTCCCGCCGAGCGGGATGTAGAGATAGTCCCGGAGCCAGGTGGAGAGCGAGATGTGCCAGCGACGCCAGAAGTCCGAAAAGCCAATCGCGGCGTACGGGAACCGAAAGTTGTCGGGCAGCGAGAACCCGAGGCACAAGGCCACGCCAATCGCTACGGTCGAATAGCCCGCGAAGTCCGAAAAAATCTGGCCCGCAAACGCCAGCGTTCCGAGCCACGCGTCCAAGAACGGCACCGGCTTGGCAGCCCCGAACACCGCGTCGGCCGCCGGTGCCAGCGCTCCGTCTGCAATCACGATCTTTTCAAACAACCCGAGCGTCATCAGCCCAAGCCCCCAGAGCAGCTGGTTCGCGCTCGCGCGCACCGGCTCTTGGAACTGCGGGATGAGCTGCGTCGGCCGGACGATCGGCCCCGCGACCAGCTGTGGAAAGAACGTCACGAAGAGCGCAAAGTCGAGCAGCGAGTCGGCCGGCTTCGCGCGGCGAAGGTACACGTCGAGCGAGTACGCCATGGTCTGGAACGTGTAGAACGAGATGCCGACCGGGAGCACGATGTCCCAATCGGGCGCCGTCCACGCCACGCCAATTGCCGACATCAGCGCCTGCCAGTTCTCGAGCAGGAACTCTCCGTACTTGAAGTAGCCGAGCAGGCCGAGGTTCACCAGCACGCTCACCGCCACCCAGGCCCGACGCCGCGAGAGCCTCTGCTCGGCGTAGATCCGCTTGGCGACGCGCCAATCGAGCAGCGTCGAGATCCACAAGAGGATCACGAACGGCGGATTCCATGCGGCGTAGAACACATAGCTCGCCAGCAGAAGGTTCGTCTTCTTGACCTTCCAAGGGAGCGGCGCGTTGTGGAGCGCAAGCACCACCGCGAAGAACACGATGAACGTGAGGGAGTTGAAGAGCACCGGGGCGAGCGCCTCCCGAACCGGGGCTTACGGCGTGCCCAGCTCGTCTCGCGGGATAGTCCGACAGGTTCGAAGCGAGCGCAACGACTATCGCCAGCGCCGCATCTTCGTTCTGCGGCCCCCGTTCCGCTAATGCTGCGAGATGCAACGAAAGCAGGGCGGGGTCTCGCCCTCCGGGCAGGGCGCGTCATTGCAGACTCCTAGCGGCCCATCGGGCATTCGGCACTTGGCGTAGCGTTCCACGCAGGCCGCACCGGGGGCTGGCGATGGGGGCCGCTCGTCGGGCTGCCGTAGAGTCCCGCAGTCGTTATCCCAGCGAAGAACACGAAGAAAGACGACACGACCAAAGCCTGGAATCCGGTTAACCGGCTTCCCACAAAATACGCGGCAGCCAAGTACGCGAACACCATCGTGGTTAGGCTCTCTTAGCCTATCGGGCTCAAGAAAAGCGCGGAATTGCGCGGTACTGAATGTTATGTCGCCTGGGACGTGAACCGGAAAGGGCCTTTGAAGTTACTATGCTCCCAGCGGCCGCGTTGCGCGCATCGGTCACGGC
>Ga0209536_100008193_pt1 | contig 15701 bp, 6 predicted proteins | sample DeeMarSeWOR28_12_FD_187461 | JGI IMG/M metagenome (GOLD analysis project Ga0209536, IMG submission 187461) | Marine sediment microbial communities from White Oak River estuary, North Carolina - WOR-2-8_12 (SPAdes) (version 2) | ecosystem: Environmental > Aquatic > Marine > Intertidal zone >...
GCATTCCAGGATGTAATTGAAAAGCAGGAAAACTCTTATTACAAAGATTGGTTTGTAATTAAACAATGGGATAATCCTTTAACTTTAGAAAATGAATTTGATTACGAGTGTTGGGCTGGAGCGAGGTCCCTTCCTGAATTCAGAGAGGATGATAATGGCTTAGTCGAACATGTCAAAAATCATGTATATGCAATTGTTCAACGTTGGATGGATCCAAACCAGGATGGCGATCCGTCGGATGGAATCGACGGCTGGCGACTTGATGTGGCTGAAAAGGTAAATATTAAATTCTGGAAAGAGTTCCGGAGCTGGACAAAAGAAATTAATCCGGAAGCATACACAACGGGTGAACTCTGGTGGGAAGACTGGCAGAATAACATAATGGTGAATGCTGCTCCGTGGTTTGAATCGGGTGCCTTCGATGCGGATATGAATTACAGGTTTGCGGATGCGGTAAAAAAATGGGTCATTGATGTTAAAAATAAAATCAGCGTGCAGGCATTTGTAGATAGCTTAAATTCTTACATGAACGATTATCCGAGTGAAAATGTTTATGTTTTACAGAATCTTATGGATAGTCACGATGTTGATAGACTTGGCTCCCAAATAGTTAATCCGGATAACTGGTACGATCACAAATCTAATCCGGGTCAGAATCCTGATTACAACGTTAGAAAACCGAATAACGAAGAATTAGTAATTCAAAAATTTATTATTGGAATTCAGATGACTTTGCCTGGTGCGCCAATGATCTACTATGGTGATGAATGCGGAATGTGGGGAGGCGATGACCCAGATTGCCGAAAACCAATGGTATGGCAGGATTTAGTTTATGAACCAGAAGGTTCTCATCCGTTTAATAAACCGCGTCCAAAGGATGAAGTAATTTTCAATCAGGATCTTTTTGATTGGTATAAAAAAATGATTTCATTAAGGAATGAAAATCCTGTTTTGTCCCTTGGCGATTTAAATTTTTTCTTAATAGATAATGAAAATGAAATTTTAGGATATCAGCGGGCACTTGATGATGACAAAATCATTATCATATTAAATAATAAAAATGAATCTGCAGAGTACGAGCTAAAATTGAATAAGTCACTTTTAGACGTTGAAAATTTCGAAGATTTAATTGATGGAAGTGACTACACTAACTCTAATGGAATTATTAATTTATCCCTGCACCCATATCAAATAATGATTTTACGGAAATCATAATTATCCGATGGCATTAACCAATAAGCAAAAAAACTGGATTATAAAAAATTCAGGGAAATCTTCAAGTAAAAAAATCGCAGAAGAATTAAATGCTTCAGAAGATTTGGTGAAAGAATTTTTAAACAGCCAGCCGAAAAAAAAGACACCTTTCTATTTTTATATAATATTAATCTGTTTACCAATTTTATTTTTTATTCTTCTTGAATTTGGTTTGAGATTATTCGGGTATGGTATTAATTATGATCAGTGGGAATTAGCAGCTGAGGGTAAATATATGCTCAATCAGAATATCGCTAAAAGATATTTCTATGAAACAAGTACTATTCCAATGTCAAATCAGGATGTTTTTGATGTAGAGAAAAAACCGAATGCATTCAGAGTTTTTATTATGGGAGGAAGCAGTGCTGCAGGATATCCTTTTTCACCACTCGGTTCATTTTCCAGATATATCAGGGACAGACTGACACTTTTATATCCTTCATCAACAATTGAAGTTGTAAATTTAGGTCTAACCGCAGTTAACAGTTACACCATCCGTGATCTTTTACCTGGAGTCCTTGAACAGAAACCTGATCTTATATTAATCTACGCAGGGCATAATGAATATTATGGTGCGCTGGGTGTTGGTTCAATGGAATCTCTGGGCACTTCAAGAGATATGGTGAACTTAATTCTCTACTTAAATAAATATAAAACAGTAGAGCTGTTAAGAAACACAATTCAATGGATAATGAAATTATTTACAGGAAATGTTGAGAAACAGAGCGGAACACTAATGTCGCGAATGGCTCAGGACCAATACATTGCTTTCGATTCAGAGAAGTTCAATGATGGAATTTCTCAGTTCGAAGGAAATATGCGGGACGTGATTGAAATGGCAAAAGAAAAAAATGTCCCTGTGATTTTATCTAAATTAGTTTCAAATCTAAAAGATCAGGAACCTTTTATCTCAGTAAAAGCAGAAGGTTTCCCACCTGCAGATAAAATTTATAATCAAGCCAAACAAGAACTGAATTCCGGCAAATATGATTTGGCTGATTCTTTATTCAGGTTTGCAAAGGATCTGGATGAATTGAGGTTCAGGGCCCCGGAAAAAATGAATAGTGTAATAAAATCATTGAGCTTAGAATATAGATTACCTCTCGTAAATGCAGATTCCGTTTTTAACTCAATAAGCCCCGATGAAATTGTTGGTAATAATTTAATGACTGATCATCTCCATCCAACATTGAAGGGACAATTGATACTGGGTAAATTGTTTTTTGAAAAGATGGAGCAGTCAAACTATTTACCTAATACTGAAAAATCTAATTTATCTGATAAAACTCAGGACAGTATTACTGTTGCGAATTTCAATTTTACAGAACTGGATTCGACAATAGGCGAATTCAGGATAAAGCTTCTAAAAAACGATTGGCCATTTGTTAATAAAAACGAAAAATTGCCTTCATCTAAACTGCTTCAGTTAAATTATACTCAAGACTCACTTGCTGCAGATGTGCTGGATAATAATATTTTGTGGGAAGAAGCACACAGAAAAATGGCAGTTCATTATCTATCAATGAATAATGTGAATGCGTTCCTAAAAGAAATGGATGCGGTAATATCACAATATCCGGTGGTCGTTGAATATTATGATTATGTTGCGAATGTGTTAATCCAAATAAATGATTACAATATGGCTTATAAATATCTGAAGATGGGTTATGATATTAAACCAGGTGCCTTTACATCAAAGTGGTTAGGGACTATAGATCTCTTCAACAACCAAATTGATTCGGCTGAAAGGTATTTGAATGAAAGTCGTACGTATGATGCAAACGATGCACAGATATGGTATAATCTTGCCGGTGTTTATGTTAAGAGAAATGATTACAAAAAAGCACTCGAGCTGGTTAATAAAGCATTAGCACTAAAACAAAATTATCCTGAAGCAGTTAAGCTGCAAAGCCAGTTGCGTCGCAATGCAGGACAATCAAACCAATAATAAAAATCCTTCATTATAAAATAAAAAAGGCTCACTTTATTCAAGTGAGCCTCAATGAATTATTTTAACTTCTACAGAAGTTAATTACTTCAGAAGAATCATCTTCTTTGTAGAAATAAAGTTACCGGCTTTCAGCGTATAGAAATAAATGCCGCTGCTGATTGCTTTTGCATTGAAATCTACCTCGTAATTTCCAGCCGACATCTCAGCGTTAACTAAGTTAGCTACTTCTTCTCCTAAAAGATTGAATACTTTCAGAGAAACCAATCCTTGTTCAGGAATGTTGAACCTGATCTTAGTTGATGGGTTAAATGGATTCGGGAAGTTCTGTTCAAGCGAATATGTTTGAGCAAGTCCCGGAATTTCTTCTACAGAAGTCCAACCTACCGGTGCATACTCTTCCGGTCCCGCACTATTGCTCCAAACATCCAGAGGCATAGTCCACGGAGATTGAAATGTTCTGGCACCGTTCTGACCAATAAATCTTACTCTTGCATCTCCCTGACTGATAACACTGCCCGGACCTTCCTGAACAAGATTACCGCCACTTGTGTATGCGTAATTATACAGGAATCCGTTAAACATCGGACCATCAATCATCATTGTACCCTCGTAAATCATGTCAGACTCAGGATCCGTTAATTCCAGTACTCTTGGATAAGTCCCGGGCCAAGTTAAACCATTTACTGCATAATACAACGGCTGCCTAGGAATCCAGAATACGCTATCAGTTGCTGGATTAAATGGAACATTCTGAGAATCAGGATTGGTCGCATTAGTCATATCAACCATGAAAGTACATTCCACTGTTGTTCCATTAGGAATAACCCAATCAGGATTAATATTTTCAAAATAAAGATATGGTGCAGATTGAGTAGGATCACCCTGAAAGATTATGCCACGGTTCCTGTCTGATCCATTTGTATGTTCAATTGGAACTTCCCAGCCAGTATTAGTATAGGTAGGCGTATTGATCCAAAATTTATATAACTGGTTGCTATATAACACCTCATTCACAAATGGAATTTCTATAGTCCAGTGGTCAGGATTTGCAGCATCCTGAATCATGTGAGACTTTTCAAAATCGTTTCCATTCCAACCATTAAAAGCACCCCGGATTTGAACTGAATCCACATTATAATTAAAAACACCAAGCTCTGAAGCAACACTCATATCAACTTCAAAGAAAATGTTACCACTGGCGAGCTGAACATTTGGATTAACGTTGTTCCACCATCTTGATACATCGTTAGTTCCATCGTGAACACCATAAATCCTATTACCACTTGCTTCATCAATATCATCACCCTCCTGAGGGCTTTCCCAAGTACCGTTGCCCGGCGTATCGGCACTGTAAAGAAATTTGTAAAAAATTAATTGCCCTGACATAAATGAATCCGCAGCAACAGAAACAGTGTACAATGAGTCGTGATCCGGATCAAACAGCTCAATAGCATCCGTTCCCCAATTTGTAAAGTCACCTGCTATGAACACATGATCGGTTGCAGGGTCAAAATCACTCTGAGCTGGTAATCGCATATCAACAGTAAAATCAATGGGGGCAGGGACACCAGTGTATGGATTGTAATCATTAAAAAATGACGGATCAACTGTCATATTCGAAGCACCGACTTGAACTGATCTATTTCCCTGAGTTTCATCTTTACCATCCCAGCCTAAACCTATATTAAACTTATATCCATAATTTGTATTTGGCGCCATCGCTATAGTTATGGTGTAAACACCGTCATTATCAGAATCTGTCATTACTTTTTCAGTATTTGCAGGAGGCTCGTTTAACCAGTTATTAAAATCACCAGGACAGGTAACTACCTCCGTAGCAGGATCAAAGTAACCGGTATGAATTTTAACATTCATATCTACCTGAAAAGTAACATCAACCGTTTGAGCTTTAAGAAAAGCAACGGTAGTTAAGAATAAGAAAGTTATCAGAAAAATTTTTCTCATGCTTACTCCTTTTTTAGTTATCGATTAATTAGTTAATTAAATAATAAGTCTTAGTTTTTAACTTATAATAGGCAAAATTACTTTAATTAAAATTGAAAAGAAACAGCAAAGCTGTTTGTATAATTCAAATATTTTGATTCCTGATAACTATAATCGAAACCAAAGGAAAAGATTCCCAGTGCATAATTCAAACCTACACCCAGTGTTAATCCTTCCTGATTATCTTCTAAAAACAATCCATTATAACCGCCTCTTACTGCAATCAGATTGTCAAGAAAAGAAAACTCTCCACCAATATTTGCATACTCAAGATTGTCACTAGGATGTGTAGCATCTATTGAAATAATGAATCGTTGTCCGTCCATAAATTCAAAATCCTTTGAAATTCCAATTTGTAAATTTAAGGGCAATTCGAAATCATCAGTTTTATAGTAAGCATCGACTGTTTCATTATTACCGCGTCTTGTAGGATCAGAATCATATCTTATTAAAAGATCTTCACCGCTCATCGACATCGGAGGACCGTAATTAGAAATCATAACTGCGAATTTAATTCCATAAAAAGGTGTGTCAAATAAAGTCCCAGCATCAAAAGCAAATCCGTTTGCTGAAGAATTAAATATCTGTTCCGTGATATACTTTACTGTTACTCCGGCTGTAAACCATTCGGTAAGAGTTCTGGCATAAGATAGACCAAACGCATAGCTCGCAGCAGAGAATTTTTCTCCTGTTCCTTCAGGATAATATTCTGTGGTCACGTCCATTTCACCATAGTCTAATGCAGTAACACTAACTCCGAAACTACCTACATCCCCGGCTGGAAAAACCAGGGCAAAATAGTTAAGTGTTATGTCGAGGTCATTAAAAAGATTTGTATACGTAAACATTGCCTGGTTTTTTTCTAATCCTGCTATTCCGGATGGATTCCAGTACAGAGCTGATGCATCGCTCGCAACTGAAGTGTATGCACCACCCATAGCATTTGCGCGCGGACCAATTCCTACGCTTAAGAATTTCGCCGCAGTAGTACCGGTTTTGGAAACCTGGCTGAATCCAATACTACTAAGCAAAAAGCAAATTAAAGCAATAACAAGTAAAAACTTTTTCATATTCTGTAAATCTCCTTGATTAATTTTACCAATCTATTTGGAGTTAATCATTTTATTATTGCAAATTTTCCGACTTTAGTACCAATTCCCGGAGCGTCCACATGGTAAATGTAAACACCATATGATGCTGAGAGCTTATCTTTAGTTAATAAATCCCACTCAGCGGTTCCGTCAATTAAATTACTTTCGTGTTGGATTTCCTGAACGAGTTCGCCACTAACAGTGAATATCCTGATTGTGCAACTGTTGGGTAAATGTGTAAAATGAATTGAACGTGGACCACGACCACTATTATAAGGATTCTTTTGCTCCCACAAAGCATTTGCCAGATAAGGATTGGGCACAACTTTTATATTATTAAGATCTTCTTTCGCCTGTGCATTATCAATATAACCTTTCTTTGCAACGAATCTGAATATATCCGAAGAAAGGAAAGGCTTAATGATATAAATTGATGCTGTATCACCTGCTTCAGGATATATAATATTAGCTACACTGGTATCAACTCTCGCTGAAAAAAACCACCAGGTTGGAGATAGAGTAGTATCATTTTCTTTCTTCTCGAGGAAAATAATTCTATCTGCAAGTGCATAACCGTTAGATGAAAAGCAACCTGTTGGGCAGGGTCCTGAATGGTCAAATTCAAGAAAAGCGAAATCAATAAATTTATCTTCACTTACATTAAATACTTTAAAGTTGACAGGCATTGATGGGTAATTGACTCTGTTATATACAAAACTTGTTGATGTACCAAAACCTGGATCACCGAAAATTATTTTATAATCGTTAGGCTTTTGTTGTCCTTTTGGTTCCGGCGGATATGGAGAACTATATTTTGCCAGAACGAACGGAGTAACTTCAGGGTCGCTCCATTTTGAACGGCTGGTATCTAATTCAACTTTACTTGCATTATCAAACGCAAGTTTAAATCCATCAAGAATTTGTCCTTCATCATCGGAACCGAAATTTGTACTTTTATCAATTAAAACAAAATTTGCTGTAGAATCATAAAGTGTAAAATTTTTCGTTGTTAATGTATCCGTAGCACCTGATTTAATGGTATCTTCAAAAGTAATATAATAGATATGTCCCTCTTTAATTTCATAAGGATCAATAATTTCATAATTCACACTGCTAGTCGTATATCCTTTTATAAGATCGATTGTTCCTAAAGTAGGTTCATTATATCCACCGGCAGGAGCCTCTGGAGTAATTTTAGCAACATTTTTTCCAATACTTTTTACACTGCCATCTGATTTAAGTGAAATGTTTATATTACATTCGGAAGGTGTTATGCCTCCGGCGTTATAACCAAAATCGTATGAAGTAATGGCATAATAATAAGTGAATCCATTTTTTGCATCAGTATCAACCCAGGAATGCTGTAATCCTGTATCATCTCCCAGATTAAAATGAACACCTTCAAATCCAAGCGAATCATACCCCTTTATTCCATCATCAAGATCAAATTGTGCGATTGGAAGAAGGTATGTTGGTGAGCCTTCAGCATTTGTTATAACCTTTGCATCAAGAAAAGCCGGATCTGATGCCCTGTAGATTCTATAACCTTCAAAATCATAGCCGTTCCCACCAATATTATCAATATAAGTATCAAATGTTCTTTCAGCTTCATCATCCCAGTAAAGTGTTACCTTATTATCACCGGGGATAGCTGTTAGTTTTGGAGTGTAGGGTGCATTGGCAAACCGATAATCATTATTATAAGTTTGCTGAGCGTAGCCTTTTTTCTTCAGCACCGCATTTTTTCTTATTTCTCCATTAGGATCGAGAACCGGTCCATTGGCTAAAATAACAGCTAATGATATTGGTTCTACCTGACCAGGCTGCAGAGGGAATAAACCAGAAGAAACATATAGATTATAATCTCCTTCTTCTGTGAGAGCAGGGTCAAAATAATTACCGGGAATTAAAAAATTTGTCCAAATTTCATCATCTGTTTTCGTATCAATCCAGCTGGATGAGGGTTCATAAAATGATCCGGTTATACCAATTTGATCAGTCTCTGATACATCGGTTACATCGATACCTGGTTCACCAGGTAAACCAAATCTTGCACCTGAAGTCGGTTGACCATCACCTTCACCGGGATCTCCGGTATCCGGGACACCATCTAATCCAACATCATCAGTCAATGGATTCCAATCACCATCATTATCGATTCCATCATTTCTCGCTTCATCAATCATTGCATCAATTCCTTCGTCAATTTTTTCATCAATAGCACCATTGTCGTCATTATCAATTCCATCGGCGTATTTCATGCCAAGTGTAGACTGAGTTACATTATAAAGAATTATTTTATCATTAACTTTATATCTTTTATAAGTATCGCCTGCTGCCATATCGATCATTTGCTGTGTAATAGTTGGACTTCCCTCTTCTCCATTATCATCATTATCAATATTATCTTCAAATGTATATCCTACGTCATCGCTCTCAACCATAATTAAATGAACTAAGCCATTCTGGATAGGATCAGTTTCAGGATTTGGGGGCCATCTCTTCCACTGGTCTCCGGAAGATTGATTCACCATATCCTGCGTAACTACCGGTCCGTTTTCCTCACGGTGAAAGCGCGGATGTTCAATAAGCCAGGCACCATTTATAGGCTGCCCTATTCTATCCGCATAGGTAACACCAATTTGATCCTGGAAAGCAATATGAGTTTTGTTTTCATCTACCAAACCGTTTCCGTTATTATCTATACCATCTGTTCTGCGTAAATCATTTCTGGGTATACTATCATCACTTTCACCAAGCAACATTTCTGCTGTAACTCTTGGACCCATTTCCCCGCTGTCATCATCATCATCAATTCTATTTACTGCATTACCCGGTGTTTCAAGAAATGCACCGCCAACTATTCCAACCGGATCACTACCAAATGCAGGATCGGGAGACTGATTATCAGCGTTTCTTGACCATGCTATATCATTTGTTAAATCAAATTCAGAAAGATTTCCCTGTCCTTCCCCTCCAACGAAGTCAGCCCATAAAATAGTAACACCAACTTTATTTATAGGTGCAGTGCCATCATTCTTAACTTTAAATAAAAGGTAGAGAGCATCCTGAACAAGTATCTGAGACCATGCCATTACTCTAACATCGAGAACAATTCCTAAACCTTTTCTCGTCAGATCAGTTGTATCCGGAAAATAATAAGGATATCTATCGTAATTATTATCGGCTGCATGAAAATACATTTCCTGGTCGGCGTTGAAAATATCTTTTCCAAAATATCCATTCCATTTTCCCGGCCATCCCGGGTCAGTATCATCACTCAATTTATCCGGCCATGTTGCGGGCCATGTAGTTGGGTCGTTACTTGTTGCAAATCCTTCCGGATTTTGTTCATTATAATAACCTCGCACAGGTTCAAAATTCCATGTTTTCCCAGACGGCGATTGCAAATAATGGCATCTTGAAACAACGTGTCTGATTTCGCCCTGGTCGTCGATTACCTCACCACCCACCATTATTCCAGCTACAGCGAGATAAACCTGCCCTGTATTTTTTGGCCACTCATATGGTGTTTGTTCATAAATCGGAACTCCTGCTTCCCTACCGGTCATACCATAATTAAAAACGGTAGTTCTTATCTGGTTCCCCTCCATTTGAGCTTTTCTTCTATATATCGCATCCCCTCTTTCTCCGCTCGGGATATATTGCCCGTATAAACTTTCGGCAAAAAGGAGCATCAGGAAGAAAAAAATAATTGAATTTTTTGTAATTGCGAACATTAAAATCCTCCGGTATTCTTTTATCATTAAAAAGAAATTTCTAATCCAAATTGAACATTCCTTGGTTCACCGTAGTGATCAGAATATCTAAAATATTCTTCAACAGTATTAGGTCTTTGTGAATTCTCACCTATTGTGTTTATTTCAGTAGAATAGTCTGGTTGTCCTGTATCACCAAACACTTTTACAGCGTTTCTGTTATCTAATAAATTAAACACCTTTAAAAAGAGATTTAAGTTAACACCGTCAAGTAGAAAAGATTTATCTAATTTAAAGTCGAGAACAAATTGACTTGTAATTCTACGGCTGTTCTCTACTAACCCTGATGTAATACCTCTTTCTGCTGTATATTGTGTAACAGTTGGTGTGTATGGCAAACCAGTACCATAACGTGCCAACAAACTAATTCCCCAGGTATCAAAACCGGTAAATAATGATGCATTGAGTATATGATTCTGGTCCCAATCCATCGGGATTAAGAATAAACTGGGTTCATCGTTACCCGATGCAGCTTCAAATGCCGCTTCAGGAGTTGAATTACTTCCTTTTGCTACCTGGTAAGTATAGTTAATGTCAAATGAAAAATAATTTCCAAATCTTTTATTTAATGTTAAAGTTATGCCTTTTACGTTTGCATAATCCTTATTGGTAAACATAGCATAAGTAACAAGATTTCTGGTTTCAATAAGAGCACCTGCCTGAATCCAATCTCTTATATCTCGGTAGAAAAATGTAGCATCGATCAGATAATCATCAAAAAACTCTTGTCTGAATCCCAGCTCGTACATGACTGTACTCTGAGGCTTCAGATCGGGATTTCCGAACACACCAATGTTCACACCCGAATTTGGGACCTTATATAAACCATTTTGATATAAGTACTGATACGGTGGAATCTGAAGGAAATGCCCGTAGGAAAAATGAACTACGCCTGTTGCACTAACGGGATATGCAATACCAAAGCGGGGACTGACATATACTTTCTCAGTTGCATCCTTATAAAAATAAGGTTCTAAATAACTATGATATTGCAGTATATACTCGTCGGTCCATTTATCATCAGGTAAATTCAAACCAAAATATGATGGTGCATGAAGCGGGGCATAAATATTTGGATCCGTTACATCAACCGGAACCTGCCCTTGAGAATCAAAATAATCCAGTCTTAACCCAATATTAATGATAACATTTTCAATTTCAATTTTATCCTGTGCATAAAGAGATGCTTCAAGCGGGCTGTTTTCATATTTATACCTGTTCGTTGCAGTTGTGTCCGGTATTGAAGGTTGAAAGGGTACTACTTCAACTCCATCGACTTTCAATGGTTCAAGGTAATAGTCGTCGAATTGCAAATTATTTGTTTTTATATCTGCTCCAATTTTAATCAGATTATCAGCATTCACCTGACTGTTAAAATCAGCCTTCCCAAAGAAAGTATTTGTTTGTCTGTAGAATCTGTGCAGATTGGTTCCTACAGTTCTAAAAGAATAATCATCAGGTCTGGTCAGCAAAGAATCGGGATGTAAATATCTCGAGTCATAAGGATCTTCATAAAGATATTCGTTAAAGTCTTTGGAGAAATATGAACCTTTGATACTATAAAAAGTTGAAGAAGAAAGCATTTGAGTCAGGGTTGCGGTAAGATTATAACTTTCTGCATATTTGCTAACATCACCATCGGGATTCCATTTATATTCATGATTGTAGTCCTGATATTCAACATTAGAATATAATCCTTCTAACAAAATTTTTATATTCTGAATTGGTAGAATGCTGATATTTCCCTGCGCAAAAATATTTTTGCTCCAATTCATCGGAACCGCTTCTCCTGTGAGTGTTTCATTACCAAATACATCTACCGATTTGTTACCTACAAAGGTACCATCGGGTAGATATATTCGTTCACCATATATGTAACCATCGTCATAAAAATATCTTCCGTTTAAAAAGAAAGTAAGTGCATTACTTGTAAATGGAATTGGACCGCTCAGGCTGCCTTGAAAATTGTAGGTAGAAAACAAATTAACGTTATCAATGCTGGGGAAATATTCTGTAAAATTGCTTACATGATCGCCAGCATAAATTAGAATATTTCCATGATAATCATTTCCACCCTCTTTCGTTACAGTGTTGACGATACCGGACATTGCATTTCCATATTCAGCATTAAAAGTACCGCTTATAACCTGCAATTCCTGAACACTGTAGTTATCAATCTCAATTCCTCTGCTGTTATCATAACCATCTGTAATAGAAACACCGTTCACCCAGTATGCAACTTCATTTGTTCTGCCGCCACGAATGTGAAAAGCTCCGTCAGCATCTCTAGTTACACCTGGCTGCAGCTGAAGCACCTGGTCAAATTCATTAACAGGTAAAACATCTATTTGATCGGCACTTACTAAAGACTGACTTGATGTAACATCCTTCTTTAAAAAATCCTGCTTGCTCTGAACTACTACCTCTTCTAATTCTACAGCAGATTCAGATAATGTGAAATCGACAGTAGTTGTTAAGTCAATAGAAACCGAAACGTTTTCAACCAAGACTGGTTGGTAACCGATGTATTGTGCTTTGACACTATAATTACCAGGAGGGATATTGAGTATTACATAGTTTCCGTCAATATCGGTTGCAGCCCCCAAATTTGTTCCAACTATAAGTATATTGACAAAAGGCAAAGGCTCTCCTGAAGTTTTGTCGGTAACCTTTCCTGTTATTTTTCCAGTAGTTCCCGCAAAAGTAATGGTAAGAAAGCAGTTGGAAAGAATTAAAAAAAACAGTAAGATTTTTTTCATATAGTACTCCTTGATCTGGAACTCATTTTTATTCTCTTTTTCAATAATTTAACCCTACTATTTCATCGGAATAAAGCATATCCTCATCTACCCAAAGATTTATTTTCCCACGAATTTTCAGGATGTAATCATATAAAATTTCTTCCTTATTTTCAAATTGGCTGGCCTTAATCACCTCGCTTTTAACATCATCGAAATCGAGGGGTTTACCGTCCTCTTTCCCCAACAATCTGAATATTCCATAAATCCCTTCTATCTTGACCGGACCAATAATTTCACCCACCTGAGAATTCCAAAATATATCTTTGTAGCTGCCGAATTTGGAGATAGGTGCGTAACCCATTATACCATTATTTTTTGCTGACCATTCTCTCAACGAATATTCATTTGCCAGTTCACCAAAATCGCTTCCTTTATTCAATAAATTAATTAAGTTATTTGCCATCTCCTTATTGCTGACAAGAATTTCCTGAAGATTTATCTCAGGCTCGGTTGAGAATAAATAAATGTTTTCTGTATAAAAATTATAAACAACCGAATCGGGGATTTGTGCCTCGCTGACTATCTCATCTCTTTTAAACTTTATAAATGCATTCATACTGGATTTTTGAATCTTATCCAGAACCACTTGAGTAGTATCATAGCCTTTACTTAAAGCTATATTATAGAGAGAATCTCTTAATATTAATCCTTCTATTGCATCCTCTAAATTTTCAAGCGAATTTATTCTTTTTCTCTGATATTCAGATAAATCAGAAATTTTCTTTTCTATCTCGGCTTGAGTGTAAACCCGACCCGAATATTCTACACATTGCTCATCACCAGAATTATTCACACTGAACTCAGCGTTCTCAATACTGTATAAATTACCTAAAATATTTGCCAGAACGTTCTCATTAAAATTTATTTTTGACTCATCTAAAATATTATTAAGATATTCTTTCTCGCTAGGTTCTTTCTTCCTCATTTTAATAACAGTTTCAAGATGAGCTTTCTTTCTTTGGAATTCAGATTCAGTTAGAAGAGGGTTTGAAATCCTATCCTCTAATTTTATGATGCTGTATCCATACTCCGTTTTTACAGGCGGCGATATTTCACCAACTTTAAGAGCGTACGCTGCATCCTCAAATGCAGGGTCCATGTCACCCCAGGTAAAATAGCCAAGATATCCGCCATTATTCTGCAATATAGAATCAGTAAAAACTTGTTTCGCCAATGTAGAAAAATCAACTCCAACATTAACAAGTTCGTACAGATTATTAGCTTCTTCTTCTGTTTGCGCGAATAGGTGCCTGGCAGCAATTTGCTCGTTCACTCTTGAAAATGCTTGTCTCATCTCCTGTTCACTTACGGTTATTTTGGCATAGACTTCCTGGTCTTTTAAATAAGCCAGAATCATTCTCATTCTTATATCTTCCAACTCCTTTAGATAGCCAGAATCAGTCAGAATTTTTTCATTAGAATCATAATTATAGAGAAGTATTTCATTAATAATATTATCAAGAACTGACTTGCGGACAACCATATTGTCCTTCGCACCGGTTGAAAAAAGAAAGTTAGAGTATCTTTCATTAAACTCTGTTAAGGTAATTTGATGATCCCCCACTGCGGCTAAGATATGATTATCCGCAAGCTGCGAATAACCATTGTAATAAAGACAAGCTATAAATAAAAAAAGTAAATTTATTTTCATTTACTCAGATAATTTATCGTTGAAATTTTATACTACCCTGATAAAAATTTTAATTCATTTGTGAAAAAATACACCAATTACATTTCTATTATAAATGCAATAAAAAATACAGTCTCAAAGTTTGCACTTATTATTTACTAAATTGTATCAAAAAAGATATTGCACGCGATGGAAGTACGAAAAGTCATATAAACTATTCGACTAATTTCTTTTTCAGACTGTACTGCAGGCTTACTTTAATAATATCATTTTATTAGTTTGAGAATAAGTTCCGCTAACTATTCTATAGAAATAAATTCCGCTTGATAGATTCCGGACTTCGCCGGAATTACCGCTAAATTCAATTTCATAAGTGCCGGCCATTTTATATTCATCCACTAAAGTTTCTATTTCCTTCCCAAGTGCATTATATACTTTGATTGATACATTCGCCGCCTGAGGGATAGAATATTTTATCTTTGTAGTCGGATTAAACGGGTTTGGATAGTTTTGCGAAAGTGAAAATCCTTCAACAGGTATTTCATCATCCTGAGAAAGAACAATACCGCTGCCGAATTCATATACTCTGTATCCCCAGGGAGGTAACGTCACTTCTGTGTTTTCAGCAAAATATACCGAATCATTTGAGAAAGCATCTCTGTAACTGCCTGTATACAGATTGCCCAATAATGTAAATGTTTTTTCCTGATTGGTTAAATTAAAAATTTCAAATATCTTGTCGTCCTCTTTTTCTCTGATGAAAGCAAATATTGAAGGATTATTTGTCGTAGATATTCTCGTAAGTTGAGCACCTTCCTCACCATTCCATAAGGCTTTGTTTAATTTTTTAAGATTGAATAATTTAGAATATATTTCTGCAAATGGATGAGGCTGCCAGATTATTTCATCTTTATCAAAAAATAATAACCGATGATTCAGACCTGCTTCCTCACCGCTATAAATAAGAGGCATACTTCTGAACGTAGATGTTAAAACTATGAACTGTTCCGTTGCATCGCCAAATTGCTCGAAGTCGGTACCGTACCAGGAATTTTCATCATGGTTTGAAGTAAAATACATTCTATAATGTGAGTAGGAAAAGAATGCGTTTTCATTGTTAACATAACCGCTAAGATTGTTAGCGTTATTTGTCCCGGCAACAATATTATTGAGTACTCCGCTTCCAAAACC
>Ga0209536_100008194_pt1 | contig 15700 bp, 18 predicted proteins | sample DeeMarSeWOR28_12_FD_187461 | JGI IMG/M metagenome (GOLD analysis project Ga0209536, IMG submission 187461) | Marine sediment microbial communities from White Oak River estuary, North Carolina - WOR-2-8_12 (SPAdes) (version 2) | ecosystem: Environmental > Aquatic > Marine > Intertidal zone >...
TATTACTAAGCTGATTGCATCTAATTTAAACTCTTTTGAATATTGTCTTCTTGTGGTCATTTTCTCTCACTCCAGTTACGATGAATTATCCTTAACTGGGTTGTGCAAGTCTATTAGACCACTTCACAGTCATTAAGAAACACTCAAGTTAAAATGTATCGAATTAGAGGATTTTGTTATGGCGGAATATTTAGAATACGATGGTCATGAATTGCATTGGCGGAATCCTCGCGATGGGCAACCAGCAGCCAGTTATAAAACAACATCTGGTCTAATTACCACATCACAAGACTATCAAAACACCACGTATCAGTGCACGCCAGAAATGGGACCCATCCCGAACGGCAACTACAAATTAAAATTGTGGATCGACCCCAACCCGGCTCAAGATGATGGCACTGGCCGTTGTGCTCTCAAGCCTTCCTGGAAGATTCAAACCATACCTAGAGGCGCAACGGCTGGTTCTTGTGAGCCATTTTGGGCAAATTGGGGAAACAAACGCGTTCGTTTCAAGCCAGCGGACGACGCAACCCGTAACCGATGCTCACCGAGACGTGGCGGTTTTTACCTTCACGATTCAACCAAAGGTTTTTCACATGGTTGTATTGAAGTAGAACCAGTTTTCTTTTTTCGCTTGAGCAATTATGCTGGAAGGGGTATTAGTAATGAGTTGAGCCTAAAGGTAAACTACGTATACTCTGATACATACGGTGGTACGTTTGTTCCTACACCGTGAGCTTAAATATGATAAGCTTTAGCGGATTAACTACCAATATATGGTTACACTTCGATGAAACAAATAATATTGCCTTCTTGCGTCTTGCTAACCTTACTTGGATGCAATTCAACTTTGCTTGCCGGTAGCTCGGATAATAACAGCAACGTTTCGATAATTAACAACGTTGAAGATTGCGTAGCTTTTGCATCTCAAAATATTGAAAAAACATCAAACGGTATTGTTTTACATTCCAAGGCAGAGTTCAAAAAAAGCACCGCGAATTGCGGTTGTACATCGCTACTTTTATCTTACAACGTTTCAGAAAAAATAAGCATAGAGGGGGAAGAAATCGAGTATGAGCGATTATACGCTCAAAAAATCGCCCCTAGCACAAATGTCAATGATTACCCTTTCGTGATTTCTGCCGACCCTGAACTTAATTATCGCGGTAAGGTTACCCTAAAAGTTAACTGTAAATCACCTGACTAATCTAATACCCACCCAAATCAGTTTTTTGCGATAGTAATTTTTCGTCTACAAGATCTGATCCTGCGTTCGTGTCAGGCTCCAAGGCGTTTCTGCCAATAACAAAAAGAAAGTAGACCCTAGGAGCTAGGGGCTACGAGGTGGTTGGTAGAGCGAAGGTATGAGGTGCGAGGAGCTAGGTATGAGGTGAAAGGTTCATGTGGTTACCTGTTCCCTTGGTCATGCTGCTTTTTGTGATTGATTGTATAGCCGCCAGCAACTAGCGTTCCTCTCCCAGTAGATAGTAACTTCAATAAACAGCGCCTTATATTGATCCATTTCAATGAGTTAGTTTGGACGATACCGATTCCTTGTTTGGGCTTGGTTACAAACCGTTACAAAGTCACCACACTTTTCGCACAGTATGTGATCCAGTTATCACCTAGTATTAGTTTGTCGCTGAACTTAACACACGACTTCTAAACCGATTGATGTATTCGTGAAATGGCAAACTAAAAAAGTAAAGGAGACTGACTATGTACATCGCACCAGATAAGTTGTTGTTACCACAGGATCATGAACTTGAATACACTAGAGCATTTGATAAAACAGTGAATTTCGTTACCAATGTTTTGTTGATGGGTGTCGGTCTTTTTCCCTGGTTGTTCGTTGCGAATTTGGTGTGACCTAACTAAGCAAAAATAAGCACAAAGTTGTTAAACAGAAGTAACGTTGAAATTAAAACAGAGCCTTTGTATCAGGTATTACATCGATAAGGCCATAGGGCCTTCAATTATAGGTCGGGGAACGGTGATGAGGATACATGGGCTTGTGCTTGTCACGAGCGCAGGTGAGATAAGGTAAAAAATGAAGGAGAATGCGCCGCTTACACGGAGTTTGACGGCCCCACATTTTGGTATCACCAAACGCAGTAATTTTGAGATAGGTTTTATAAGAAGAGTCGATTAAGCTCAGGGCGTAACGTTTTTCTGGTCGACCTTGCCTCCACTCTACGCGCGGCTGAAAAGATAGCCCTTCCCTCGCACCGTCTTTATCCGGTTAGGATGATCACTATCGTCGCACAGATGTTTACGTAGGCGTGAAATTTTCATGTCAATAGAGCGATCTATGCCATCGTAGCCGCGTCCTCGCAATTGTTGATGGATAGTGTCACGGGATACCACCTGCCCGGCGTTGCTGGCCAGTAACCATAGCAGATCAAACTCGCTGTCGGTCAACATGATCTCTGTGCCGCTCAACGTCACTTTACGTGCGATCGAGCTAATCGTTAATTCGTCGAATTGAAGAATTTCAGAAACGGTATCTTCTTCGTCATGAGAGGCGCGGCGCAGACACGCTTTAAGATGTGCCAGTAACACGCGCGGTGCTGTGGGCTTGACAATATAGTCGTCCGCACCGAGTTCGAGGGCGACTATCTGATCGGATTCATCTTCCAAGGCGCTTAGCATTATGATGGGATTTTCGTAGGTCTTGCGAACTTCCCGACAGACATCGACACCGTTCATGCCTGGGAGAAGGCCGTCGAGTATCACCGCATCCGGCAGTTCTTGAACGATGCGTCCCGCCGCGATGGCGCCATTTCTCTCGTGCGACACTTCGAATCCGTAATCACTGAGGTAGAGTGATAAGAGATTGGCAACAGCGTCATCGTCTTCAACTAACATTACTCGCTTGCTTAACATCGTCGCGACCTCGTGGGGTAAAAAGTGTATTCTTGGTCAATCGATAGTACAGCATTGGTTCACATTACTGGTGTGATCCTGTACTTATTTCGACCAAGTGCGTTTTAAATTTAGTGAAATATCAAAAAAATTGGGGGAATGGGTTAAAAAGTGTAAGACACAGACACTGGGCAATTCGATATTGTTTAGATTTTCAGGAGGTTAACCTCGGTTTTTGGATGATTTGCACGTGTCTGGCGTGCAGCGGCTTGGGGGGACGTTGATGCAGAGAAGGCCTCATCGAATATTATAATTTATTACTAATCAAAAAGTTGGCCGGAGCGAGTATGCGCTTACTCCGGCCCAATCTCAGAGGCTTCGTTGCGGTAACGGTAAAAAAAGTAAAAGTCGCACGCTAGTCAAACGCTGTGACATTGTAATATTAGGCTGAACTCGGCCCATGATCTGTGGGAGACGTGTAGCAACTTTGTAACGGTTTGTAACTGCGGAATGGTGGTTGGTGGAGCGAAGGGGCTAGGTGAAAGGTGCTAGGAACTAGGCTCGAGGTGGTTGGTTAGATTGTGGTCAGGCCTGTATTATGGGATTGGTTGAAAGTGTGAATATTTCACAATATTTTTCCTTAATTATTCGCATTTCCACGGGTATATTTGCTGAACACTGCTGCGTTTACCATACAGCCCAGCATTTCTTATAAATAGCCAACCGTCTGAGGGGGAGTAAAAGTGTCGGTCGATATCGTAAATCAACTACACCAGTTACAGGAAGAATCGGGTAAATCGTTGAGCCCTGTAATTGTTTCTTATTTACAGGATAGCTCTCGTCCACGCGCACTGGTTGAAACAGTTTTGGTTGCAAACGGCAAATGGGGGGTTAAGCCCAGAGAAGGTGTCTCTTCACTTACCAAATCCGCTAATAGACAATCCATACGTAAAGTTAAAACACTATCCCCTGGCTTCGAACATATTACCAAACAGCTAAACACGGCATTGCTGGGCGGAGAAAGTTATCCGGTTTTAACTGCAGTCTTGGGTACCGTAGTAGGATTTGCTTCAGCAGGTGCCGGTCTTTTATTTACAGTTGCAACCACCGGATTGAGTTTGGCTAATACTATTCAACGAGTGCTTGCACGCACTGGTGACGAAATTTGGCATGTAGAGGAAATCGGCAAGGTGGGTAATAAGGCAATGTACGTTTCCTCTTATTTCATAGTCGACCCCTATCGAAGCCAAACTCCCAACAAAGGTTGGTTAATACACGAGGAACGAGAGGAAGTGTTGTTGAGTTGATAAACGCGGCAATACACTGCAATATACCCTCAGGTCTACCTTTAAACCGCTTGTTATGATGACGTATTTTAACTTTGGCTAAGGCAAATCCTTTTATGAAGGCATCAATATATAATAGTTTGGATCAGGCGATTTTTTTACTGATTATTTTTTTCTTTGCAGTCGCGTGCAATGGTTCGGCTGAATCCGGGGGAAACTCCGATTACGATAAACTTTGCCAAATATATAAAGATATTACGCAGCAGCCGATCGACCTTAGCGAGAAAGAGATGAAAATTACCGAGAGAGTGCAAAAAGAGTTGCCACAATTTTTCGAGGCCAACTTTGTGAACATTGTAAAAGCGGATGCGGGACAACGATATCAATTCATTAAGCAATTGGCAGAAGCGGAGACGAAAAATAAATGGGATTGCGAGGCTATGCGGTCTTATTACGCTAAAGCGTTCCAGTAATCCACGTATTGGCAATTGATCACATTTACCTCTATCGCGAATATTCTCAATTGCAGTATGAATGAAAAAGAATTACAAGAGGTTATTCAACATGCTCGGGACAGGGCGATAGAAGAGCAGAATAATCAGCCCTGGTACCAGAAAAATCTCGACGTCGCCCTTCCCTTATTTATTATTGCTATTGGCCTTTTCCAGTTTGTTCTTAGAAAATGGATTCTACCGGTATCGAAAGACATCGTTTTCGAATTGGAAGATCAATTTCCGTCTCAAGGTTTAATATATCATCCTGGATTTGGTGTTTTCTTGACGATCTTAGGAGCAATACTTTTGGTCGCTTTTAATTTTGAAGAAATTTTTTAGTCGATTGACTAGTGGTGCTCACGACGATTAAGGTTTTATATAATGGCGTTTTCTCGACCGATGGCATTTCTTGGCTGCCTACTTTTCCTCTTTTCATTGGTAGCGAATAATATTTCTCATGTTTATCATTCGCCGTTATGAAATTACCAACCAAAATTACGATAGTAATCATTGCGGTTGCTATCGCTTTGGGCGTGGCTGTAGCTGGCACTAGTGAGCTTAGTCATTTTAAAAATATTGCCAAAGACTACTACGTATATTATCTAACGGACTATGAAAACTCCTTAGAGGAACTTGGGCAACAATATAATATTAAAATCAAGTATCGCGTCGATCCGGATTTTATCGATGAAAAAGGCCGTCTCCCCCCCATTAATGGTAACGCTACTCAGTTGGATAAATTTGGTATCGCCAGATTTTCAAAAATACTACCTGAAGTACTATCGCAATACCCGCCTGACGTAATCAAAGCAAACATTGAATCAATAAGACTTAGCAAAGAATTGTCGTTTTACGGTGTTCGATATGGTGGCTCTATGGTTGTATAAATTATGTATCTAACCGATAGCGGAAGAAAAGAAGGTTTTACCGACTTTTATATTAAGCAAACTTTTCATCATGAATTCAGTTCTGCATTAATGAAGAATCATGATTTCCCCATAGAAAGATGGTTAGACGCAAATCCTCCGGATGTAAAATACGAAACGGACTTTGAAAAATATTTACGATCTATTGCACAGGATCGCGATTTGCAAGGCAGTGAATATTTTTATCAAAGAGGCATGATTTCAAAGTATAGCTATTCCACGATGGAAAACGATTTTAATCTGTATGCACAAACTGTCTTTAACGAACCGAAACGCATGAAAGATTTAGTCAAAAAGTATCCCTTAATCAGAAAAAAATACGAAATCCTTAAAGAATTTTATCTTTCTATATCACCAAAATTTTCTAACACATTTGATCCCATCACGTAGTGACATGATTACAATGATTCAGAAACTAAGATAAATTGAGCCCAGGCCAAGCAAAGTAGCATATAATTCCAAATTCCTTTCGAGACTATTTGTATTTTTGTGTCACACGGCGCTTAGTCGCTACCCGAACAAACACATGGGCCACCATATGGCGGCCCATGTTTTTAAGAAACAAAAAAATATAATTTCACCAGTGCAATTTTCACAGCCAGTGGATCTACTGCGTAGTAATACATAAATAGCAGTGACATCGCAAACAGCATATTTAACGTGTGGGATAGAAAAACTCTGATCATGACGTCTACCTGACTGGAACCGGACAATATAGGTAGATTCTATTTGGGAAAAATGAATATTTGCTCGTTGAATTATGATGAATCGTGGCTAGTTTAGAGCCACATAAGTCATTAGTTCAAGCGGGATCGCCTGTAGAGCCGCTCCATGGCAGATTCACATATAATTGATATTGCTGGGTGTATCTTTAGGGCATTGCGAAGGATCGTTGCGACTTTTTAGTACAAACTATATAAGCATATGGTAATCTTCTGTACACCGTGATCAGCCATTTAAATAACTCCTCTCAATAAGTCCTTTGCGCTGTTTCTCCTGTGAACTCCTTAGAATTGGCTTTTAAGGCTTCGAATCCAGTCGATATTCCTATAGCAGTGTGCCATATTAATGATGCCCCACAACCGCCTTTCTCACGGATGTCGCGGGTAGAGCAACGCACTACTTCATGAATTCAGGAAATAGAGTAACGCAGAAGCAGTTTCTGAGAATACCGAAACCGATAATGATGAGTGAAATAGATTGTTGTAATATTATTCCAGTGTTTTCACCTTCAATCCTGCCATCTTTCTCAAAGGAGAGTGGTTTTGCTTTCAGACTACCTTTATTGGATTAGTGGCAATGTCATGAGAGTATTGATCGTTTTATTGATTTTTATTGCTACACCGTCTTATGCGTTGTACACCATCAATGATCTACCGCTGGACAATGTTGCCGCAAACTCCGCATGCGAAGTTACTTCTGAAGAATTTTTTAAGTCCGTTCAGGCAAGCTCGTTCTATCATCAATATGATTTGGAACAATTTATAGGCGAGAAACCACGTAAACGGCAGTTACGCTCGTTTTTATGTAACAACAAGGGATCTAGTGTTTATTACTACGAATACGACGACAAAGCACAAGCAGTCGATGCCTTAAGCGTTATCACGCCTTTTATTTGGGATCGTTTCAACCTTCCCTCACAAGATCATCCAGAGGCAATTGTTGTTGTTGACAATATCATTGTGGTTGTCTCCGGCGAGGATATCGCATCAATCGAAGACAGCTTGCTCAGCGAAGCTAACACTAAAAGCATTAATGCCATTTCCATTGGTAAACAAATGGCGGCTGGTCAGCGGCATCTTCGCAAGCAGGATTATCAAAACGCATTAAATGCTTTCAAGCCTGTGGCTGAGCTTAACCACCCCACGGCACAATTCTTTTTGTGTGAAATTTTTATCACCATGGAAAGCTCTAAGAAAGCAGTAAACTGGTGCACTCAAGCGGCTATTGGTGGAAACTCAGACGCGCAATTACGTTTAGCTAATATGTACTTGACGGATAAATGGCTGACGCCGGACATTAATTCGGCAATTGGGTTATTAGAAAATGCAAGCAATCTGGGTAATACAAAAGCCGCATCATTATTAAATTATTACTATCAATATAAAACCACAGACATCAGCGTTGAGACGCTTAAAGAAATTGAAGATCACCTTCAATGCCAACGCTCAACGGATGAAAAAATTGTTTTTACCTGCGACAGTATAAAATTATTTCGTAAAGGTTATGCGATTGACGGCAATTCTTTAGACCAGATACGTTTAGTGGGTGTTGGCGTGGCTTTCAACCAACACAATAAGCAAGCGCCTTCGTTCGAACTCGCCGGACTGCAAATCAATAAAAACGATGCCGTTAGCGACAAAGTTTTTAGATTTCGTGCCACCCCCACGGAACCGGGAGAGGCGGAAATAATAGACAATGCTATTAAGGCATTATTAAAAGGTAACGTACCAAAAGATAATTTGGCCTATCAATTTGTTTCAAACAGCCCATTGTCTATGGAACCTAGCCTCGCATGGAAAGATTCATCGAGTCAATCTACTGGTAGTATGGTGGACGGATTTCGAATATTATTTCGCAGATATAAAAACAACATCATAGCGCTAGAAATACATCCCCAGGATACATTGGTTGTAGAGAATCGATTTTATGTTATGTGTTATGAAAATTAGTAGTTTTTCAGTAGCATTAAACGTCAGCCATTGACATTTGCTCAAATTAATCAAGATGAAATTAATTTTGGGGCAATGTTCACGAGAAGTGCGTAGTGGGGTTTCTAGCCAGGTAGAGTGGGCAGCGCCTACCAGATCGACTGTGAAATTAAGATGTTTAGTGGGCGGTGTCCACCCCACTAGCCCATCTCGGTAAATTCTAATAACCGCAAATCGCGCCCCATAGGGTCGCTCCTACCTTTCGTGGCGGGAAGTTACACCTTAGGATGCGCTACAACCAGCCAACCTTTTACAGGCTGAAAACGTTCGGTCCTAAGGATGACTTCATGGATTTCTGGAATTTGAAATCCGGCTTGCTGTAATTGGCGGTTCAGGTATTCAAGCGTATGCTGATATCGGCCGGTGTGTGATAACGTATAGTCTGTACCGTTTTCTAATTTTTCCACGGTGAATGCCAGTGTTCCGTCATCAGTCAGTGCGCCGCGCATGCCTTTAAGCACATCGGTCAGCGAACCGAAGTAGACAAGTGTGTCTGCGCAGACAACTAGGTCATAGCGCTGCTGGTTTTGTTGGAAAAACGCTGTGAGTTCCGTTTCGATCAGGTCGTCATAGATGGCTTTTTCCTGTGCTTTTTTCAGCATGCCGGGTGAGAGATCAATGCCTGTTAACCGTTTTGCATAGGATCGCAGTAACACGCCGCACAAACCGGTACCACAGCCGGCATCCAGTATGTGCAGCTTCCCTTTGCGATTTTTTACGATGTCAGCCAAGGCATCCACGATCAGTTGGGGTGCGTGATAGTCCAGAGCCGCTAACTTGGTTTCGAATTCGTCCGCCAGAGTGTCGAATTCATCTTTTACATAGGCATCAGAGGCGCGCTCCGGTGTTTTACCTGTGTAGGCGGCGAATAAATGTTCGTCGAGTTGGATATCGGCGCGACTGGATTGCCAGGCTTTGACCAGTTGGGCGAGTTCTTCATAGCGTTCCAGCAAATCCAGCATTTTGGTGGCGCCGTAGTAACCGCGACCGTCTTTGGGGTCAAATCGAATCATAACCATGTATTCGTTCAATGCTTCAACAAGATATCCTTGGTTTTGTAGTGTCATGGCCAGGTTGTAACGCGCTTCGGCGTATTGCGGCGCTATTTTCAGTGCGGTTTTGAAGGCATCCGTAGCCGCGCCCATATCACCGCGTTCACGCAAAATAGTACCCAAATTATTGTGTGCTTCCGCGCTGTTAGGATCGATCTCGATAGCGCGGCGGTAGCAGTCGTAAGCATCGTCAAAGGCGTTCAGCTCTTGGGAAACAACGCCAAGGTTTATCACAGCGCTGAGCAACTGAGTGTTCAATTCCAGGGCTTTTTGGTAAGCCTCGCGCGCTTCACTCCATTGCCTGGTTTCTTTGTACACATCGCCGAGACGAAGCCACAGCTCCTGAGCGTTAGGTGCTAACTGGCAGGCCTGGCGATAACAACGAACGGCGTCGTCATAACGCTTCAGCTGGAATAGCACGTCGGCTAAGTTGGCGCCGGCATCGGCGAACCGGGGGGACATTTTTAGTGCTTTTAAATACTCGGCCATGGCCTCTTCCAGTAAACCTTGCTTTTTGAACGCCACACCTAAGTTGTTGTGTACGGATGGCTGATTATCGTTTAATGACAGGGCGGATCGGTACGCGGATATGGCTTGTTCCACTTGTCCTCTGCGCATGAGGGCGTTACCCAGGTTGTTGTAGGCGTCGCCAAATCCCGGTTGTAGCTGCAATGCGGTGTGAAACGATTCGATAGCTTTGGTGGTATCACCCAAGGCGAGGTACACAAGGCCGAGATTGGATCGATAGCTAGCGTCTTCAGGAGCTAGGGAGACTGCCTTCTCAAGCAATGGCAGCGCTTGCTCGTTTTGGCTTTGTTGATGATATAACACGCCTAAATAGTGCAGCGCGTCTACATGCTCAGGATTAGCGTTTAACACTTGACGATAGGCTTGAGCTGCAGCACTTAAATCGCCCCGCTGGTGATATTCCATGGCGGTGGTGAGCTGCGACGAGGTGTCGTTTTTAGTGACCACGCTGTTTTCGGTGCTTGTCCTGGCTAGAATATTTTCGATCAGGCTGGTTAGTTAGGAACAACAAATCGTTTTTTATTAGCGCTGGAAACGATTGCCTCTAGAGATTGATTGGCTGTGTAGTCGCCTGCTGCTTTAAGTGTCGGCCAAACGAATCTTTGCAGTTTTTCCGGCACCGCAAATCTATAAACTGAATCGTCGTCTGCTTGGAAAGTTTCGTGATGATAATTCTTAATGGGATTGCTTTTAGCACTCGACTTCAGAAGATACAGTTCCATGGGACCAACTTCAGGATCATAGTACGAGCATAGAAAATTAAACGATATATAACTTAACGCGGGTAATAACTCTCGATCATAAGCGGAAACTATTGCTGTTTCAAAACCGCCTCTAGGCTCGCCATCCGGTAACGGTGTCGTTCGAATCAACACCCGATTGGAAAACATTGCCATCTGACCATCCACCAAGTGTTGATCAATGCCGCTTAGTTCAGTAATAAAAAATAAATCGCCTTCCCTCGCGGCTTGCGTAACCAAACGACCTCTGTCCTTAAATTCCGGATATTCTATTGCTAGATTCGCATCAAGATATAGATGCACACTGCATTGGTAAATGCTGTTTTTATAAGCAACCTGGAAAGCTAGTGCTTGTAATCCTTGATCCAGCGAAGTTATGCCCTGTTGCGGCAGTTTAAATCGCTGGGCAAAGTCGGACGTGTAAACCATTACACGATATGGCTTGTTTGCATCTTTAATGCTATGCAAAATATTTGGGGTAGCGCTGGCGTTTTGACTTTCCGGCGGTGCACCTGTATTTTTAGGTGCGTCGCACGCTACTCCGCTTAATATGCAGACGCAGCTGACCAACCAAATTTTAATTGTATAGCGTAGTTTCAATAAACGTCTAATAACGTGACTCCCCAGCGATATCAGTATATTGGTATAAACGCCTGTTATTACGTTCGATCTAAAATACTGTTAAACCCATCCAAGCGGCTTGTTAAATTCAGGTATTCCGCTAATAACATGCAAGGTCTTCTCCATACTGTGGGTACACAATACATAGTCAGCGTCTTTTTTCAAGTTATCTACACGCCCCAATGGCCCGCGAAGTACGTTTACTGCTCTTTCTGCAAGACCGGGATTGTTAGCTTCACAATATGCATTAGCTACGGTCTTTACATTGTTGTTCCCAATTTTTGGGCCTGTGCCTATGCTAACAATATCTCCTTTGATTCTGACATGGAGAAATTTTGATGCATCCATTTTGACATAGTTGACCACGCCAATTGTACTGAAAAAATGCGAACCAATATATGATCGCATCATTCCGGGGGCGTTAAATGTCACCGTTGGCATTGGTTTAGGTGCTTTTGCTGATACCAATGCTGCTAAACCACCGCCTAAAGAATGACCCGTTACGTACATTTTTCTCAAGCTATTTGGATAGATAGTTGCAGCGGTGTTTAATGCTTCTTTGGCTTTATTGTATTGATCTGGAACCCATCCCAGTAAAATTTCAATATCATCATCAACATCACTGAGAAACTGATCGGTTCCACGAAACGCTAAGGCGTAGTCTCCAGTTTGACTATTCTGAAACAAAGCACCGAAAAAATCTGAATTTTAGTTCCAAAAGTGGAGACCTCCAATCAAAAGGCGCAGGTTTTGTCGAGGCGCAATTTCATAATCTTCAAAAGATGTGCCATTTAAAATATAGCTCTTGCCCGATGGGACATGGTGTACCCCAAGACCTAAATAGGCGTGGGCAAAATCAAATCTATACGATGAGTGCGCCAAATGGGCTGATGTTACAAGCGCAATTGCTAATGCAATGCGTGAGGTAAATTTCGTATCCATATCTAAGAAAAGCCGTTCCATCTTATAAATAGTCCATCGCGAGACAGCATATTGCCCGGATTCAAACTTTTAACTTGGTGCGATGCTAGTCTGGTTTAACTTTCGTCTAGCCTGATATCTGGCGACAACCTGTTGGGAAACGCTGACTAGGAATCATCAACGCCCGAGTTGGTTTGATCACAGCGAAGTCATTTTTCGCCTTTCAACATGGATTTAAGATTGGCAAACGGATTATACGTGGCGGCTGTGCTCTTGCTATTTCCAGAGGGTGTATTGCCCCGCTGTGCCTCCAACTGCCGCTGGTGTTCATTGTCGTGGCAATACAAACACAACAACTCCCAATTGCTGCCATCGGGTGGATTGTTATTGTGATCGTGATCGCGATGATGCACGGTCAACTCACGCAAATTCTGGCGGGTAAACTCACGACCGCAACGCCCACAAATATGTGGATACATCTTCAGCGCCTGTTCGCGGTAACCTTGTTCGCGCCGCTCGCGAGCACGCCGGGACTCAATCACCACTTGATCCAACTTGTCATTATCCGGTTTCATCTTGTAATCCACATGGTAGCCATTTTTACGATATATAACAGCTGAGTTCGGACAGAATCAAACCAATAGGTTTTCTCCAGAACACATAAAATCTAAGGCATATATATCTTTTAATTATATATCGCTGATAACTTTCTTCACAAACCAGAACTAGCTCAAGAAGTTAGTTTCCACTAAATATTTTCCGGTAGCAAGCACGTACAAACCTATATATAAATTTTTGTCACAATTAACAAATAAAATCACAAAATGGAGTAGTAACAATGTTTACTTTGCGGGGTGTTTTCTTAAGCGTAGTTTTGACAGTATTCAATGTTGGATTTACACAAGCCGCATTCGTTGACCGGGGAAATACTGTCTTAGACACAGATGGCAATTTTTTGTGGCTTGATCTAAACATGACCAGTGGAATGTCGTACGAAGATGCTGGCGCCACGTTTTCATCTGAAGGGTGGAGCTACGCTACCGAGGCACAGTTCAAAGCGATGGTGGATGCATTTTTTTCACCTAGATATGTTGGCAACACACTTGGAAATATGACAACTTCAGATGTTGATTTAGTAAACAACGCCCGCGACTTTCAATCAATGTTTGGTTTGTCCGGCGCTCAAGCACTTTATGCATCTTCGGGAGCAGACGTTATTCCTCAGTATATGACTTATTCATATGGCTTGTACGAGGACTCTACATCCACATTAAGGTATGGTGGTGCTTACTTGCAGAATTCAACTGAATTGACAGGAATTTTCAAAGATTGGTCGGCTGATGCCAGTCGATACCGAACTGGCTCAAATCAGTTCTTCAGTACATTTCTAGTTAAAAGCGTATCAGTTCCGGAACCTACCGGTCTTGCCCTAGTAGGCCTTGGTCTTGCTGGGTTAGGATTTGCTCGTGGAAAGAAAGCAAGTTGAGAAGACAAACTAAGGTTTATTACAGCCCCGCTTCGGCGGGGTTTTTTGTCAGCAAATAAATATATTATTTCAATTGCCAGCACATGTGAGCAAGGGAAGATGCTTGGCGGTTATACACATTAAAACGGGGCTCAGGATTGATTGGTAAAGTATGGTCAACAGGATTTCCCGCAATCAGCATAGATTTGCTAGGTGACGGACTGATCAATGAAAACTCGAAAAGCGAACCACCCCAATGGGATCGCCCTATTTCACTGGGGCAAAGCGCCCACTACTCAGAAACTCATGCAACTTGCGGCGTAGATATATTTACGTGTTTGAAGGAACGTTATTGTTTGCTGTTTTCCGCGTTACTTTCTTTGGAATCCGCAGAATTATTTGAGGTGGTTTCATTATTATCTGATTGTGGCAAAGGGTTTGCCCGCAACTCACCGATTATTTCATCGGTGATATCAACTATTGGATCAAACCATAACGTTGCACTGTTTGCGATTAATACAACCTTGGCGCCCCGTTTACGTGCAATTTTTTCCGCGATCGGAGAGACATCCTGGCGTAACTTCTGAATTAGCGCCGCCTGATACTGCTGTGATTTCTGTGAGGCCAATATTTTGGCCTGCTGCATTTTCTGGTTAGCCTCGAGTGTCAATTGCTCTAAATAAAGCTTATCGTTCTTGGTGGGTTTACTCTCGATTTTCTTTTTTTCATTAGCCAGTTGCTCATTCATTCTGTCCGCGATAGTATTTAATTGCGATTTTAACTCTTCATTGGCAGTTTCAATTTGTTGCTTGATAATTGCCGCCTGCCCTGTTGCGTTTGCGATTGCTTCCAGATCCATTACCACCGTATCGGTTGATGACTGATTTTTTTCACAGCCGCTTGTCAAAATTAAAACAAAAATACAAAAAACAAAAAGAATTTGTTTAGTCATTTTTTTTCAGAGTCCTTGCTTGTCAGGCGTTTGGCGAAAGCTAATGTTCGCGCTTGCAGTTAGCTTCTTTGTTCAGTGCATTTTATGACGGCGACGGACCATAAACAACAATGACAATATACCTGCCAGAAACAGCGGAATCGTCGCGGGTTCTGGAACCGCTGTGGGCAGTGGAATATTACCTTCAGGCAGCATTAAAGATCCCTCGAATGCACGCGCAGCCACAAAGGTGATATCCGACAGATCAATACTACCGGCAACGATAGAATCGAGGTCAATAAATTTCAGGCTCAGATAATCGTCACCGTAAAATGCCTCCCACGCATAGTTCCCAGTGACATAGCTAGAGTAGGAGATATCATAGCCAGTAAAGCTGCCTACGCGTTCTCCAAGAAAGGCCATAATGGCGATTTCAATACCGACAGAAGCAGGATCATACCAACCAAGGTCGATTTCCAGCTTACCATCCAGCGTAGCATTACCCTGGAAGATGAATGGTGAAACATTCCAAGCGTCTGTGAACGACATCCGGAAGAGAGCATCCGCCTCCTGAATATAGTCACCAAACAAGCTGCCACCGCTAGCCTCGAATATGCCACCATCATTGTGTACATTTTGTGTGATTATACTATTCTTGTGCGCAGTTAGCTTGCCGGCATTCATGATTTGAACTTCACTGTCTAGGACACCATACACATCGACTGTACCAGAGTGGATGGTCATCCCGTCTGCCGCATAGAGCCTTCCAGCTGACCCAATATTTGCACGGCCGCCAATATTTTCAAAACCCGAAACGAGGGTCGTACCACCTAATACGGAGAAAAAGCCACTACTATTATTTCTAAACGTGCCGTTACCGAAATCTGACCAACCATTGGTGAATACCGAGCCGTAGTTCTCATACCCACCCATGGAATCAAAACTTTTTATCAAAGTGCCCGTATGGTTTACCGATAGTGTTGTATCTGCATTGATGCGTGTCACACCACTAACACCAAAATAGGAGTTAGAGACGAGAGTATTTTTACCACCGAAGGTGAGTGATGCAAGAGCCGTGTCGCCACTGGCATCGCCAAAACGTGAGCTTTTGAACCAAGCCGTTCCAACCGTGGAAAGATGTCCACCTGCGTCACCGGAGC
>Ga0209536_100008196_pt1 | contig 15698 bp, 14 predicted proteins | sample DeeMarSeWOR28_12_FD_187461 | JGI IMG/M metagenome (GOLD analysis project Ga0209536, IMG submission 187461) | Marine sediment microbial communities from White Oak River estuary, North Carolina - WOR-2-8_12 (SPAdes) (version 2) | ecosystem: Environmental > Aquatic > Marine > Intertidal zone >...
TTTACAAGGACAGTGCTGATGTTACCGTCGTCAAGGGGGCTACCGTTTTCCAGGACCTGATTCTGATAAGGAAAAACATCGGAGATGTCGTTGGCAAGGTCAAGATAAAAGGGTTGTCCCAGGGAATACCAGGGGCCAGGGTGGTGGCCGATGGTTATGAAACAATCACGGACGTTTACGGTGACTACAGTTTATTAAACCTGCCCGTGGGACCGATTACTGTCTGGGCTTATGCTGATGGGTATTTGGGAACTTTTGAAGCGGGCAGTGTAATTTCCGGTGGCACCACGAGGATTGACATTGAGCTGACATCCGTCGGAAGCGGCCCGTCAACCTGGAGCGATGATTTTGAAAGCGGTAATTTGAATAAATGGTCTGTTTGGTCCACCACATCGGAGGTTTCCTGGCTGAGCAGGTCACGTTTTAACATAATCGATGATGTTCTTCATCCGCGGAACGTGACGCTTCCTGCTTCATCCGGAGTGCCTCTTCCTTACGGCGGTGATTTTTGTCTCTGGTTCGGTAATTATTCCACCGGACATGAGTCCCGCGGATCTTACTGCGGCCGTCTGGCAACGGACGAGTCTGATGATGGCGGAATTTCTGATGATCGTCGAATGGGGATTATTACTTCAGAGGCCATCAATCTTACCGCGCAGGCGTTTGCTACCCTCAGCTTCATTACAGCCTGGGAGGTTGAGAGCGTGAACCCGTCGAGCTTTGACTTCATGCTGATCCAGGTCGCGAAATACCCCTATACAAGTTGGACGACAGTCGGCCTCCTTAATCCGACCGAGGATCCTGATATTACCGAGAGAGAACCACGCCTGCCGTACTCTTCGGGCGGGTTCAATCAACCCCCGGTATGGGTCAGCCATAATTTCGACATCAGTTCATTTGTCGGCAGTTTTGTGAAGATCAGGTTTGTTTTTGACACGAATTTCGACGTTAATTTCAACGGTTTCCGCGGGTGGCTGATCGATGACGTCAGCGTCTCTCCTGAGCAGATGAGCTCATTCGGCCTTTCCCCGGCGTTCCTTGACGCGAGGCCCGACAAAAACAGGGTTCTGGATATCCTGAAGAATCCTCGTAATTCACCACGGCGCTGAATTGTGTTATAATTCAGCTAATTTTTCGGGAAGGAGCAAGAAGTATGCACTTTGGAATAGAGCATGTGAGGGAGGTTGATCCCGATATTGCCAGGGCTCTTGATGATGAACTGGAAAGGCAGCAGACTCATCTCGAGTTGATTGCTTCCGAGAATTTTACGTCAAGGGCGGTGCTTGAGGCTGCGGGTTCCGTTCTGACGAACAAGTACGCCGAAGGATATCCGGGGAAAAGATATTACGGAGGGTGCAAGTGTGTTGACGTGGCGGAATCTCTTGCGATCGAGAGGGCCAAAAAGCTCTTTGGCGCCGAGCACGCGAATGTGCAGCCTCATTCCGGCGCTCAGGCAAATATTGCCGCTTATGTCGCCTTCATAAAGCCCGGTGACACGGTTCTGGGCTTAAACTTGTCTCACGGAGGCCATCTTACTCACGGCAGTCCCGTCAACATATCCGGCATGTATTTTAACTTTGTTGCTTACGGGGTGACAAAAGAAAAAGAAATCATAGATTTTGATCAAGTCGCCGACCTCTGCGAAAAGCACAAACCGAAAATGATTGTTACCGGCGCCACCGCGTACCCGAGGGTGATCGACTTCAAGAAATTCAGGGAGATCGCGGACGGGGTGGGGGCTTATCTCATGGCAGACATCGCCCACATTGCCGGGCTTGTTGTGGCGGAAGAACATCCTTCACCGGTCCCTCATTGTCATGTTGTTACATCAACCACACATAAGACGCTCAGGGGGCCGAGGGCTGGTTTTATCCTTACAAAGAATGAGTTCGCCAAGCAGATCAATAAAGCTGTCTTCCCGGGAACGCAGGGAGGTCCCCTTATGCATGTTATCGCCGCAAAGGCTGTTGCGTTTAAAGAGGCGGCTACCGCGGAATTTAAGAAATACCAAAAGCAAATCGTGAAGAACGCGAAGGCGCTTGCCGGGGCTCTTTCGTCCTCCGGCCTCAGGCTTGTTTCGGGAGGCACGGATAATCACCTTATGTTGGTAGACCTGAGGGCTCTGAAGATCACCGGGAAGATCGCGGAGAAGGCTCTGGACGAGGTTGGGATAACAGTCAATAAAAATACGATTCCTTATGATCCCGAAAGCCCGTTTGTAACTTCCGGAATCAGGATAGGCACGCCGGCGGTAACGACCAGGGGAATGAAAGAATCTGAGATGAAGCTCATTGGCCAGTATATTTCCGAGGCTCTCAAGAACATTGATGACTCGTCCGTAAAGTCGAAGGTGAAATCCAAGGTCGGAGAACTCTGCAAGAAGTTCCCTCTCTATAGCGGGAAATAATGATTGAGCTTCGAAAGGCTTCAAAAATCTATCCGGGCAGCGCGGCCGCCCTTGTCGATGTGAACCTTCACATCGGGAAGGACGAATTTGTTTTTATCGTTGGTCCCTCCGGATCTGGCAAGACAACACTCTTAAAGCTCCTCTACAGGGAAGAACTCCCCACGTCGGGAGAGGTCATAGTTGACAAGATAAGCGTTTCTGGATTGAGAAATCGCGATGTTCCGTACCTCAGGCGCAACATGGGGGTTGTTTTTCAGGATTACAAACTCTTGCCGAGGCGGACGATTCAGGAGAATGTGTCGTTCGCGCTTTGGGTGACTGGCGCGCCAAGGGCAGAAATTCGGCGAAAGAGCACCCTGGTGCTTGAGCTGGTCGGGCTTGCGAAAAAAGCCAATTCTTTTCCACAGGAGCTCTCGGGAGGGGAACAGCAGAGGGCCTGCATAGCGCGGGCAATTGTTAACAATCCGCCGCTTCTTCTTGCTGATGAGCCCACCGGCAATCTGGATCCGTCGACGTCCTGGGAAATTGTGGAACTCCTTGATAAGATCAACAAGCGGGGCACAACAATAATTGTAGCTACTCACGAAAAGAGCATAGTGGACAGGATGAAGAGGCGTGTCGTAGCGATTGAGCTGGGCCGGATCGTAAGAGATGAACAGCTGGGGAGCTATTGATGGTAAATCTTGGGTTTTTTTTCGGGGAGGCATGGACGGGTTTTAAGCGAAGCGGAATTATGAGCCTTGTCTCGATAGGGACAATAACAGTTTCGCTCATAGTTTTTGGCGTCTTTCTCCTTGTTGTGTTGAACATCGGGAGCGTTGTATCTCACGCCGGGGCGCGGCTTGAGGTGATGGCTTATGCGGCCGGGGATCTTTCCGAAGCAAGGTTGAACGAATTGGAAGTTTCGTTGAACCGGCTGGATGGCGTGGAGGAGGTTGAATTTATTTCCAAGGAAGACGCCTGGGAGGATTTTACGAAGCATTTCGGCGGCCGGCTTAAGCTCGACTTTTCAGTCGGGGACAATCCTCTTCCGTACACCTTCGTGATAAAGGTAAGGAATGTCGATGTTGTTTCTGGGGTAGCCAAAGGTGCTTCAAGACTTAAAGGGATTGAAGATGTTCGTTACGCGGGGAAGCTTGTCGAGAAGATCAGGACTCTTGCTGCCGCCGTTCGGGTAGGCGGATTGGTGCTTGTGTCTCTTCTTTCCTTTGCGACGCTTCTTATCGTTGTAAACACCATCAGACTAACCGTTCTTGCCAGGGAGACAGATATTTACATCATGCGCCTTGTAGGTGCGACTGATTCATTTATTAAAGGACCTTTTATTATTGAGGGCATTATTATTGGGATCATCGGGTCGGCGCTTTCCGTGTCGGTGTTGTTTTCTTCTTATGAACTTGTTGCTTCCCGCATCGCGGAGGCGCTTCCTTTTATCCCGATTGTATTTGAAGGAAGCAGCCTTTTTGTGATATATGGTATGGTAGCAGTGGTGGGGTCTTTTCTCGGGATGCTGGGCGGGTACATTTCGGTCTCAAAGTCTTTGAAGGAATAGAAAGAGGAATTAATAATGTTAAAGAAGCTTCGGAAGAACACGAAAAGCATTATCATCGGAGTTGCCGTTGTTTTTGCGATAAGTATGTTTGCGGGGCTTGGTTTCAGGGGGATAAGGAACGTTCAGGAAGGCAGGACTGGTGTTGCCAAGATAAACGGCCGTGAAATTGATGTTGTTCGGCTGAATCAAAATTTATCCAGGGTGGCCGCGTCCATTCCCGACAGGCTCAACCCGCAAGATCTTGCTTATTTGCAGATAGTGGCTCTTGACCAGCTCATTGATTTTACTCTGATGCTTAACGACGCGAAGAAAAATGTGAGGGTAAGCGGCGGGGAGGTTAACACCGCGATATCCCAGATAATGGAATCAAACAAGATCCCTTCGCAAAAAGACCTTCAGGCGATCATCGAGCGCAGCGGCATGAAATTCGGAAAGTTCAAGGAGTTGCTTAAGGAGGACATAACAGTACAGAAAAGGGTCGCTAAGATCAGGGAGGAAGTTAAACTTTCCCCGGAGGATCTCAGGGAAGTTCGCGCTTCTCACATCTTGATTAAACCTGATTCTCCGGCAAAGACATCGGAAGCCGCCGCAAAGGAGCTGGCGGAGGATCTTCTTGAGAGGATCAAGAAAGGTGAAGACTTTGCCAAGCTAGCCGCGGAATATTCAGATGATCCGGGCAGCAAAATAAAGGGTGGCGACCTTGGATTTTTCTCAACCGGGATGATGGTGAAGGAATTTGAAGACGCGGCCTTCGCGCTTAAGCCGGGAGAGGTCAGCGAATTAGTCAAAACGCAGTTCGGCTATCACATCATCAAGCTTGTTGATACGAAGCTTCGTGAGGTGCCTGAGGACAGCGAGGGTAAGGATATTAAAGAGATCGTGCTTGAACAGAAGAGGGAAAAAGCTATGAGGGAGTGGATGTACGGTCTCAAGAAAGACGCAAAAATTGAGATAATAAACCCGGTGCTGAGGGCGCATGATTTCAGGTTTAAGGGCATGATAGATAAGGCCATAGCCGAGTATAATATTGCGGTTTCGGAAAATCAGCAGGACCCGTATCTCCATCTTTTTCTTGGAGGAGCATACGAGCAGAAGGGCGACATGGAACTTGCTGTTGCCGAATATCTGAAGGCTACAACGCTCAATTCTTCGGATTTTGACCTGTTGATCGCCCTCGGGAAGGCTTATGTACAAGCCGGAAAGAGGGCTGAGGCGATGGAGCAATATAAAAAAGCTTCAATACTTGCCGGAGAGAACAAGGGAATGCATGAGGAAATGGCCGAGATCTACGAGGAGCTTGGTGAAACCACTCTTGAACAAGCCGAAAGAAACAAGATTTCTCAGATAGAACAGAAAGAAAAGTTTGAAGAAGAGGTAAAGAAGCAGGCCGAGGAAAACAAATAGCTTCAGTTTCTTGTGAAGTCTTCGCCGGCAGCAAGAAGTGTTTTTACCATTTCGGGGGATGAGGCTTCAGCGTAGATCCGCAGAAGCGGTTCCGTCCCTGAGGCCCTAAAAATTATCCAGCTCTCATCCTCGAAGATCAACTTCGTTCCATCCAGACTGTCAATCTCCCTTACAGTTTTTCCGGCGAATTTCCTTGGCGGGGATTCTTTTAATTTATCAAGAGCTCTTGTTTTTACGGTGTTATCAACGTGCATATCAATCCTGTCGTAGTAAAAATAACCGTGTTCGTCCATTATGTCTTTCAGTATGCCTTTAATGGACTTTCCGAACGTCGCTACGGCATCAATGAGCATCATGCCCACCAAGACACCGTCACGCTCCGGAATATGACCGCGGAGGCCGATGCCTCCGGATTCCTCGCCTCCAATGAGAACATCCGCCTCCTGCATTAACTTGCAGATATACTTGAAGCCGATTTTGGTTTCATGCAATTTTAAGTCATATTTCTTGCAGAGGCGGTTGACCAGGGTGGTTATATTGAATGATTTAACTACTTCACCATCTAGTTTCTTGTTTTCCACGAGATGTTTCAGAATAATGGCAAAGATGTGGTGAGGGCTCACGAACGAGCCGGTTTCGTCCATCGCGCCGACCCTGTCGCCGTCGCCGTCCAGCGCTATGCCGAAAACCATGTCTTTGGGGTTGGCAATTGACAGTTCCCGCGTTACCGAAGCCAGGTCTTCCAGGTACGACGGCAAGGGTTCCGGATTGTTGCCGCCGAAGAGAGGGTCGCGGTTGGAATTAATCTCAACGTTCTTTATGCCGGCTTGGTTCAGAATGTCGGAAAGATATCCGGCGCCCGACCCATGCATGGGATCAATGGCTACTCGTATTTTGGATTTTGAAGCCTTTTTGAGATCTACCAGAGAGTTTAGTTGTTTATAATAGTTTCCCTTCGGATCAAAATATTCTATTGGGTTTTCATCCTTGGGGGTCTCAACACCTACGCCAGAAGAGATAAGCTTTTTTAATTCGGCTTCAATTTTTGAAGTGATTTCCGGGAAGGCCGATCCTCCGTAAGCGGCCTTGAACTTTATGCCGTTGTATTCTGGAGGATTATGGCTTGCCGTTACCATGACGCCGCCGGCGGCATTGGCGCTTTTTACGGCGAATGATAGTGCGGGGGAAGAAAGGGATTCTGTTGAAAGAAGTGTTTTAATGCCCGCGGAGGCGGCCACATGGGCGATCTCGGAGGCATAGTCTTCCGACAAAAATCTGTTGTCGTAACCAACAAAGAGAGCCGGGTTTTCCCCGGAGTTTTCTTTGACGAAATTTGCGATTGCCTGTCCCACAAGTCTCACGTTCGCAAAAGTGAATTCTTCTGCGATCTTTGCCCTCCAGCCGTCCGTTCCGAATTTTATCATTGTTCCTCCGATGCCTCGCCTGTCCTTGAGCGGTTCCTGTTAAGGTATGGGGTGCTCCAGAGCCAGTCCGGTTCCCTGTGTGTTTCGCATTTTTCCTCCGGAACCTTGTCCCACCAGTATTGAACGGAAAAGACCCTTTCTTTGGGACAATATTCTGTTGCCATCCCCCCTGATTCAAGACAGACTTCAACGGAGACGAGGCCCTGAGGCATTGGGAACTCGATTGTCGGGACGCCGGTCAGCGCGACAGACATGAAGGCCTTCCACATTCTCGGGCAAACTGCCACTTCGGTCACGCCCTCCATCGGCGTATTGTCGTCATTGCCAACCCACACGCCGGTTATCAGCTGGGGAACGTAACCGATGAACCACGCGTCCTTGTATTCCTGAGATGTTCCCGTCTTCGCTCCGGCAGGCCGGTCAATTTTTCCTCTTACTCCGGTGCCGTCCGTGAGCACGCCTTTCATGATGTCGACCATGGTCGCGTTGATGTTCGGATCAAGGACTCTGCGCTCTCTGATTACGTGTTTATGTAAAACGGCTCCGTCCCTTGTTTCCACCCTGAGGATTGCCGTGGGGTCGACCTTAATGCCGGAATTCGCAAATACGCCGAAAGCCGATGTGTGTTCCAATAAAGTTATTTCCGATACGCCAAGGGTCAGCCCCAGATTCCTTCTGAGGGGTGACGTTATTCCCATTTTTCTTGCGACGTTGATCGCGGCCTGGACTCCTATCATGTCCAGAAGTTTTACCGAAGGCACGTTAAGGGAATAAACGAGGGATTGCCTCAGAGTCACATTGCCCCTGAAGTCTTCGTCAAAGTTTCTGGGGGACCAGATTCCTTCAGGGTTCCACTCAGTTGCCGGGACTTCGAAAGTAACAGGGGAATCATCAAGAATGAACCCGGGAGAAATTCCGAGTTCGAGGGCGGCCGTATAGACGTAGGGCTTGAATGAGGAGCCGGGCTGCCTTTTTGCCTGGGTCACGCGGTTGAATTCCGATGCTTCATAGCTGATGCCGCCGACCATGGCTTTTATGTAGCCGGTCCTCGGGTCCAAGGCAACGAGGGAAGCCTGGGAGAAATTGTACGCTTCTCCTTCTGAAGACACGAATTTCTTGGTGGCCCATTCGGCTATCCGCTGAAGCCTGGTGTCAAGGGTGGTGTAAACCCTCAACCCGCCGGTCTGAACTAGCTGTTCGCCGTATTTTTCCACCAGCTCGGATATGACATGGCTTGTGAAGTAAGGATATCTATAGCCGTATTTTTTCGGTTTTTCCTGGGCCAGTTCAAGAGGTTTTATTTCGTAGTAAAGCGCTTGCTTCTCGGTGATCAGGCCTTTGTCCTTTAGTTTTTCCAGCACTATGACCTGTCGTTTTTTCGCTTCTTCCATGTTCCTGTACGGTGAAAAAAGTTCAGGGCCTTCCATTATGCCCGCGAGCAGCGCGCATTCACCCAGATTAAGCTCTGAGGCATGTTTGTCGAAGTAAAGATTGGAAGCCGCTTCAACTCCGTACGCATTGTGGCCCCAGTAAATCTGGTTAAGGTACAGTTCGAGGATCTCTTCCTTTGTGTAGTGCCGCTCGATCTGTGTTGCAAGCAAGACCTCGGCGAATTTTCTCGCGAAGGTCCTTCTTTTTGTTAGAAAGATGTTCCTTGCCAGCTGCTGGGTGATGGTGCTGCCTCCCTGAACGATCCTCCTTTCCAGGACGTTGGCGAGCGCTGCCCTGGCAATACCCTCTAGATCAAAACCATGATGTTCAAAGAACTTCTCATCTTCCATGATGATTACGGTTTTTTGAAGTGTCTTTGATATCTCGGAAAGGGGGACAACCACTCTATTTTCTTCCTCGTGAAGCCTTGCCAGCAGAACTCCGTCGGCCGAGTATATTTCAGTGGTTTCCGAGGGAACGTAAAGACTGATGGTTTGGACATCAGGAAGCTGCAGGATTATTTGAACTACTATGCCGCAGATAATGGCTGTGCCTATGCTGAAAAAGAACAGGACTTTCTTGCCTAGGCCTTTGGGCAGAAGATCCCAAACGCTCAGGAGAACATCCATGATTGAATTAAGAAATGAGGTTAAAATCTCGATTATTCTTTTCATCTTTGAAGCGGCATTATATCACAAATTATCCTCTCTTGATATGAAAATTGCCGTGTGATAAACTTCCCTCAAATCAAAGGAGAATTCTATGGCCAGGAAAATACTAGTCATCCACGGCCCCAATCTGGACCTTCTCGGAAAGAGACAGACGGATGTTTACGGCAAGACAACGCTAGAGGACATCGACAAGGAGCTTCTTTTGCTCGCAAAAGAATTGAAGTTTGATGTTGAGACCGTTCAGATCAACGGGGAAGGGGAGATCGTTGAGGCGATCAACCGCTCAAAAGGGGAATTTGAAGGCATTGTCATAAATCCCGGCGCCTACACGCATTACAGCGTTGCCATACGTGATTCGTTGTCAGCCGCGTCGATCCCTGTCGTTGAAGTTCATCTGTCGAATATTTATTCCAGGGAAGAGTTCAGACACCGCTCTGTTATTGCTCCGATCGCTCAAGGGCAGATATCCGGTTTTGGCAAGGACAGCTATCTTCTTGGCCTCAGGGCTATCTCAACCATACTTAATTCCTCCAGAACGAAATGAGCGGCAGGAAGTTAGTCAACATAAAAAAAGCCGTCGGGATCACGGAGATGGCCCTGAAAAAGGTTCTGTCTTCTATAAAAGAGGGAGCAAGAGAGCGCGATATCGCGGCAGCCCTCAAATATCATATTAAGCGGCTTGGCGGGCATGGATTTTCTTTCTTGCCGATCGTTGCTTCCGGCAGAAGGAGCGTTCTTCCTCACGGCCGCGCTTCGGAAAAGAAAATTAGGCGCGGCGACGCGGTAGTCGTGGATTTCGGCGTGAAATTCAACGGATATCTCAGCGATATAACCAGGACTTTTGTTGTTGGCAAAGCCGGCAGAAAACAGTGGCGCATTTATAAGATACTGCTTGAAGCGCAGCGAGCCGGTATTAAGAAAATCGGACCCGGGATCCCTGCGTGTGAGATCGATGCCGCGGTTAGAAAGGTGCTCGGGAAAAACGGCCTCGAAAAATACTTTATTCACAAAACGGGGCATGGAATTGGCAGGCGGATACATGAATCCCCCGGTCTTTCGCGAAAGAACAACAAATTGTTAAAACCGGGCACTGTGGTCACGGTTGAACCGGGAGTTTACATAAAGGGATGGGGAGGGATGAGGGTGGAAGACATGATCCTCGTAACCAAGTCCGGGAAAAAGGTTCTTACCAATTTTCCGAAAAAGCTGGTGCTGAAATGAAGGTCTCTGTAATCGTTGTTGCCGCGGGTGAGGGGAAGAGGATGGGTGCTGAAAAGCAGTTCGTGGAGCTGGGCGGAATACCGCTCTGCATAAGGGCATGTGTTGCTTTTGACGGCATTAATAATATTGGAGAAATCATCCTTGTTGTTTCTCCCAAAAACGTTTCCATGGCGAAAGAACACGTTTCTGGCCATAAACTAAAAAAAGTCAAAAAAATCGTTCCCGGAGGGGATGTGAGGCAAGCGTCGGTTTACAACGGCCTTAAGGAGCTTGCTGCGGATTCTGAATATGTTTTGATACATGACGGCGCCAGGCCCCTTCTGTCGCCCGAGCTTGTTGAGAAAATGCTTTCCGAACTGGTGGGGAAAGACGCCGTTGTGCTTGCCGTGCCTGTAAGCGATACTGTAAAACAAATCGACGAGAGATGCGTTGTCTCAAAGACCGTTGAGCGGAAAGATCTCTGGGCGGCGCAGACCCCGCAAGGGTTCCGCGTTTCTTTGATCAGGGAGGCTCACGAAAAAGCGATAAAAGAAGGGATATCCGCAACCGACGATGCGGTTCTTGTTGAGAGAACGGGAAAGGATGTAAACATACTAATGGGATCTTACGAAAACATGAAGATAACAACTCCCCTGGATTTAGTTGTTGCAGAGTGTATAATTAACAAAAGGATTAAGGAGGGGAAAAGATGACAATCTTTCTTTACATACTTTTGGGCCTGGTTGCCGGCACCATAAGCGGTTTTCTTGGAATTGGAGGAGCCGTTATCATGATCCCGGCCCTTGTCCTTGGGTGGGGTCTTTCCCAGCACACCGCGCAGGGGACGACTTTAGCCCTCATGGTCCCGCCGATCGGGCTTCTTGCGGCGATCAGATACTATCAGAGCGGTAATGTGAATTTGAAAATTGCGGCGTTTGTCTGTTTAGGATTTGTTTTTGGAGGCCTTATTGGCGCGATTTTTGCGCACCAGGTTTCTGATGCCGTCCTCAGAAAGGTTTTCGGGGTATTTCTGATGGCGCTTTCCGTGAAACTGATCTTTTTTTAAGGGGAAATGATGCATTGTCCAACAAAAAGTGAGTTCATAAAACTGTCAGAGAAGGGGAATCTCATCCCTGTATACAGGGAGATCTTCGCGGACATGGAAACGCCGGTTTCCGCCTACAGGAAAATCGGCGGAGATTTTTCTTTCCTTCTGGAATCAGTAGAGGGAGGAGAGAATATCGGCCGATACTCTTTCCTTGGAAGCGATCCGGTGCTGACGTTCAGGGCAAAGGGCCCGAGGATCGAAATCTCCGAAGGCGGAAAGAAATTCCTGATTGAGGGGGATCCTCTGGTCAAGCTTGAAGAACTTATCTCCAAGTATAAACCTATTAGGGATCCATCCCTGCCGAGATTCCATGGTGGGTTTGTCGGATATTTTGGGTATGATGTTGTCAGGTTCATTGAGACGCTTCCCACCAAGAACCCTGATGACCTGGATATCGATGACATATTCTTCATGCTTACCGACACCGTTCTGGCGTTTGACCGCCTGAGAAAAAAGATAATCATCATTTCCAATGCCCTTACTGGTGACGACCCTGGAAAGGCTTATGATCTTGCGGTTGCGAAGATAGACAAAATCGTCAAGAAGATTGAGAAAGCGCTCAAGCGGTCCGAATTTGAGCTTGAGGCGACCGTGCCAAAGCGTCCGATAAGAATAAGATCGAACATGACAAAAGATAAATACGAGAAAAATGTTTCGGCCGCAAAGAAACACATCAAGGCCGGGGATATAATTCAGGTTGTTCTTTCCCAGCGGTTTGAAACAAAAATGGATGTCGATCCTTTTAATGTTTACAGGATCCTCCGAACCGTCAACCCTTCTCCCTACATGTTCTATCTCAGCCTTGGTGAAGTAAAATTTATCGGCTCCTCGCCGGAAGTCATGGTCAGGCTTGAAAAAGGGGTCGCTACCATCAGACCCATAGCCGGGACAAGGCCCAGGGGGGCGGATGCCGATGAGGACATAAGGCTTGAGAAGGAACTCCTCTCCGACGCGAAGGAACGGGCCGAACACCTGATGCTTGTTGACCTGGCCAGGAACGATCTTGGGAGGGTTTCACGTTTCGGGACGGTAAAAACAACGGACCTGATGACGATAGAGAGATATTCTCACGTCATGCACATTGTTTCCAACGTCACAGGCCTTATGGAGAAGGGAAAGAATGCATTTGATCTTTTTCGGGCGTCTTTTCCCGCAGGCACTGTTACTGGCGCTCCCAAGGTCAGGGCCATGGAAATTATTGATGATCTCGAGGTCAGCCGCAGGGGACCGTATGCCGGGGCGGTAGGTTATTTTAGTTTTTCCGGAGATCTTGACACGTGCATAACGATCAGGACCATCGTTGTCAAAGGAAAAAAGGCGTATGTGCAGGCGGGAGCCGGCATAGTAGCGGATTCCGTTCCTTCAAGGGAATATCAGGAAACTGTGAACAAGGCCAAGGCGCTCCTCAAGGCTATCGAACTTACCGGAAAGTAAAACCACATGATCAACTTTAGGATGTTAAAGGTTTCTGATTATACTCTTTTCATTTGCGTGGGGCTTCTGCTTCTTATAGGAACAATGATGATACTTAGCACGACATTCTCAATGCAGACCCGCGCCGGTGAAGATCCTTTCTTGTATTTTAAGAAACATCTTTTTCTTCTCTTCCTCGGATTGATAGCGATGTTCGCCATGATGTACATGGATGTCGGCAACCTCAAAACAGCGGCCATTCCGCTTTATATAGCAGTTCTTTTGATCCTTATGCTTGTCATAGCAAAAGGATACACGCTGCAGGGAGCTCAAAGGTGGATTGCTATCGGGCCCATTTCCTTTCAACCTTCGGAAGTCGCAAAGCTTACGGTAATAATCGCGCTCGCGTATTATCTTGAGAACAGGGTAGGGAAGATATCAAATTTGATCTCGCTTCTGCCGGTTTTTGCTTTTATCGGAGTGCCTTTTCTGCTGATTTTCAGGCAGCCAGACCTCGGGACATCGCTTGTGGTTCTTGCAATCACGTTCGGCATGCTTGTCTGGGCTAAAGTAAGAATTTCACTTTTGCTGGCATTGTTCTCTCCCTTCCTGAGCATAGTTCTTTTTAATTATTTCTATGTATGGATCGTCTACCTGGTTATTTTGGCTGCGGTTCTTTTTTCGATTAAACTGCGTGTTTTTGACTCCATTGCCGTTGTCGTGGGTAATATTGCCGCCGCATATCTTTTCCCGCTGATTTTCAACCTGCTAAAGGGTTACCAAAAACAGAGGATTCTCGCTTTTCTCAATCCGAACATCGATCCGAGGGGGGCGGGATATCACAGTCTGCAGGCGAAAATTGCTGTCGGTTCGGGAGGATTTTTTGGGAAGGGGCTCTTTCGCGGGACCCAGACGCAGCTTCAATTCATTCCGCAACAATTTTCGGATTTCATTTATTCTTCAGTTGGGGAGGAGCTTGGTTTTCTCGGCGCATTGCTGGTTCTCTCTCTGTTCATGATCCTGGTCTGGAGGACCATCAGGATAGCGATGGAATCAAGGACGGTTTTCGGAAGCCTGCTGGCGTGCGGAATCGGCGTGATGTACCTCTTTCATATTCTTGTTAATATCGGTATGACGCTCGGGATGCTTCCGGTCGTAGGCATCCCTCTTCCGCTCATGAGTTTCGGTGGAACTTTTCTTGTCGTTAATCTTGCCGCAATTGGAATTCTTCAGAGTATCGCCATGAGAAGGAAGAAATTGATCTTCTGACCCACGATGAAAACTTCTTTAAAAGGAATTATTGACAGATTCGAGGGAGACATAGCGGTGATTCATCTTAACGATGAGGCGGGAACTGTAGTGGAATTGCCCAGGGCGATCATTCCGACTGATTCAAAAGAGGGATCCCTCATAGAGCTGAAGATTGTAACTAAAGAGGATAAGGCTAAGAAGGCAAAACAGATTGTTCAAGAAATGATCGATAAAAATAAATGAAGAAAAGAGCTACTTTTTTATCTTGAACTCCGCCTCAACTCTTCCGACCGCCTCGAAGGATTCGTCCTTTAGCGATACGATAACTTTTTCTGTCTTTATCCATTCGCCTTCTCTTTCAATGTATACGTTGCCGGTCATTACCACGGTTTCAGAATCCGAGGTGTAGACCGCTCTGTCCGATTTCGCGCGCTTTTCCTTCTGAGTTATCAGCACGGAGCCGGAGGCCTCGCCGTTCTCGTTTTCTGTTGAGAGATCGATCGCATCGCAGGACAAAATGGCGTTTTCTTCTTTTATAAAAAACCTAACATTATTTTCCAGTCTAACGGTTCCTTTTTCTTCGTCCAGAAAGGCGGTTTCTCCCGAAACAAGTTTATCCTCTTGAGACAGCGCGGCGTTTCCGGAAATGATGTAGGTTTGTCCGGACAGATCCGCGTCCATGTTATTTCCCGTGATCTTTGTCTTTTCCTTGGCGATCCTCACGCCGCCGGAGATCAGGGCCTTGTTGCTCTTTCCCTTTATCTCCATTTTTGACCCTCGTATCTCGAAATCCTTCTCAAAGATCCTGACATTGCCTTTTGCTTGCGCGATCTCGGAGTCTTTGTTGTATTTCATTTCGTCGGCGATGAGGGTCACAAATCTGGTTTTGCCGGAAGAGGATTCTCCGGAAGCGATGTTTTCGAGGTCCACAAGCGCTGAAGCTCCGTCAAATGCCTCGACGTCACCCGACCATCTGTGATACCTTACTTTGCTCGCCCTGAGATTTTTCACGACGGCTCTGCCGTTCTTGTAAATTGTCCCGTCCTTTACGTTTTCGAAAGTGGTCATCCCCTGGTTCTTCGTTGACCATATCTCCTCCGCCGTGATCTCCCATGTTTTCTGCCCGTTGCTCCTCCCGATCAATTTGGTGTCCTTGAATTCGATTACTTTTTCCGGTGGGGCCATTCCAAGGAGATTGATGGAAGGCGATTTTACGGCGACAAATATCAGGATGCCGAACCCTAAAATCGCGAGGGCGGAGATCAGAATGATCTTCTTGTTTTTCATGGCTATATAAATAGCACGCGTTGACACTAATTTCAATGAATGATATAATTGCGCTCAATTTTTTGTTGAAGGAGGAAAAAGAATGGCGGTTAAGGTTGGCATCAACGGTTTCGGAAGGATAGGCAGGCTGGTGATGAGGGCGGGCATCGACAGCAAGGACATCGAATTTGTGGCGGTGAACGATATTACCGACGCAAAGACCCTTGCGCATCTTTTCAAGTATGATTCGGTTCATAAAAAATTTGACGGGGATGTTTCCGCCAAGGAGGACTCCCTCATAATTAACGGCAAAAAGATAAAGGTGTTGTGTGAGAAGGAGCCGTCCAAGCTGCCTTGGAAGGAGCTTGGAGTGACGGTCGTTCTTGAATGTACCGGCAAATTCACCACGAAGGACAAAGCAATCGGCCACATTCAGGCGGGCGCGAAAAAAGTTCTGATTTCCGCTCCTGCAAAGGGTGATGACATAAAGACTATTGTCATGGGAGTGAATCACGAGGAGCTTGAAGCCAAGCATGACATCATTTCCAACGCTTCCTGTACGACCAATTGT
>Ga0209536_100008197_pt1 | contig 15695 bp, 13 predicted proteins | sample DeeMarSeWOR28_12_FD_187461 | JGI IMG/M metagenome (GOLD analysis project Ga0209536, IMG submission 187461) | Marine sediment microbial communities from White Oak River estuary, North Carolina - WOR-2-8_12 (SPAdes) (version 2) | ecosystem: Environmental > Aquatic > Marine > Intertidal zone >...
AAATACATCACCGGAGGCATTGAGAATTGCATGCCATCTTGTCGAAGCCGGAGCACGTCCGTGGGACATAGCAAAAGAGGTTTATGAAAGCATCTCCTACAAATCAATGAGCCTGCTTGGCCAGTCACTGTCGACTATCAGCAAAAATGGGGATATCGCCTGGATGACATCTACACAGAATATGTTTGTAAAGACAGGGACGAAAGCAGAGGATGCAGAAGACTTTGTTGACTATCCCCGGAAAGTGAAGGGGACCAAAGTCGCTGTTTACTTCAGGCAGGACGGCAACAAAACATTCAAGCTCAGTCTTCGTTCCAAGGACAACGTAGACGTACAGAAAATAGCAAAGCGCTTTGGCGGAGGCGGGCATAAAGCCGCCGCCGGTTGCAAGGTAAACGGAACACTCGAGGAAGTGCAGAAGAAGGTGTTCAGTGCTGTGAGGAAGGCGATAAAGGACGCTGGGCAGACATAAATAAAGCCCAGGCACCAGATATCAAATCCATCCACCATAGCAGTGCAACTGCACAGGACGGATACGTTCCAAATTACAATAACCTAAACAGTATTTCTTCGATTCTAATTATTGCTCCTTATGGATCTCATCATAAATCTCAATAAGCCCAGGGACATCACCTCACACGACTCGGTATCAAAAGTAAAGAGAATACTGAAGGCGAAAAAGGTCGGGCACGCCGGCACCCTCGATCCCATGGCGACCGGCGTGTTAATTATCTGCGTAAACAGGGCGACCCGTCTTGCTTCCTATTTTTCCGGTCAGGACAAGGAGTACCGGGCTGTAATGAAACTGGGCGAGACAACCGACACCCAGGATGCATGCGGCACTGTTATCGAAAAAAAAGAGACTTTACATATTGATAAAGAAAGTATCGAAGACGCCCTGCAGTCACTGAAAGGAACAACTCTCCAGAATCCGCCCATGTTTTCAGCCCTGAAACACAAAGGCACCCCACTGTATAAACTCGCGAGAAAGGGAATCGAAGTAGAGCGCAGGTCCAGAGAAATAACCATCCACGAGATTGAACTTCTTGATATTGATCTTCCGTATGTAACCTTCAGGACCGTCTGTTCAAAGGGGACATACATCAGGACACTCTGTGATGATATCGGGAAGAAACTCGGCACCGGAGCACACCTTTTCCAGCTTGAACGTACAGCAGTCGGTCAATTTCATATAAACAACAGCGTGACGCTGGAAGAGCTGGCCGCTGACCAGGAGAGTATCGCCAGGGGAGGCATTTATTCAATGGACGAGGCGCTGGCCTGGATGCCGGAACTGACAATAGATAAAACTCTGGTCGTGAGTATTAAAAACGGAGCGCCAATTCAGGCTGATCAGTGTGATATTTCTTCCCATGCATTACAAAGTGCAAAGGGCATCAGGATAAAATCGCCGGGCAATGAATTACTGGCCGTCGGCAGCTATTCTCCAGAGGAAAATATAATCAGGATGAATGTCGTCTTTGCCTGATCCATAATATCCCGTGACCACTCCCGGTGTGGACATGGGATCAATCGTTTATCCTCAGACACTGACTCTGCCTGAAGGGCAAACCCCAGCCTATTGCTTAAATTTTTTTCTAAAATGCCTGAACCCCAGTGCTGCTCCGCCTATGATAAAAAGCGTTGAGCTTACTGGTTCGGGCACAACGGAGGTATACAGCTCCAGTTTACCGTTTGCTCCGCCAACAATAATGTCATCCAATCCGTCTTCATTCCAGTCCGTTACAAACAAACGAGACCGTGGAGCACCTGTGGGGTTGTTCGCATAATCATACTTTAAAGGGTCACCGTTGGCAAGAAGAAACATCTCATAACTGTCAAAAACAGGGGCGGCATTTGTTCCGACGTTCTCCAGATAATAAATATTCCCGTACAATTCACCAATCAGCATGTCTTTTAACCCGTCATGATTCCAGTCATATATCCTCGGGGCGGATCTGGTACCTATATCGAAATCTGTTCCATCAACCTGTAACAAAGATAGTGTACTAAACACCGGCAATGCGTCTGTTCCCTCGTTCAAATAAATTTCTATTGTCCCGCCCATTCGACCGACAATGAGATCCTTCTTCCCATCTTCATTCCAGTCATCCACGATTGGCGCAGCTCGTTCACTATCAAAAGTTCCATCAGATGCCATTATTATTCTGCCAGCGTCCAGCTGAGGCATAGCATCAGAACTCGTGTTTAAGAAAAGGCTTATATTCCCGCCCGTATCTCCGACAAGCAAATCAACGTTACTGTCATTGTTCCAGTCCACGACCGTGGGGTAGGAACCCTGTCAGCCACCGGCAATTACATCCAGATAATTACAAACAGTATTGCATGCTTCTATATAAGAAGGACTATCGAACAGTGGCGATGCATTCGTGCCAACATTTTCATAGAAACTGACATACCCGTGGACAGCAACTAAATTATTATTAGAATCATATTCATTGAGTCTTTGTCCAACCAGAAGATCTTTCTTTCCATCGCTGTTCCAGTCAAACACAACAGGTGCAGAGTACATGCCGACATCTATATCACCCGCACTGTCCTGAATATACCCATTGAATACAAGGTTCGTTATGTAGTCTGAGTAAGCGCTTGTATTCATTGACACAATAGTCAATGACATCAAAAATAATACTTTTGCACAGAACTGAAATTTATTTCTATACATTTCTGCACCTCCTTATCCCGTCCTGCTCTGTTTTATTCTCTTACTGGAAAATCATATAATTGAGAATGCAATCGCCATTCATTAAGCCCGGTGCATACTGAATAAATAATAAATTCATGATTTGAAAAGGTATGCTTTTACAATAGCAAGTAACAGTGGATATATCATCAGTTTTTGTCTGCTTATTGTGTAAGTGCCTATCCTACAAAAAAAGAACGCCAGCCGTATCCTCATGTCATTCTCCCAACACTTCCCGGTCCTGATAGTCAAATTCACAACACACAAATTTTTGAACAGGCGATAAATTATTCTTGTTTTACTGTGCGTTAATTCATTTCCACACTTTTCCATCAGCTGGCATGGCTGTTGCAGAAGAGATACGATTAATGAAAGTTTAACGGATGATTACGTCAAAGGAGGGTGGCGTGCCGGTTTCCAATATTAATGATAATACAGGTTCACAGGTAATTCTTGCTTCCCGTAATAAATCGAGGGCAAATGAATTTTCAAAAATCCTGAAAAATACAGTTCCTGAAAAAAAGGAGGCCCCACACTGGACAGACAATGCAGAAACATCGGGGAACAGGAGCCCGGATCACGTGTCTTATATTGAACTCGGCAGGATCAGCAGGGAAACACCAACGGTCTCTCACATTCTGAAAAATAATCCGGAATTTTCCGGAAAATGCTGGGACATCATTTTTTCTTCACCAAACAGGGGAAAGGATTTTACAAAAATGATGGACGGGACGCTCGTCGCCCTGAAGCCGGGCAGCAATGAAATTGTCTGGGGGAAAAAGCTTGCAGCACTCGATGGCACAACAAATTCGATACACTCAGAATACGCGACAGACAGGACAGCAAAACAGGGAACTGATCAATCCATGCTCATCGGTACGATAAGCAGAGAGAACCCAACGGTCTCTCATCTCTTTGAGGCAAACCCGAACTTTAACAACCGCTTCTGGGACATAATTCACTCCCCGGTCAACAGTCACAAAGAATACACTTCGCTCATGCCGGGGACACAGGTAGTCCTTGATACAAAAACAATGGAGCTTTCTTTCCATAAAAAAGGAGATTCTGGACCGGCACTTTACGCTGCAAAAACCAGCAGAACGGAACAGGGTGCAGCCGATGCAACAATCGATCACGAATCACTTGCTGACGCTGTGAAGCCTTATATCGGTACACCCTACGAAGAGATAGACTGCTACGGCCTGATTGTCCGTGGGCTGCAGAATCAGGGGATTCAATACAGGGGACATGGGGGGTTACGGGAAAAACTCGAAGCCCTGGCAGTGCGTAACGGCCTGCCCAGAAACGCATATTTCAGCGGAGAAGGCCTGGTCGAGAAGGCGGGAAAAAAAGTCTTTTCGAAATCGCTCGATCATGTCTCCGGTCCCCGACAAAGGACGGATGAGATCTATTCCGAGATGATGCCATTCCTGCGGGAAGGGTTTATCCTGTCCTTTTCAACACCCACCCAGGGTCATACAGGCATAGTTGCGAGACAGGGAGAGGAATGGACGTATATCAATTCAGGAGTCATCGATAATCAGGTTTCACCTCTGAATGTATCAAAAGGCGTTGGTGAGGAGTTTCTGAAGGCAGAGTTAAACAACTGGCTGGTCCTTGCGGCAAAGAATAAAGAACCCCTCACGGTCACCCTCGGGCATGTAGAGAAAAAACAGTCGTAAGAATCCCCGGAACTCGATGTAATTCCGAAGCATCCCTATACTACCTGCCAGCGCGTCTTCTGATCCACTTGTCCATCTCAACCGCAACAACGACCGTAACAGTTACAAGTGTAATCTGCCCCCATTCATGCACTGAAAGGGGAACCGTCCTGAAGACCCACTGCAGTGCGGGCACATAGATGACCGCCATCTGAGCGAAGAAGGCAGCTATCATACTGAAGAAGAGAAACGGGTTTGTCATGAACCTCATTCTGAATATGGACTGTGACTCGGAACGGCAGTTGAAAGCCTGATAAAACTGAAAAAAGACCATGGTTGTCAGCGCTGCAGTGCGGGCCCGCTCTAGGGACACCCCAGCCTCAAGACGTGACATAAAAACAAATACTGTCCCGGCTGCCAGTATTATTCCCATCAGTACGGTTCTCTGCACGACAATGGGTGACAGGATACCTTCACGCGGATTCCTGGGTGGTTTTTTTGTTACGCCAGCTTCTGCAGGTTCAAATGCAAGGGCAACGTCCTGGAGCCCGTTCGTAACGAGATTGAGCCAGAGGATTTGTGCAGGAATGTACGGTATGGGAAGCCCCATCAGAATCGTCGCCATAATGGCGAGTAATTCTCCAAAGCCGCACGATACGAGAAAGAGGGTGACTTTCCTGATGTTGTCATATACAACTCTCCCCTCTTCGACCGCGCTGAATATACTTGCGAAGTTGTCATCCGTTACGATCATATCAGAGGATTCCTTTGCCACGTCGGTTCCCATTTTGCCCATGGCAACCCCTATGTGCGCCGCTTTCAGTGCGGGGGCATCATTGACTCCGTCTCCGGTAACTGCCACAATCTCTCCCCCCCGCACCAGCTGCTGTACAATGCGGAGCTTGTGTATCGGCGAAACGCGCGCAAAAACAGACACATTTTGTGTTTTATGAAAAAGTTCTTCGTCACCAAGTGCATCTATCTCCTTCCCGGGAAAAACTTCAGGCTGTTCACCGCCGATATCAAGCCCCTTCGCGACTGCGGCTGCCGTGACCGGATAATCACCGGTAACCATTACGGTTCTGATTCCTGCATTGCTGCAGTTATGAACTGCAATGAGTGCCTCCTCCCTCGGCGGGTCAATCATACCCTGAAGCCCGGCGAAGACCATCCCTTCTTTTACATCATTCTGGGTAATTTCCTCTGTGTCATGAGAGATTTCCTTTAATGCACAGGCAATGACCCGCAGTCCTTCTTTTGCAAATTCTGACGAGGCATGGTTAACCTTTTTTATTATTTCGTGGTCCATCCGAATGGATTCGGTGCACATATCAATAACTGTTTCAGGCGCTCCTTTGACAAAAATAAAGTTTTTCCCTCTGTGTCTGTGAAGCGTCGCCATGTACCCGCGTTCCGACTCAAAGGGTATAATGGCAATTTGAGGATAATGCTCGTTTTCTTCTTCAGGACTCAGACCTGCCTTCATCGCCGACACAATCAGAGCGCCTTCTGTAGGGTCTCCATCGACCTTGAAGACGCCGTTTTCTTCATAGATGTCTGATTCATTGCAGAGAAGTCCGATTCTGAGTGCATTAACGATGGCTTTCATTTCCCCCTTTATGAGCGGGATCATTTCATGCAGTATTTCCCCCTTTGGTTCATACCCGGTTCCGGTTACTTCGTATGTGTGCGATCCATCATATATCAGCTTTACCGTCATTTCGTTTTTTGTAAGGGTCCCCGTCTTGTCCGAGCAGATAACTGTCGTGCTTCCCAGCGTCTCTACTGCAGGCAGTTTTCTTATGATCACATTGCGTCTTGCCATTCTTGATACCCCGATTGCCATTGCTATGGTTACTGCCACCGGCAGGCCCTCAGGGATGGCAGATACAGCGGTGGCAACAGCGACCAGGAACATATCAGACAATCGTGCGCCAAGCAGCAGCCCTCCCAGGAGAATAAATACTGAAAATCCGAGGATAACTGCCGCGATGAACCCGGCAAATTTTTCGAATTTTACCTGCAGGGGAGTCTTTAGTTCAGTTACCTCCCGAACCTGTTCTGCGATCCGGCCCAGGGATGTCCCCTGTCCGGTTTCAACCACAATGCCCCTTCCTCTTCCACATACGACAATAGTCCCCATAAACACGATGTTCTTCTGATCACCGGGGGTTAGATTCGCTTCTTTCAGGGGGGATGTTGATTTATCTGACGGCAGTGATTCTCCTGTCAGCAGTGATTCATCGACGCGAAGTTCAATGACCCTGAAAAGTCTGAGATCGGCAGGCACCTTTGATCCTGATGACAGTAACACGACATCTCCGGGAACGAGTTCTTCGCTGTCTATTTCCTTTTCCACACCTCCCCTGAGCACTCTTGCTTTCGGCACCACAAGTTTTCTTAATGCCCTTATGCTTTCTTCTGCCTTGAACTCCTGGATATATCCTATAACTGCGTTCAAGATCACAACTGCCATGATCACCCCGGTGTCTATGTATTCATGGAGAAGTGCGGTGACAATGGCTGCAACAAGGAGGATGTATATCAGAGGACTTTTAAACTGGTGCAGAAGTATTGTGATCCTGCCTGTTTTTTCCTCATTCATAAAGGTATTCGGCCCGTATTGTTCAAGACGGGAAGCAATCTCACTGCCGGCAAGACCCTGCTCTGATGTAGCAAGCTTCCTGAATACTTCTTTTGTATCGAGTTGATACCAGTTCATAGGTAAAATTATATCACTTAAAAAATGAAGGATAATTGTGAGTAGCAAGATAATATTCTTTAATTTTGGTAAACTATAAATCGTTTTTATTGATATGCGTTTTCAGCACTCAACTAAATTTTTTCTTTAATAGTTATTGAAAGTGAATTACCGATGAGTACAAACAGGTTTAGTGCATTACTGGTTTCATACTTCTCTTTCCTGATGTTCTCGTCCGTTGCGCTCGCCTCAGGTGAAGACAGTTTTATTCAGGGATATGGTACCGCTGTTCTGGAAAGGGAGTTTGGTGCATCCCCTGCGTCTCTCCATGTTGAGGATGGAGTCGTTACGCTGAATGCCGACCATATTAAACCTGAGAGACTGTCTGAAGTAATTTCCATTTTGATGAGCATCCAGGGGGTCGCTCGTGTAGAGGTTGTCGGGACAGAGCCGCGTGCGACAGAAGTCGTCACTGCAGCCGGTCCTGAAGCAAAAGGCGAATCCGTAAAACCGGAGGAAGCTGAACTTGCGCTTCCTGATCAGAAAATCGCCCGACAAAAAAATGAAAGACTCTTTGAGCCGCTTATGGCTGACCCGCGGTGGCCGCATTTTTCGATATCGTATCAGTTATTCACGGACAATGGAGACCTCAACAATCTTCTTTCTGCTGCGATTGGCGGAACTGTTCCCGTCTATGAAGATGATCATCCCGTTCCCGGCAGATGGCAGGTCGCGGTTCAGGCTGCTGCATTTGCGTTAAATGATCTTGACACATCATCATGGGACCTGCTGAATTCAGACTACCGATTTGGACTCGCGTTCCTGAATCAAAAGGGACCTGTTTCCGGCCTCTTCCGTGTCTATCATTTCAGCACCCATGCGGGGGATGAAGCGATTCTCAACTCGGGGGCAGAAAGACAGAGCATAAGTTATGAGGCAGTCGACACTATATTTTCATATAATCCCATGGAGTGGCTCCGCGTCTATGGCGGCGGCGCCTATCTCTTCAGCAGACACCCCAAGGAACTCAACCCATGGTCTTTCCAGTACGGGCTGGAACTGAAAAGTTCACACCAGTACCTGAAAATAGTGAGGCCTGTTGCCGGTGCCAATTTCTATAATACGGAAGAAAACAGCTGGCATACTGAGATATCCCTGCGGCTGGGAGCAGAGATAGAAAGCAAGGAAACACTCTGGCACAAGGTGCAGTTCTTATTGGGATACTATAACGGTCCCTCTCCGTACGGTCAGTTTTTTTACCAGTCCCACGAGTACCTTGATTTGGGAATCCATCTCTACTTTTAAATTCCGGTCTTCATAACTCATCTTTGACAGATTGTCCTATTCCCCGGGCTTCTTTATAATATCCTATGAATAATTTAGGCATGCGGCTTCGTATCTTTCTTGTAATCATGATTTTCATAATCGCAATCGGGACGATCGGGTTTATGCTGACTGAAGGTCTCTCCATCGAGGACTCTTTTTATTTCAGTATCGTCACTGTCGCAACTGTTGGATACGGTGATATCTCCCCCGTTACCGCTGCGGGGAAACTGCTCTCCATCTTCCTGATCATAACCGGAGTCGGTACCTTCCTCGGGGTGGTTGCCAATGCTACCGAGATACTGCTGAACAAACAGGAGGAGAAAGCAAGAATGGAAAAACTCCAAATGGTGATCGGTGTCTTTTTCAGTGAGGCGGGAACACGGCTTTTAACATATTTTGCAGAAAGTGACCCGGCTGTGCATGCGATAAGCAATAACCTTATGATTTCGAATGACTGGACAGAGGAGACCTTCACCTCTGCAGGCAGGCAGCTGCATGATCATGCTTTTTCTCCGGATATCCATAGTATTGACCTTGAGAGCTTACGCATCTTCCTGAATGAAAAAAGTGCTGTGATCCTGAGACTCCTCGAAAACCCATCACTCCTTGAGCATGAATCTTTTACGGACCTTATACGGGCTCTCCTGCATTTAAAAGATGAGCTGTCGTTCAGGGAGAATTTAAAGCAGCTGCCGGAATCTGATTATAACCATCTTGCGGGCGACGTGAAGAGGGCGTACGCCCTTTTATCGGTCCAGTGGCTGAACTATGCCCGGTATCTCAAGAATTACTACCCGTACCTTTTTTCTCTTGCGATGAGGACCAATCCCTTTAATTCGGCCCGCTCGGCGATTGTGGAGTAAACAACAAAAGGGGATAGGCTTTTCAGACAGGTATGGTTTTATTCAGTGTCTGAACGAAAGCTCCCCTGGTCCGTCACCCTCGCGGTCTGCCCGTCGGTTATCATGCCTGTACCGTATCATCTCCCGATCCGGTCTCTTTAACCTGAGATGCGGCGTCATCTTTACCCTGCTGACAGATGATATCCTCGCCAATGCCTTCAGCCTTGCAGCGATACTCTTCATTATATGTACACCTGCCATTTAAACACTCAGGGAATTCCATGTACCTCCTCTTTTACAATTCATCTCCACACAGTCATCCCTTTTCACAGACCAGTCCGCAATAATTTCTCAGGAACATTACGGATGCATTAAAGCTGAGGGCCTCCCTGAAACAAAAGGGCAGGAGGTCATCTCCTGCCCTTCCCTGTCACGTTCCCCGGCTGAAAGAGCGTATCTTTTTAACAGGGTCTTTCTGTCCGCAGACATTTTGATTGTCATGAATGAGTCTGTCACATTCTCATAAACTTGAAATAGACCATTGTCCAGTTGCCGAGTACGATGGCAGTAATTGCAACAAAACTTGATATTGCCATGGTAGATATCCCCGTGACACCATGCCCCAGGTTGCAGCCGCCCGCAATGACCGCACCTATTCCCATCAGAAAACTCCCGAACAAAACAGTCAGTATTTCCTTGGCCGGCGGGATCTTCCATGTGAACTCTTTCAGCCTAAGGGCGCTGATGGCAGCGCCAAGCGGGATGGCAAGGATAAAAAACACACCCCACGTCCCCTTGAATATCCCGAGAAAACTGAATTCCGGAAACGGAGAATATGAGCTGTTGTACAGCACGGTATTGAAGAATTCCCTCACCGGCGTGGTTATGGCAAGTCCCCGCGGCATGCCACCGAATAATGACGACACTTCCCAGGCCAGTATGGTCACCATTCCAACCAGGATACCGGTCAGTCCCCATGAATAGCCTTTCCCTGATTTGCCGAAGGTCGGCTTTCCTTTAAACACAAAGGCAAGGGCAGCAACGGAAAAGACCGTTATCGTTATCCATTTCGCTGAAGGGGTGCCGCCGAAGATGTCCCACAGGGCCGGATACTTGTTCCCGAAGACATCGACCCGGTAGCTTTTGAGAAACTCATGAAACGGTTTCAACATTCCGCTCGTCGTTGTTACAACGCCAAAAAAGAAGCCGAAAATTGCCATTAACGCGGACACCTGTCCTTCTCCCAGCCTGTAGACAATTCCGCTCGCGCACCCGCCGGCCAGCACAATGCCAAGGCCGAACAGAAAACCGCCAAAAATGTTTGCAGCCGGGACAAAACTCTGCCGCAGGAGGCCGCTCGAAACAAGGTGTCCGGTCTGCTTGTTCAACGTCATTATAAGACCGGCGTCTTCCAAAAGGTTTGTACCGACTATTGCGACAACAACACAGAGAAGATACGCGCGGAACAATTCGAGGTCCCGAAGAAAAACGATGTCCCTGAAAGCAGAGTTCAGGCAGAACCTGCCCCGCTGCAGGATAAACCCCAGCATCAGACCGACACCGACTGCCGACAAAGCCGATAAGTAACCGCTATAAAGCATACGCCTCCCTCCTGATCCAGGAATAAGCGTGCCTTCCGCAGCCGTTGTTCTTTGTAATAAGCACCCGGACCTTTGCATTCTTCTCAACATCGCTGGATACGCACCCGGTGGCAAACCTCTTGAGGCGGGACTTTCCGCTGCATCCCACAACAATAAGATCGACGTTCTCTTGTTCTGCAACCTTGAGGATTTCATCCGAGGGATGTCCTGCGGTTATGACTGACTTTATATTATTCATGCCCCTGTCCTGCAGCTGCTTCCTGTAATGAGCCAGCACCTTTTCCGCTTTTATGTCGAGTGCTTCCTTGTGATCCGTGTCCTCTATGGATTCCTTCAGTGTCTCAAGTTCGGAACTGCTCATCATTGCGGTCATCATGGTGTTGCCCACGATCTGCTGAACATGGAGCAGAATGACCTGTTTCGGCGATGTTACGATATTGTTCATCGATGATAAAATTTCTTTGGCACTCTGAATGTTATCTGCTGTGATCAATACTTTATCCATTTACCCTCCGTTTCTCTCTTTGCCCTGCCAGAAAAAGATCCTCCTGACAGGGCATGAATCCTGACATCCTGAAAATAGTACTAGGCTTTGCTCAACTGAGGTGCTACATCTCCCTTAATTTCACGAGCTCCCTTCTTCGGTTCCGGTTTTTCGACAATTACAGGGACTGAAGCATTGCGTTCCACATGCTTGCTGACGCAGCCGGTGATAAGTCTGCTCAGTCCTTTTTTGCCATTGCCGCCCACAACAATGAGGTCGACCTGCTCCTCTTCCGCAACCCTGAGGATTTCATCTGAGGGGATACCTGCCCGCTTTATGGTCCTGACGCTGACAAGTCCGGAATTTTCAAATTCTTTCCTGTAATAATTAAGGATCTTATCAGCATGCCTGTCCAGTTTTTCCTTATGCTCTGTGCCCTCCAGAGATTCCCTTAATGTTTCCAGTTCAGACTCACTGAGCATATCTATCATCAGTGACCTTCCTTCAAGCCTCTGCACATGGAGAAGCAGGACTTCCCTGGGCGGCCTCACCAGATTCCTGAATACCCCCAATACACTTTTTGAACCTTTTGTGTCGTCTACGGCGATCAATACTTTTTCCATCGTGTTACCTCCTTTTTAAATGAGTTTGTAGCGTTATTAATTCACGTTCCCCTTAAAGCACCGCTCCAAGGAGGAACAAACTAAGGACGATTAACGTTGTTACGGTAATAGCGGCATAGGCATCTTTCCAGCTGTACGGCTCTTCACACATCTGTGGCTTTTTGGCAACAAGTACCGGGATGTTCGATCTTTTTTCTACTTCTGCCGCAATTGATCCGGTAAAAAGCCTGTTGAATCCCTTCAGTCCGTTCGAGCCGAGAAGAATAAGATCCACTTTCTCTTCATCAGCGACTTTCAGGATTTCATCAGCAGGTTTTCCGGCCCGGATCATCCTGGTAATGCTGAAAGATCCATCGGTTTCGAGTTCCTTTTTATAATAGGTGAGGATCTTTTCAGCCTTCCTGTCCAGTTCTTCCTTATATTCAGTCCCCTGTAAAGATTCCTTTAATAGAGCGATCTCAGATTCACTGAGCATATCTATCATTAAAGATTTCCCCTGCAGTCTCTCGACATGGAGCAATATTACACAGCTGGGCTTCCACGCCATATTCTGAAAAGTCGTTACTACGGCCTTTGATGTCTTTGTGTCATCGACGACTACTAATATTCTTTTCATGGTTACTCTTTCAGACTGTTTTTTTTGGTTAAGGTTAAGAAAATCAAATACGATGCTTAACGTATTGCAAATCGGATGCCAGTCGCTTCATGTTTATAATTTTATTTAATTTCAGCAGGTTAAATCCTTAACACTATTTTCCTCTTGACTGTTAACCGTTAATCTGTTAACTTACCTGTTAACACCATTAACAAAAACTAAGCTAAATTAACACTCTGTTAAATCCTTAACGCTGCATCATGATCGATGACTTGTTAAAAAACCCGCAATTTTTACCGGAAGTCTTTGAAACCATGAGAGATGGCCTCATGGTGCTGGACAATGACGGGTACATACAGTTGTTTAATCGCGCTGCTGAAGAGATTACCGGATATAAAAAAGAGGAAGTGGTCGGCAAGAAATGTACTCTCTTTGATTGTGATGCATGCGTAGTTTTAAATGAATCCGGAAGCACAAAGGACTCCCAGCTCGTCAAATTCGGGGCTATTTACAACAAGGAATGCACAATACGGTCGGGAGACGGGAGGTCGGTGCGATTATTAAAAAATACTGTTGTTGTCAGGGATAACGGGGGAGCAATAATCGGCACCGTCGAATCAATGACAGATATAACATCCTTTTATAAAAAGGAAATGGAATTGCAGGACATAAAGCAGGAACTGCGTCAGGAATACTGGTTTATGGGACTGCTGGGCAAGAGCGTTCCCATGCAGCGATTGTATGAACATATACGGAATGCCTCACAAAGTGAGGCTCCTGCCCTGATTTGCGGGGAAAGCGGCGCAGGCAAAAACCTTGTCGCCCACGCACTTCATAAACTGAGCAGGCGCAAAGAGGGCCCATTCATCCAGATGAACTGCGCTTCCCTGAATGAACAGCTCCTTGAAAGCGAGCTCTTCGGGCATAAAAAAGGTTCCTTTACAGGAGCTGTCAGCGACCGGGTGGGAAGATTCGAGGCATCGGACAACGGGACCATTTTCCTGGATGAGATTGGGGACATGCCGATGACCATGCAGGTGAAACTGCTGAGGGTCCTTGAGGAGAAAGTGGTGGAGCGTGTTGGAGACCATCAGCCGATTCCGGTTGATATACGGCTGGTTTCAGCCACAAACAAGGACCTCAACACCCTGATGCATGCAGGCACGTTCAGGGAGGACCTCCTGTACAGGATAAATTCCGTTATCATAAAGGTCCCTCCGCTAAGGGAGCGGAGAGAGGACATCCCTCTTATCGCGTTTCATTACCTGAAAAAAATCTCTGCAGCAAATAATAAGGAAATACGAAGTATCAGCCCCCCCGCGATGGAGATCATGATAAATTTTCCGTGGCCCGGCAATGTAAGAAGACTGATCAACGCCCTTGAGCACAGCGCGGTTACCTGTAAAAGCGATACGATCGAAGTCTCTGACCTGCCGGATTATCTGGTCCATGAAAAAATACCGATAATCAGCAACAATCATCAGGAGAGCGGAGGTCCGTCAGAGCGGGACAGGATATGTTCTGTCCTGACCCAATGCAGCGGGAACAAGACTCTGGCTGCAAAGCAGCTCGGGATCAGCCGGGTAACGCTCTGGAAAAAAATAAAGTCGCTGGGCATAGAGTAACTGGGAGAACACCAAACATTTTGAGTTACGAAAAGAATTAATCTTGCATTAACCCTGACAGGAGCAGGATACTGAAAGAATGAAAACAGGAAAAGGCTATATAGCTGGCATTGTTGTCCTTGTGACCATCATTGTGTCTGTAGTAACCTTGAATATTTCCTTTCACCGGACGCTCCAGATGGAAACCGCAGAACAGTTCAACAAGCAGCAGTTACTCCTTGCAAGGGCGGAAGCATCCAACATACAGGCATATATAGACACAATAAAGGGAGACATGCTGCGCGTAGCCCAATTTCTCTCCATGATTCAGTTCAACAATGAAACGCTGTATGAATTTCTGTCCGATGTATTTTTCAGGGAAATCAGCAGAGTCAACACAAGAATCAGCTTTCTTGACAGTACTGGGAAGGTTCTTTTCAACCAGGGGGACCTTGTCGTTGAAAACTCCCGTAACAGGGATTTTATTGAAATGGCGAAAAATTATTGCGAGAAGGAAGTCCTGATACGACAGGACACAAAAAGGGTTTCTATCGTAACGCCGGTGTGCCGGTTCAATTCGCTGACCGGCGCGGTGATCACGACGCTTGACATACAGGACCTTGCACGGGTATTTCTGGGCCCCTTAAAATCCGGAGAACGGGGGTACGCATGGATGATGGACGGCACGGGAAACCTTCTGTACCATCCGACACAGCCTGACATGGTCGGACGAAACCTGTATACGACCGACACTTCCTGCTTTAAATGCCACAAATCGTTTGATGTGGAAAAGAAAATCATTGAAGGCAAAGGCGACTACTTCGGAAAGTACGTTGCGCCGACAGGGGAGGACAAGGTCCTCGCGTTTTCGACGGCGTCTGTGGGAGATTCAAAGTGGATCGTAGCAGTATCGTCTCCATATTCCGAGGTCACCATGTCCATGCACACATCCATGAAATTTCAGTCATGGATCAATATCATGATCTTTCTGACCGCGAGTATTGTGTCTGCAATGCTGATCGACATGAACAGAAAGAGGGTAAAGTCTGCAGAGATTGCAAAGCACCAGAAGGAGCTTGAGCGACATGCTGATGACCTGGAGAAACAGGTTGCCATCAGAACGCAGGAACTCACGACTGAGAAGGAAAAACTCAATACGGTCATAGGCGCAATCGGCAGCGGCATCATTCTCGTTGACAACCACAGGAAGATCCTCTGGATAAATGATACGATGAAAACCATCGTCGGGAAAGACATCACCGGCATGCGGTGTGATGATTTTTTTTCAGACTGCAAAATAATCGGTTCCTACAAGGCCAATGACATGCAGACCGATGTGCTGTCCGACCTCTTTGGCAAGAAGGACAAGTATTTCCAGGTAACGACCGCGCCGGTAAAAGGCGGCGTAGACGGAGTGCAGGGATATATCAGGCTCGTCAATGACGTGACGGACATAAAAAAGATGGAAGATCAGATGATGCACTCCGAGAAACTGGCGCTGCTCGGGCGGTTGACGACCGGTATCGTCAATGAAATAGGGAACCCGCTTACCTC